>Ga0209367_1011000_pt1 | contig 12062 bp, 8 predicted proteins | sample WorMetLIZISLAND2_FD_187412 | JGI IMG/M metagenome (GOLD analysis project Ga0209367, IMG submission 187412) | Marine gutless worms symbiont microbial communities from Max Planck institute for Marine Microbiology, Germany - Olavius geniculatus... ... | reverse complement strand
TCAGGCTTATTCAGTATTATATCAGAGTCCATCTCAAGCCATATCTGTTTCTTTGTAACACAGACTTAAAAATATTTGTTTTTGAATAAATTTGGTAATTGATAACAAAGTGACTAATATTTCAGTCGCAACCACAGTCCTGGTAATGCAGTGAATAAATATGGCTGCATTCTTTCATTAATAATGTGACAAATGTAATTAGATAAAGTGGCGATCTACCACTAGTAATTTTCTGCTCACTAGTGCGAGATCGCCAATCTACCCCTAGCACTGACCTTATTATTATTATTAGGGAAAGAGGATAAAGCACACGGAAGCGGAGTAGGGCCTAGCCTTGTTATACACGGCTCAGATTTCAGATACTGAATCGTAGATTGAAAGACTTAAACATAAGGCTAAGTAGGGCCATGGAGGGGAAACAGAGAAGTAACGGAGCCCAAAGGGGAAGGGAAGGGCTTAAGCCCGAAAGTAAAGGGAACATGAGCGCAAAAGTGGGGGAAACTTGCGCCCGATTTCGACTTCAAATATAGGGTGATACAATCCACTAAATATAACATTTTATTACTGTTCTTTTTTCGACGAAAGACTAACGGAAGTATAAACACGCAACACGAAAGTGCATTATTCTAAAAATCGACTTCGGCATAAAAAACTTAATAATACGTAAAAATATGTGACGCAGGAACAAATTATTCATTTTTGTGTTTAGTTATTCTTTGCTTAAATATTCGTGGTGACGAAATTTCGTGAAATTTCAGTGAGTTTGATTGATAATTTTGATTAATCTCGGTATTCATAAGACTAAAGGCGCGTTGCACCAACGTCGTTTAACTTTGAACCCGGGTCAAATCTGAAATTGAACCTAGTTCAGCCGTAAATTGCGTTGCACCAAAGCGGTTCAAGCGTTGATCTTTTTTCAATTCTAATATAACCGCCATCTGACCATCTGAAAAGGCTACATTGTTTATCAACAAATAAATCTTGTTGACTAATGAAGTGTGATGTGAAACTGGGGTTTATAACTATACTGCAAGTGGATGGTTACCAAATTAAGCATCTATTTTATTAAATGTGAATTTTTTACCAATTACTGGTAAAGCACATGTGCATATAATTATCTTGAACGTGTACAAAATGGGAATTATGACTGTGCGTAATAGGCATAATTTTATCATTATATCAACCAGTGTTGCAGTGCCAAAGTATGCTTGTTGCTAGATGTATAAATAAATAGCACCAATTAATTACCAGTGTGTATTTTTTTCTGTGTTTAGGTGAGACATAGTTTTTAAAACACATCTTAGAAATGTATGCATTACGATTCACTCTGTTCGCTCCATCGTTGGCATCAGCTGCTGGTGCGGTCGTCAAACAGCAAGCAGCATCACTGGCAAGATGTCATCCAGTGAAATTGTCGTCAGCCGGCAGGGTTGCTTGTCTGCGTGGTTTTGCCTCCGAGTCGGGTTCGCGTGCATCATTGCTGAGGCGCATAAAATCAACAACCCTCAAGGAGAGGTTAATGGCACCCGCAGGAGAATCAGGTCAGTTCATGTTTATATTTAATTTTTTTCTCTTTGGTGGAGATGAATGACAAAATAAACATTCCAGTAAGTGACATTAGAAATTTTGTAAAATGATTACGCTTATCAGTTATTCCTCCAAGTGAATCATTAGTAGGCAGTCGCACTTTATTGGCTGGGGTTGGAGGGTGTTTAACTTTCTAAATGTCATATTTCCTCTTCTCCGTGGAGGTCATGGACCCTATCTAACAATATGCTATAATTGGAGCCAACAAATGTAGAATTTAACATTGTTCCTGCAACAAACTCCTGTGAAAAAACAAAGAATGCCTGTTACAAAACACTTAACCTACTTGTTGCCACTGTGTAGCTTCAGCTCACTTTCAGCATTGTGTCTGTGTTTTCATTGTCGTTGCAGCATTCACAGTTGGCAGAGCAACACTCGCTGGAGCCTCAGTTGTTGGTCTTGGTGCACTGTGTTTCTATGGGCTCGGCTTGTCAAACGATGTCGGAGCAATTGATCGAGCTGCGTGAGTGTCATAAGTTACGTTTGGTTTGCGTTGCCGGATTAATGGAGTTCTGTAGTGATGACTAGTGTCAGTTTTTGCATTTTTTATTATCCATTTGTCTTTTATTTCTTCTTTTTCTGCCACATGGCAGATTTATGCCAATCTCTTTTTTGGCTGTTTTTGTCGTTGGTTTTTTGTTTTTATGTTCCCGTGATCTTTGCTTTTGATGTCGCTTAGTATTTGCAGGCACTTTTGTTTTTCTGTATTAAAATATTTCAACTAGTTCTTTTTAGTTTTATGTGCTAGGTTAAACTAACAGCATGTTTTATCAGTTTTCGAGTGCAAATTCATATTGTATTTTATTGCATTGTATCGTACTTTGCTTGACATTTTTCTTTTTTGACTGTTCTGCCATCTGTTGTTAATACCTGAGCAGTTTTATGTGGTTTTTTAAGTTCTCAAATCTGACAAATTAATGGAGAACTGAAGATGATGTAGATAACTGGCTGAAGGCTATAGCAATTAAATCACTTATAAAAGGAGGAATATGAAAAAAAAAATTTTTTACTATTGGTATATAGCAAGAACAGTTAGCTTGTAAAAATGATGTTGCATTTGAGATCAGCTAAATGTCAAACCTTATATCAGTAATCAATAATTTTAATGTGATTTTGCTGTGTTTGTCTGATGACAGTCGATAGCTGGGACTAATAATAATACACCATGTATCAAAAAAGCAACACGAATTCATTGTTGCAAATGACCAATCTACGACTTCTGAAATGCACAAGATAGTTTAGTGACAGTATTAAGTTGATGTGGGCAACACTAATCATATATATCCAGCTTCTTTGCAATGTTGCACACCAAAAATTATAAAAATCACAGAGCTATTTAGTAATGTGGCTTGTTTTTTGAGACACAGTGTACTGAGTATAGTTTTAAAAATGACACTGTTTATCCTGCTGTCATCAATTTGATTGCTGTTGTGAGAGATTGCCCAGTTTATTTGATCAGAATATGGAAATCTAAGTTATTCAGTAGTGGTCAAATAATGTGCGTTGTTGAATGTTGATTCAGGATATGGCCAGCTGTAGTGAGGGACCGCGTTCGTGACACATACATGTATTTCGGAGGCAGTCTGTTCGCAACAGTTGCAGCAGCGGTTTCTGTCAGCCGCAGCCCTCGCATTATGACTATGATGATGCGCAACTCGTGGATGGTAAGAGCTCCTTTATCTGCATTGTGATTAGAAGCAACATTTTTCGTTACTGAATGCGAAATTGTTTGAAATTAGTAAATTAACTAAAATCAGTTTTAGAGATTGATGGATCAAAATTTTGTTAATCAGTACCTGCATGGCCATAAAAAAACGTTGCACTTTACTTTTGTCCATATCTTCACCAATTATTGATCAATTTTTCAAATTTTTTCACTGCCACACTCTGCCTACAATTTGCAATAATGCAATTATTATATATCCCACCACACCGTAAATGCGTCTTTACACTTTGCTTAAATTGCCACGTTTTTTCATGACCCACCCTGTGTAAGTGGAATTACTCTTGCAGTTTAAGCAAGAGAGATTTCGGAGGGGGGTTGAAACCTAAGTCGAAGCGTGCAGTCGCAGATTGACACCTGGCCAGGTGTAGAGAAGATGTATGACAGCAATTCCTTTTTTTACCACATTACTTAGGTGTTTATTACAGTGTGGCTTGGTGGTTTAGTGGTAGCATGTTGGACTGGTGATCATGAGGTCACTGGTTTGATTCCTGGCTGGTACGTGGCCAGGTGACAACACTGGACAAGTTGTTCTCACACATGCCTCTGTTCAACAAGCAGTATAAATTGGTTTCGGCCAAAGGGCGGTATGCTCAGCGGCTGGGAAGGTAACCATAGGTCTGGTGTCGCACTGGCCATGCGTCAGACTCGGTGGTCTATTCATCTATGGTCCCCCTGTCTTCCAGTAGACAGCATTATGAGATTGATGACTGTCTGGAGGATAACAGGAAAGATTATTAGAACAGCCATTAATCTTACATGTGCACAATTATAATGACAAGTTTTTATAATTTTAGTTTCATAGTAGTGCTGTGCGATACCTTTGATACCTCGATAAGTATCACGAGTATAGACCTTTCAATACGAGTATCGAAGAGGTCTCGATATATCGCGATATATCGTGGTGGCACGATGCTGCCAAGCATCGTGTCATGATGATACCAGTTTCGATACCATGCAATCGCTCTATTGTTGACAACTGCACACTGCATGACAGCAATGAAAAAAAGCACATCATATTAAAGACAATCTTGTAAATAAGTAATAATTTTGCACATGAGTGGGCTGGATGAGTGATCTTTCAGAACGGCGCATCTCTACTAGTTCACTGTGGCGTTTCGCGAACTTGGTGCGATGGGCGCGCACTGTGTATGCGCTATGTGGCCGCAGCGCACGCTCAGGCCGCTGTCACTGTCAGCGCGAGACAGATAGCAGGGGGTTGACTAGCAGGCTCGACGAGAGCCACAGTGGGGCTCAGGAAACATTCTTGCGAGGCCCTATAAGGGTGGTGTCACTCTGCAGAGCAAGCTAGAATACTGAATACGAGTCTGGATTTTTTAGGTTCAAAGAAATCTGCACATGAAGCGTCAAAGAGCGGTACTCTCATAAAAGTCGTTATTTTACCATGGGATGTGGCACTCTTTACCTTTGTTAACAACGGTGCTACTGATGTGATGTGCCTTGCAGTCACTGATCGGATGCATGGTCGCAATGGTCGGCAGCGGCATGGTCTGCCAAGCAATCCCGTACCAGGAAGGGTTTGGTGCTAAGCAGGTGGCTTGGCTGTTGCACAGTGCAGTGGTAGGGTCAGTCATTGCACCACTGACGCTCCTTGGTGGTCCAATTATGATTCGTGCGGCCTGCTACACTGCTGGCGTTGTCGGAGGTAAATGTTAATGCCATATTTTCTCTTCTCTTGAGTTTTATTTTTTACAGAAGTACTGGAGATGAAACTAAATTTACAGCAGAGCTTGAAGTTGAGTGGTACGCGTCGGCTGATATGGCTTGCTGGGCTTGGCTGCTTGAAAAGCATACTGCCGCAAACTTCTGTCCTGAGATTGTTACAAAGCAATATACTTTGTGCACAATATTATTTTCCATACCGCTGGCTTGGAGCCTTAGAAATGGAGGTGAGCACTGCCCCTTAAGTCACAAAGCTGCGATAGAGTGCTGATGACTATGATTGATTTATCTTTCTAAAAGATAATGTTTTTTTTTCTGATGTATGAATGTGAGTATTTAATTTAGATCATTTGTGTAAGTAACTGTTGTATTTTTAAAATTCTGTTATTGTACTTGTTGAATGACTGTTTTCGAATGCATGTATCTATTTTTCTACCACTGGCATATGGCCCTCCACAATCTGCAACCGAGGGTTCCAGTCACAGCAGCAAGAACTTGGAACAGTCTGCCGTCATACGTGACGTCCTCTTCAAATTGCTTACGAACATATAAGACTTAACTCAAGACTCACTTCTTTTCCTCTTCTCTTCCAGAGTTGACTGTGTAGTGACTGTACTGCCATTGTTTACTCTAAATTGTATTATATTGTGTTGTGTCATCTCTTCTGTCTGCATCGCGGGCACTGTCTTCATGTGCTTGCTGTGGTAGGTTTATCCACGCTGGCCATGTGTGCACCAAGCGACAAGTTCCTCTACATGGGAGGTCCACTGGCAATGGGTCTTGGTGTCGTCTTCATCTCCTCTATTGGTTTGTAGTATAAATATGTGGATCTTATTCTAATTATTGCAGCTGTACTGAATTTAATTGTTTGAGTTTGCGTGGGTCTGAAGAAAAAAAACTGTTTGTGCAGAAATAATTGCATCAAGTATTTTAGTGAGTGCTGGCTCTCCAGTGATTGGCAAATTTATGGAGTGTTTTTGTTGGAAATTGAAGGCATGTGCCACTTGAAACGAGTCCAAAAGGCAATAAATGAATAATTTGCAAGGCATATAATTCCAAATTTTTACACTCCTGGAGAATCCTGGATTTTTTCTTGATTTTCCAGGTTATGGATAGTCCTGGAAAATAAGTCTAATCTTGGAAATTCCTGGAAAATGAAAATCCTAGACAGTTTACGCATTTATTGCGGTTTCAAAGTAAACAACCTGTAGCACTAGCATTGCACCTACTTACAGACATACAACAATGAGATTGACAGTCATCGGTGCTGGTCTGTTGTCCATGGCTTTGTGCGGAGGATTCATTATGTTTATTAACAGCTGTAGAATTAACATAATAATAAAGGAAAATATGAATTAAATGCTGAAAATATTACATGTTGTGACAGGCACATGGTTTCTGCCAGCATCGACGGCCATCGGTGCTGGGCTGTATTCCATGGCTCTGTACGGAGGACTCGTTTTGTTCGGTGGTTTTCTGCTCTACGACACTCAGAAGATCATCTACAGAGCTGAGAATCATCCCGTCTACGCAATGCAGCCGTACGACCCAGTCAACAAGTGAGTTCAGTAACAAGCACGATGCTCACTCTGTTTTATGCTCAGACCCCATGTCACATGGGATCACACAGATGAATGCATCCCATCTTAACCACATACACATACATACAGTAAAAAAACGTAAAGTCCTTCCCAAGCCTTACAGCCCATAGGGCGGTGCTGATCTCCATTTCCTAAGGCCCTCAGCCAGACACCAGTTTTTACACTGCGAGACCACAGTGTATCGCACGGTGTGCCTGTTTACGTCCCAGCAGTGAAGCCGGTACCAAATTATACTGCTTGGTGACAGAGGCACGTGTGTGAACAACTTGCCTAAGGCAAGTGTTCCGGTGCAGAGTCGAACCTGCGCCTCTGAGTTACCTCAGGATTACATTACCGTTAGACTACCGAGCCACATTCAGGCCAACACCTAATTTACCTACCCTGGATGGATGGAAGGCTGAGTTGACATTGGTGGTTGATTTTATACTGAGATGGTTTACCTGTCCTCACCTTGACCTGACCGGCTGTGAGCTCGTGACCGTTTGATCGTATGTACGACTTCTTAACCGTGATGGCACCAAACCGTTAATTATTAGTTAATCCACACATACATAGTAGTGGGAGGCCTTATGTTTTTTTGCTTTGTTTCTTCTACTTTTTAATTTTTCTTTATTTTCCACTTCTTCTCTGAAATCGGACAGTGGACCAAGGCCAAGATTGGGGTAAGGACGACCTTTACCTGGAAGGCATCGAGGCCAAATTTCAGCAAGATCTGTTTTGGGGTTTTAGACGGAGATGCATTTTACCACAGTTGTAATTGTTGGTTTGATGAATAAGCGGCCGTGGACCGAGGCTGCCAGAATTGGACTTAGAGCACCGAGTGGCCTTGTGGCAAAAATGAGCATTCTCATGTTGCGTTCTGCCAAATTTTTTACTTTACACGAAGAAATGACAAGGATTTGTGTTGTGCGCTGTGACTGCAGCTCGGTGGGAATCTACCTGGATACGGTCAACATCTTCATTCGCATTGCGATGATCCTTGCTGGGGGTGGCGGAAGCAGGAGAAAGTGATCCGCTTGCCAGTGGTGGAACTGAATTTTGAGCTCTGCAGTTGTACATCAAATGCTGTGAACATTTCTGACTGCACTATTGTATTATATATGTTCAATTGTTTGTGTCTGCCGACGACATTGTTTGCAATCTGATTTGTTGTTGATTTCTCTCTCTGTAGCAGGAATACTCTAAAATTTGTGACGTTGAATTTTTATCAAATTCTGTTACTTACATTTTGCACTTACCTGAATCTGGATTCAGGTAAGTGCCAAATGTGAGTAACAGGATACCTGGATACGGGAATTTTGTGCTTTATTTCTGTTTGTTTAAAATTGTCACCACCTGTATGTTAATTCTCAGGTATAGCTGCCATTTGGCACCAATCATTTCATGCTAAATACAGCATTGTGATTGGCACATTGGTTCATAACCTACAGGCTGTAAGCAACCCTTGTTCCCCGGTGCTGTCTGTATGCAGTGGATAGTGTGCTGTTTATTCCGTCTGCAGCATTGTGGCTAGAGGTTATCAGTGGTTTTGCACTGTAGCTTGCGAGCTACGTCACCTACTGATTTGTCTTATTATTAGGCTGCCGGTTGGTGCATCATATGTGCATATTGGCAGAGAATTATAATGCTTTTTCTGGCTCATTAAGTCAGTCCATATAACTAATGTACTGATGCAATATTTACTACATTTTCGGGTCTTATTCTCTGTCGGAGCTTTGGTCCTAGCATTTTTTTTACTTAGGCCACATTAAAAATCTGGAGCTCTGGAATGCAAGGACGTGCTCGAGACTTTCTGAGCCGAGACCAAGACGAGACGTTGCAGCTTCCGAGACGCTGGCCGAGACCTTAAAGCTCCCGAGAGTCTCGGGAGCTTCAACGTCTCTCTGAGACGTTTTCCGTGACGTATGATGAAACACATTGACAATGAAAAAATTATACGGATTAATTAACTTGCACCATGGTAAGCGCTTTTTATTTGTGATATTGTGGGTTTTTTGCACTTTATTTTGGCAATTATCACTGAATAATTAACGGCTTGCACCATAAAGAATTGCAACTGCAGTGCTGAAGACATGAGCCATTATGTTTATCGCAGTTTGCAAGCAACTGAAATTAGTAAACTACAGCTGATTATAGCCTTATACATTCTGACATCATACACTTTATCTTCATTGCGACTATGTCATTTTATGATGACAAAAGCAACAAAATAACATAACATAATTCTGCTTTATAATAAATAAGTAAATGAAAGAGTAAAAACACCAAAAACGAATATATCTAAGCCACAAATGTCATGCTGGTTAGTATCGCTTTAACTGCAGCTACGGTATGCACGGCATGCACCTGCACAAAACGTCTTGACGAGACGCAATGGCCTGAGACTCGAGACGAGACCTACTGGGCCGAGACCGAGACATATTGCTTCGAGACGAGACCCAAGACGCATCGGTCCGTGACGAGATCGAGACGAGACGTTAGTATGTCTCGAGACCGCCTCAAGACCGAGACGTCTTGACCAAGACCACATCCCTGCTGCAATGTTGATAAGATTGCATGTTCAGTTACTGTTATTGCAATGCAAAATATCTGCTTATATATTATACATATAGTTGTTCTCACATTGTCAATTCAGTATTCATAAATATGTAATTATCATGTAATTATCTGCATGGTTGGCTTGGTTAGCTGTGCTATGTTGCTGGCCATAATTACCTGTGGAACTTACCAATACAGAATATAACTTTATACCGTCTGTTTACCAGTAAGTTCTGAGATCAATCATGACTGTTTAATCTTTGTATATTACATAATATAATGATTACTGGTGCATAGTAACAAATTGCACAGTTGAATGCTGCATTTGTGTGGTGGCTGGTGAAATTGTAAACCCCCCGTGTACTGACTAGGGCGGTGTTTTTCAACCTTTTTGCTGCAGCGGAACCCTACACAAGCGTGAAGGTCACTCACGGAACCCCGTGCGCATTGATCCGTGAGTCCAGCGACGTATGCGAGGATGAAGCTATAGGGTGTCTATGGACTCATTTGCCTAGCAGGACACTACGGGCAGAGCCGTAATGAAGACGACAAAGCAGACAAAAATGACCAATATGAAATTTGACCACATTAGTAGGTAGCAGTATGTTATTGTATTCCAAACACGACGGGCGAGGCGGTCGTCGACGGCCGCTTAGCCCTGCCACCAACCCTGAGAATTTATCACGTGGACGCTCTCGGAAAAGACAGGCCTAAGTGTCTTTTTAATTTTTTTTAGCTGAGTTTTAAAGACTTAAATTAACAAAGTAAATGGCCAAACGATTTCGTATTTGTAATCATAATTTTTATCGATACGTACTTCTTTTCTTCTTCATTTCCATTTTCCGATAATGCCTAATTGGAGTTAAATAATGTCTTGCACAGGAAGCTTAGGCCTACGTTATAATATAGACCTAAAATGAAAATTGCCAAAAATTTCACTGACAACAAAAATGATTCAACACAGTTTGTTTGTGCAAAAAAACACGTAGAAACGCAATTTTAGACAAAAAAATCGATTCTGAGTATTTCTACGACATTGTTTGGTGTGATTTTGCAAGCTAGGTCAATTTTACACTGCCCAGCTGCGGAACCCTTGGCAGATGCTCGCGGAACCTTTGGGTTCCGCAGAACCTCGGTTGAAAATCACTGGCCTACATGCAGGCAACTTTTCACGTGGACACCGGGGCAATCATCGAATTACTAGCATTAGGTAGGCCTATGGATCTGCTATACACAACGATTACGATACATCAGCTTATCAACAAAATAATGACGTCTATAATACCTAAACGTTAAGGCGTGTATAAAGCATACGGAATAAACTGAACTGATATAAACTGAGTTGTCCTGCAGTTGTTTCGCTTTGTACAGTCCCTCCAACGCAACTGAACTAGCATTTCACTTCAATTTAGTTCAACTTTTTTTTATTTCTGTATTTGGGCAATGGGGTACAAGGGATACATTTTTTCAAATTTGAGTTTGAATAAAGCGGTTAGACAAAATGTGCGTTTTTTCAACAAAAAGCTAGCCATAATCGGAGACGGTAAAAGATACGGCCAAAATTACTATTAATCACTAAGAGAAAAATGGCATACATTTTTTAAAATAAGATAGAAAAAATCATCGAATTTGGATAATCTTCAAAGTCAGTAGCTGAAAAAACGCTTCTGACAGCCGAGTTTTAAATAACTATTTTTGTGTACGAAAGAAATGTTAACACTGTAGGAAAGTAGTTTGCAAAAAATTTTCTGGGTACATACTGCATTGACGTGCGTTTCGTTTCGATACAACGCAGAAACAGTGATGTGGTTTTCGCCAGATGGCGCCACTTCGTTAGCAAAATTTTAATAAATAAAAAATACTGTTTAAACCACAGTGCTCCTCTTGTTGTTTCGAATGTGCGCAAATATACATTTAACGAAATACTGCGAAACATCCTCACATTTCGTAATTTTGAATTTTATCACAGACGTATTATAGATTATTATTTAAGATTTTAGTTGATTGTTTATTTCCGAAATGTTTTGTCGATTTCCTTCTTGATTGATTTAGTAAATGTATTAGTTGTGTTCGATGGAATTGAATATTGTCCTCACCATTTGCCATGTATGCTGGTGTGAGACAAGGTGGATTGTTGTCTCCTGCTCTTTTTGCAATTTACATCGATAAGTTGATCCAGTTACTTAAATCGTCTGGTCTTGGTTGTAGATACAATGATACTTATATTGAATGCTTGTGTTATGCTGATGATATCATTTTAATTTCACACTCCGTGACTGTGATGCAGAAAATGCTCGATTTGTGTGATAAGTTTTCTGTTGATCTTGACGTCAGATTTAACACAATGAAGTCTGTTGTTATGAGAATTGGTCCAAGATTTGATGTTGTTTGTGCTGATTTGACTTTATCTAGTGGTATTATACAATATGTGCACTGTTTAAAATATCTTGGTGTTTGTATAAAAGCAAGTAGGAAGTTTGCATGTGACTTTGACCATGTCAAAGCTAAATTTTATAGAACGTTCAACTGTATTTATGCAAAAAGTTTTACAGGAAATTCATAATTGATTACCATAGAATTGTTGCGTAGTTGTTGCTTACCCAGTGGCGTAACTAGCCATCGGCAGCCCCGGCAATGCCGGGGGGCCCAGGGGCCCATCACGGTAAAGGGGGCCCAAAGTGACCTGAATTATTGAAAAAATTAATTAGCTAGATATAATATCAACGGGCATTCACCATATCTGAGAATCAAATTTGGACGGGGCCCGTAGCGAATATTTGCCGGGGGGCCCAGAAATTATAGTTACGCCACTGTGCTTACCAGTTCTGTTATATGCAATAGAGTCATTGCTTCCTCGTGTTTGTGATATTAACAGTTTAAATAACTGCATAAATATAGCAGTAGCTAAAATATTTAAAGTATCGTTTAAC
>Ga0209367_1010999_pt1 | contig 12062 bp, 6 predicted proteins | sample WorMetLIZISLAND2_FD_187412 | JGI IMG/M metagenome (GOLD analysis project Ga0209367, IMG submission 187412) | Marine gutless worms symbiont microbial communities from Max Planck institute for Marine Microbiology, Germany - Olavius geniculatus... ... | reverse complement strand
GGGGATACATATCAGTTTCGTGATTATCTCTCCCCTGGCGGATTTTTCATGGGAAAGACATTTTAATGAGACACCGGCCAGTTTACTGACTCTGCAGTCAGTGTGTCTAGTGGCAGTTCATTGTTGTCAACTCGTGCTGCTGGAAAAGTGTCGCCGCCATGGCTCGCTGCTGCTGCTGCTGGTCTATGGCGTATTGCGTGTGTCACTCACTGTGCCATTGTGACTGACTGAACGTCGTCATGATGGGATGGGCGGCGCTGACCTGCAAGTAAATCTGTCGCACGTCAGAAATGAAAGATTTGCGGCTGCAACTCGCTCCGCCCACGCTATACCGCTACTTCTGCTGCTGCTGCTGAACTCACCGGGTATTAGCATCCGTTGGTGAAGGACGTATATTAACGCTGTATTTTACCTTCACGCTTCGTATTAGCTCCGCGATGATGGGTTTCTCATAAAAAGCTACGGGGTTTATAACCTTTTAACTTTCAATCAGACGAGGTCCATTAAATTGATTCTTTTGTTTGAACCGTTTTTACGCGCGAAAGCAGCTACTGCTTTCAGCGCGTCTTAGCCATCGCAATTCTGTCTGTCTGTCTGTCTGTCCGTCTGTCACACGGGTGGATCAGTCAAACACAGTCCAAGCTAGGATCACCAAATCTTTACCGTCGGGTGCCTGAAAAACTCTAGTTTTAGGAACCGTAAAGCTTTTTTATAAATTCGAAGGGGGTCACCCCGAACGAGGGCGCTAAATGAGAGGGGGTGGGCAAAATTTGCGATTTTTGGCCAATAAGTCGCTGTATCTCAGTAACGGTGCGAAATACGGCCTATTTTACTATTAATCACTAATAAGAAGTCGTACACTGGCTTTCGATTAGCGCCGAATTCACTGACCTTGAATGACCTTGAACGCCAAAATAGGGGGTTTTATGTATTTTTTGGCGATTTCGGGCTGCTACACAAGTCTATATCATTTACAAGGTAGCGCCGCGCTACTATCGTTATGCGATCTAGATAGAAAATTTGGTATTTGTATATTAACTTAGCGTAAACCGGAACTGGTATAGGCTTTCGCGCGTCTCGTGAGCATTAGCTCAGATTTCTTGTTAACTGTTGTGATAACTAGTTAAATATGCGCCATTGTCATGGGTTCATTAAAGATTCGTCTTGAATGTTAACTTTATTAAGCATAAACAGACGACTTTTAAAAAGTTTGAAACTGTGTGTTAGAATATTAAAATGAACAATCCTTTAACTGAGGTTGTTTTAGTAAGGTTATAATTTGATTTAATATAATTTTGCATTAGTGAATAATTGTTCGTTTTTAGAGTGTTATGGTAAAAAAGGTAATAAATTAATTACTTTGCATGTAGTAACAATAAATGTTTTTTTTATTAAATGAGAAACTATCTTCACTTAGCGTATAAAATAGCAGGATTAAGGGAAACTGTATATAATTAATTTCAAAAATAGGTCAATGACATGTATGTTAGACAATTCACGTCGTTCGTAGCACTTCGCTCAGCGCATGCTTTTGTAGCAAGCTGTCGTTCTTAGATTTTTTGGCAAATCTTGTTTTTTTTTGTTTTCTTTTGATGTATTTTGTTTATCGGTTTGTTTTTACCAGCTGGCGAAATAGCCTATGGCGTTTTAGGTAAGGAGTGAAATTAAACTGCGTGACAGATTATATTGACAATGTGATCAGTTAAGTATTCGACAGATTGGAAATAGTCTTTAATTTTCTTAGTACAACGCACGCTCCGGACGTTTTATGATACTGAACATCATTTATTGCTACTGTCACAACGATGAGTGCTGGCCGAGCGGGACAAATGAGAAAAATAATTATCATGATCTGCCTTGGTTTGTTTTTAACCGCGCGGAACTGGATATTATACGATCGGCCGTCACGTTTTGCTAACGAGTTTAATTTATCTGCATGGACGAGCTATATCGTGCATGCTGGTGACGCGCCGCCGACAAAGGCAATAACAAGTATGTGATCGATCTGCGCTCATCAATGCGCCATCATTGAAGCAGAGTTAGATTACAGACACGCAAACGTCAGGTAAATATCAGTCAATACAGCACATTATAAGTTTCTTGTTAGTTACTATTCTGTGTATTGTTTGTTTTTTCTTATGTTGAACATCTGACTGACTCACTAGTTTATCAAAATGTAATAAACGTGCACCAACATGGCATAAGCAAAATAATTAGAAACAACACACTACAGAAATGCTCAAACACAAAACAGACAAGTAGGCTACTAAACATAAACAAACATTTCTGGAGAAATAAATAATAGATAAAGAAGTGTTTCTAGTTTAGTTTGTCACACAATAATTTACACCGTTCTCCTAAGCCTGCAGCTTGTTGGTAGTCCATCCGGTTATGATAAGGAGAGATTATCACGCACTGAAAGTTGACCGCAACTTCGCGTCTGTAGACAGACTACGAGTTATGCCTATAAAGACCGATCATCAGCGCGTCTTAATAAAGTCGCCGTTAAATTTATTGGGCGATAAATTTGCGCGCGTTGAAGCACTTCCTACGACGCCGATCGGCCTGCTTCAGCGTCTGGCCCTGACAGTGTGGCAGGCCGTCGCGGTGAGCATTTGATACCTGAGTGTCATCGAGACGGTTTATTGCGAGCGTGAAGAAGGGAGAAATTTATGCCGCCGGACAGCGACCGGGTAATACGACAAGGCAATACGACATCGGCGTAATAACACGAAATACCATACTTCATCAACTTTATTATTATAATCATCATCATCAGCAGCAGCAGCAGCAGAAGCGCAGTGTTAACCTGCAGCGGTGTGGCGTGCAGCGTTGAGCGAGCGAATAATGGAGCAACTGATTTCTTGGACTAGAAAACTTAAAAGCCATCAACTTAAACGATAATGAGATGTTGTTTCTAATCAGCACAATTCTTCTTTGTATTTTCGTTTTTCGCTACCTGACGTTGGCGACTGTACACTCCAAACTGTTTCAACCTGTTCTGTACAGACTACACGGTGTTTCATAAAAGGGGACCCCTTTTTTCTCATAATTTACTCAAATAATGATCAATTTAAACAAAATTTTCATCAATTGTAGATGAAGAGATACTAATTCAAAATATTTAAACTAAATATGGCAGTTGATTAAATATTCTTTGCTAGTCGTGACGTAACGCAGACGTCATAATGTGTCGTGAGTACAAGCTTGCTTGTCTCAACTAGTGCTGTCAGTTGCTACCCTGCTTCGATGGTAAACTTAATCTGGTTCGCTAATGAAAAGTGTTTATCGTGTCAGCACTGTGAACATGAAATCAGGCGTCTCGCGATTAAAAACGCAACCATTTTGCAAGCTCGGTGTGCTAGTGCACTGTCTTGCTCGAACATGTGAAATTCCAGCTATCCCCACAGACACGTAAATGAGATTGCTTTACACGTTTTTTGTGACTGCAACTGTAAAACTTTTAAAAAATTGTCATCAACGAACCAGATTTCTTACTATCGGAGCAGGGTAGCAACTGACAGCACCAGTTGAGACAAGCAAGCTTGTACTCACGACACATTATGACGTCAGCGTTACGTCACAACCAGCAAAGAATATTTAATCAACTGCCATATTTAGTTTAAAAAGTTTGAATTAGTATTTTTTCTGCTATAACTGGTAAAAAGTTTGTGTAAATTGATCATCATTTAAGTGCATTATGAGAAAAAACAAAAGGGGTCTTTTTATGAAACACCGTGTAGATACCGCACTGCTGGAGTGGGTAAGCGAACACGCGGTGCGAGCTTGTGCTACTTCACCGTCGTTTGCTTTATGACGCACGACTGCAGCTCAAAATTAAGGAAAAAATTACCAGTGCAAGTTAAGTGTGGTTTAAGTATTTTAGGCTATTCTCCACTTCCAACTTGCCATGGTCTTATATAGCCTAAATTCCATTACGCCGACTTTCACCGAAACTTTTCCGCGGGGAAAGTCGTGGACACAGATCATGAAAGTCGGCGACGTGATTTATGTCTCGGACTTTTATGAATTTCATGGAATTCATGGACTTTCATGGAATTTGAGCTTATCGACATTCGCCACTGCATGCTGTGTATTCTGACTGATATACTTCGCCCAGTCTTTGAATGCGCTGATATTGAAGCGTCAATCGTTGGACTATGTTCGTATAATCATCCAGTTACCGATCACTCATTCCAATACCGACAATCATTATTATCTGCCACTTTTTCAACTGCGTGAACGGCGCAGTCGACAAAAGCCGCTGCGGTCGCGATGAAGGAGAAGGTTTTATGAACTGATTTCAATGTAACCCGACAGTTTGACTGCCGGCTCAATCAGCGTCCTCCGCATAGAAATTTGACAACGAGATCTAATCGCCATTGGCACCGTGGATATTGGTCAACGGCCTTTGTCCAGTCGCCCGGTCAGTGTGAAAGCGACCGGTCAACGAGTGACCAAGTGTCCATGGCCATTCGGTCAGCCGGTGTTCGGCCGTTGGCGCACAAACGATTTTGATCGCTCTGTAACAAATTCGTTCTGGATATTAAATCGTCCTCGAATGACAACGGGTAATTGCTTTACCGGGCGCGAGCCACCGACTGCGTCCGCGTTCAATATTATTCAGAACCAGCAACACGACAGATAGGTGCACTGAACGTTGCTGACGACCGGCATTGTGCTTTCTGTCAGCTTGGCGGCGACACCGTCACTCAGTCAGTTAGTCAATAAACGAATCACCGGAGTGGAATCAATGACGTCACTTGCAGGGGAATTAACTTGACCCGTGACTCTCTGCCGGACCATGTCCAGCGCAAGGTCAAAACGCCAGGTTAGCGAATGAATGCCCAAATCGGTGTACGGCGATGCAAGATGTGGTTAGCGGATGATGAAACGGACCCTGCAGCTTGGCTAGTTTAGATACGGGGCGTCTTCGGCTCATTCGAGCTTCGCCGATAGTAAGCGATTTTGCTCATTTCACGCATTTTTAATATGTCGTAAAAATTGCGCAGTAGTTTTTAGTTGTTCTGCTTGGATTGTAACCGTATCCAGATTAGTAAACCATCTCATTGTGTTATTTGCCACTCAGGATAACTCAGCCTGGCCATCCCTGGCGCAATAAACACCAGCGACAGTCGTGGCGGTAACACGCGAGGAACTAGCCAGTATCCGTACATAGTCTGGCAGTGTAAACTGGTGTCCGGCTTGAAGGCTAAGGAAACGGATATCAGCGCCGTCCTGTGGGCTTTGTTGGAAAGAGGCATGTCCAGTGGCCTCGCCATCGCAACGTCCTGATTCAATGCGAATCAGTGAATGGAAGATTTCGTTCCCAGCCGGCGACGAATACCAATGCCGTGATAAAATTAGATTAAAAACCGAGCCAATCACGTAGTACCTAAGTATTATTAGAGTTGCGGAGAAACGCTCCAATTCTGCATAATCACTCTCCGGCGACGATCAATCTAATTGCCAGAGGAACCCACTTGCGGTCAGTGCATGGAGGCAAGGTGTGTACCCTCTGCGTCCCCGTCCTACTTCCACACGCGCGCCACGAAGCCCGGTTGCTACTTTGCCAAACCTAATTAGTCAACTGATCTGTCACAGGACTTTTAGGAAGATCACTCAGAGACATGTGTGGACGCTGCCAGGCCCGGTGTTACGTTCTCAACAAAAGGTTCTCGGCTGGATGCGACGCCAACAGCTAATCACTTTGTTCTTGGCGAAAACTAGATTAGCCTACGCTTACTTTCATGCTTATGTTTTTTTGCTATAGCAGGGAACATAGACCACAGTCCAGCATTTCTCCACGTGTTAACACTTCCATCTTTCCCCGACCTGTTCCACGTGAGCCTAGTTTCTATTCCTAGACGGTTTAAGTGAAAACCAACAGCATAAACTCATCTCAGTCAAAGTGAAAGACTTTATTCAACATTAGGTAGTAACAGTAAGCAACCTTTTTTAGTATTAAACAGAACTGCTCTTTCCGTAGTTTTCCGTGGTGTTTGTCTGTCTGTCTGTCGTCTGTCACACTAGTGCATCCCGCTTAAACCGTTTGACAAATTTGTAAAAGAATCAAAGACGCCCTTTAGCAGCTGTACACTTGCGGTGTCTAATGGATCCATGACATTATAGAAACAAGAGATAGATTAAAAGCTGAAACCTTCAGCCAAAAACTACAAATTGACTCTATTATCTGCCAAATAAAAAAAAGCGAAAATCGATTTCGCTTATTGCGAAATTACTTTGGTGTTTGTTCATGTATCTACTATACCCATCATCTTACTTGGATTGACATTGGCAATACTGCAGGTATTTTAGTTAACGTCGTTGTGCCAACACTAAGGAATGTCAAAACTCTGATATCTTATTATAATTAGGAGAAAAAAGCTACAATATATTTTGCTGACATGGCACAGATTTCATTGATGCTGTGTTTGAAAACAATGGTTTTAAACTGTGGTAAGGAGTATTTTCTATTTCTTGGTTTTTGGGATCGAGGGTTGATTAACTCCGTTGCGTAGGCCTACAATTTTTCTTTTGCAGCCCAAACGCAGCAAGATGACAGCCACTCAGCCAAGTGCTGTATTGCGGTTAATCTCTCCATTTCGTTAATAAAATACACAACAGTACTGCGTGAGTGCGTGCAATATACACTTTAATATAGCAAGAAATATTGCAAAAGTCACATTAAGATTGTAAGCGTTTGCCAGTTCGTTTACAATTATATGTACGTGTATAGGCCTACGCAGACAAATGATGAGCGAAAGCCTAAAACTGACAAAAGGTTATCTTATATATGCACATCATAAACGTATAAAAACAAACGCCAATTCATAACTGCTAGTTAATAATAGTAATAGCGTAAAAACTTACGAGGAAAAACTGCAGAAAAATCGAATATTTTATTCTAATCACTAGCTGCGCACTGCCCTACATCGTCACGTCGGTAACCATACCGACATCAAGAAAAAATCCAATAAAATCAGCGAATGATACAATTATTATGCACACAAAACAAAAACGAAAAAAATGCCCATTTGTCGTTAGTTTCAATTGTCTTACAAATAACAAAAAATGTCGAATTTTAAGCTTAAATGGCCACAAGTTGAAAACCATGCGGTTTATGTCTAAAATGTAACAAATGGGGAGATATCGAACTTGATTCTGCATTTATTACATCAATGTCTAAGTTCCCGTCCAAGAATATCTGCCTTGTGTGTATGAAAATGGCATATACAGCAAGTATGTCGAAAGATAGACAAAACACCTAGGTCTAAATGTATGAAACACTATCGATCGAAGTGGAGCGAAATCGGTCAAGGTCAGAGCAGTGGATGAGGTCAAGGTCACCGGTGGCGACACTGAATTAGGTCAAGGTCAGCGCAGTGAACTAGGTCAAGGTCATCGGTACAGCGGCGGTGGTCTAACTGCTCGTCGTCGTCGCTGATGTATGTCGATGAGGGTGAGGTGTTGTAAGCCGCAGGTACAGTGGCAGCATTGTTGCCATGGCGACGCCGCATCTCACTGAGATGTTGCAGCTCTCTCTGCTGCTGGATCCCTCGAAACAACGCGCTGTACGTTTGCGCCTTTAGCCACACAAACACACTATCTTATAGTCAGCAAAGGCGACAGAAATCGACAAAACTAGACTAAGCTGTAGGCCATTATTGGCACATTCTTTCTTTTTAGTTTTTGTTACTTCAATAGCGGCAGAATACCGCTGTACGCTGAAGACTATACAGGCACACTGCGCGATGCACTATTCCCGTATTTAGGGTCCGGCAGGATAAGCTGATGTCTGACTGAGGGATAAGGAAACTGCGTGAGACAAGCGTCGCCTTATAGGCTGCAAAATACGTTTTGCGGTATTTAACTTTAACTATTTACTATTTTAAATTTAAAAATTAATGTATTTTTATTTTTGCGTGTCGCGTAGTGTGAAAAAAACTTTATTGTTTACCTCAGTTGTAACTGTTAATACTGCAATATTCCGTTATATTGCAATGTATTATTTTAAACTTGACAACTGTACATTTGTTGTCCTCGTATTACAAGTGTGAAATACTGCAAAATAAATCAATTAATCAACAAAATTCAAACCGCACAATTAACAACCGGCCACCAGAGTCTACAAATTCTTGTATTCAGTCTTTAACTTTTTATCGAATTTATCCATTATATTATTTTCGTTTGAAAATGACCACTGACCGTACCTTAGCTCGTAGTGCGGCCAGGCTGTCTGCCCTTAGCATGTCGTCGCTGCATTCGCCAGGCGGCGGATGAACCGTCTCAACATCCGCGTGTCGTGATGGTTGATGATGTTGCTGATCCAGGCCGAGTGTTTCGACCGTTGGTGGCGCTGCGGCACAGCCACCGACTGGCGGCAGTGTCGGGTACCTATGACGTGATCGACCTGATGGCGATGATGAGTCGGAACTGTTAATTACTTCTGCTGCGTCGTCGTCGACGTCGGCATTCTCTTCTTTCAGCGCTTTGGCCGCTTCGATCGATTTCTTGTGCATACCTAGCGATTGAACATTCGAACAGCCTGCTCCACTAGTTCAGCCGATATATAAAATGCGTTGAAAAAACCTACATGTAACTGATTAATAACGAATGCATTTATTTTGCGTAAAAGACCATCACCATCAAAAACGATCAGTCGTTGGCGTCGTGGGTTTAAAATTAATAGGTGGCCCAGTAGAACAAAAAGTTGCGATTTTCCGACAGACACTAGAAATTTTGGAGAGAATTCCGACAGCCCATTGCACATTTTCGACACCGGAGATTATGCGTGCTCTAAATTTTAATTTGGCCTTTAAATTTGTCTAAAATGGCAGTTTTCAGTCAAAATTTTGTTTTTTAAACAAAAATTTTCTCTCAAAATTTTTTCAACATTTTTACAGTCAAAAATTACGAGGGGCAATTTTCCCTTTGCCCTCCCTTTTTGCCACGACGCTACTTGTTCAGTTCAGACAGTTCATTAACTACACTTTGTATCAAATGTGTGAAAAGTCTGCATGCCATAAAAAACAAAAACGAGCGGCAGAAATGTTATTTTTAGCATGTTTGATGTAACCTAAAGCTTTGGATGCCATGGAAATAGTTCACAATGCGTGTGACTTACTTAGCAGCCAGGGCGCGAACGATCCTTCGACTCCGTCCTTGGCGGACTTCAGAATGCTCTCCGGGAGCGGCAGGGAGTGTCGTACCATCGCCCCGTACAGACCATACTCCGCCATGATGCTGCTTCGGCCCCAAGTCTTCTCCGTCTTGCGCCACTTGGCTCGACGATTTTGAAACCACACCTGAACGCACAACCAGCCAACAATAATAATTCACGCGTCTATTAACTTCTCTAATGACGATAATATCTATTCGCCGCAAATGGCGAAGAAAAAAAAACAAAAAAATACAAAAATGCACGAAACGCTAAAAATGCGAGACACGAAAACGCAGAATATAAAATTTTGATGGTCCGTCATTTTCATGTCGTGCACGTTCAGCCAACCCACGTCCAAGAAACTTAATGTCAATTTGACTTTTTTCTCAAAATTAAGCTTACTTCAGAAATTAGGTAGCACCGAAAGATTCAGTTTGGTCCAAACGCACTAGCATAAACTGGGAGCGGCTACTGAATGAAAACAGAAGTTAATTAATCGAATATGGTATCTGACAAATTCTTGTCAGCAAGTTGAATGGCGTTCTTGCAATACGCTTTTTTATTAAACACGTGCTAAATACAAAGTTAAATGGGACTTAAGTTTAAGTTTGGTTGATGCAATGTGTCTTTAGCGTCCAACTAACATTGGTGACCAACACCGTTCAGCTTTTCTCAATAATTTTTATTTCATTCGATTTCTCTCTCTTCGTTTCTATTACAATGTGTAAGAAAAGTTTTTTTTGCCATCAGAACAATAACAACATCACTGGTTAAACGAAAAATAAATTATAATTTTAAAACCACGCTGCAACGTAATAATAGTCAGAAGATTGAATTATGAAAGTCGATGATCCGCGCGGTTACGACATAATGACGTCGGCACCGGTTTCATTTAACGAGCCAGCCCGAGGCACGGTCCATTCGGAGATGCGTAAGACATCATCATCATCTTCATCGTATCGTCGTCTCGTCGCACGTGATCGAACCAACCAGGCGTGCAGATGCCACCAACCGGTCATCGCGCGATACGACGACGACGCTAAAGCATCGGGCCGAGGCTCGAGGAGCGATTAATCGCGGAAATTATGACGCCTCACTAGTTGGCGACGACGTGGGCCGGCGCGTCACGGACCAACGTGGACGTACGATGTCCTCATAGACCGGACATCAACCTTCCTCCACGATGATCAACCGATTAGTCCGTGAGACGATTTGGTCGCTTGCTGACCAATTCGGATCACAATGGCACGGAACACAATGCAATAACAGAGAATTTTCATAAAAATAAAAATTACACGAAAAAGTAGTGTGCAGTCAAGTGTGCCTGTGTCTGGTGCTTTTCACGAAAATGGGCGATGATAAAACTGTTTTTGTATTATAATAGATGCGATAACAAAAAGTCGAACTGTCGAAAAAACGGAAGATGCTAGAAGTTTCATAAAGCGGGAGGTTGTTTTTTATTCAGACCGCAAATTTTTAAAGAATTTGTTATCCGAACAGTTTTAATAATTGCGTGAAAAAAATCAACCAGCTGAAGATTTGTATGTTTCTTCTCCGAGGTTGTTTTTACACTGCTTTCACCAACTCTAAGCATAATAACCGCGATATTTTTTTTCTAAATACAGACAGTTCGTTTATTTTTTTAAGAAAGTACAAGCATAATGCATTTTTAAAATTTTTTTGCAGATTTGGTTTTGTCATTGCTAATCATCTGAGCGCAATATCTCTTTTTCTTAAAATATATAAGTTTCGTCTGTTTTTTTCACGTAAGCCCTATGCCTACCACGTTGTGACGCACGTCGGTTTCAAACAACGTAGGCCTAACTTGGTGCCATATAGCGGTATTGGGCGATGCACCGCGACAATGCCATCGCATGATGATGATGTGAAATTCCGGGAGTGACAAAAAGAGCCAGCACGTCCCGGCGGAGTGGTCCTGTCGTCGTGCGGTCGTGTCTGATGAAGACCAACGAACGGTGATCGACTTGATGGACTAATAACACGTACACGCAGGACGACGACTATACGAGGAGCAAGACACAATTAACCCCGGCCAGCCTGCTTCGAACTCACTTGTCAGCAGCTAACCGGCAAGTTCACGCCATCACGTTCTTTGTTCGCGCCAATCGACACATCATCATCATCATCATCATCATCATGAACAGCAGCAGCAGCAGCGAATCACGCCGCGGTGTGGTCGACTGCTGTAATTCGCATTCTTCTGCCACGCCGTCGATCAGCAATGCGTTACACAGCGACCGACCCCTCCCACAACGACAAAAGGGCTGAGATCCGCTATAGGTAACCCTAACCGGACCTTACGATTTACGCCACATTTTTGTGAAACGGACTCCAACATCGGAAAAAATTAACCCCACTTATATGTGGTGTCAGTTTGTCCCCATGCACATCTTTATGCAGTCACTCTGTGAGTGTCAGTCAGTGGCGTCGGGCCAGGGCGGGCAAAAATCAAATTCTACTGGATTTTAGTTTATCGGATAACTTTGTTCTTGCGAGGTAATTTTGTTCAGAAAATAAAAGAAAAACTTACGGCTAAAAATTTGCCATTTTGGAAAATTGACTGGCAAAATTGCAATTCAAGTACTCATAGTCTTCTTTGTGGGAAATCTGTAGCTGCCGGTCGAAAAATTGCAACTTTCTGGCCCCCTACTATTGTTTTTAAGCCACGACGTCTCTGGTGTCAGTGTCTAGCAAGGTCGGGTTGGGCTAGGGGGCCTATACGGCTGCAGCGGCGGCGTTAACAACGATCAACGATGATTGACGTGACGTCATCATACCAGCTGCTGCTGCTGTCTCCGCTGACACGCAAAACTAGCATACATTGACGCCGTCAAGGGACGACAATGAAAGTGCGCTCCACATGCATCCAGCAAAACCC
>Ga0209367_1010998_pt1 | contig 12062 bp, 10 predicted proteins | sample WorMetLIZISLAND2_FD_187412 | JGI IMG/M metagenome (GOLD analysis project Ga0209367, IMG submission 187412) | Marine gutless worms symbiont microbial communities from Max Planck institute for Marine Microbiology, Germany - Olavius geniculatus... ... | reverse complement strand
GATTCAACATCGAGATCTCCAAGGTCACTGGACCAAACTTCACCGGACTTGTTTCGCCTAACGCAGGAGGAATCGCGGTAGATGGAATAAAAATCCGATTTTGAATATATATTCATCCGTTTCGAAGATATTCGCCGCCGAACTTCAAAGTCGTCCGAAATCGGACCAAATTTTGCATGTTTTTGGCCCCTGAAATTTTTTTGGGGTGTGCCCCCCCCCCAAATTTTGGACCGGCATTATAAAATTCAGCCCAGTACTGACCACCATGCAAAATTTCACGCCGGTCGACCCACACATCTCGGAGATCTCGCGTTGCAAAATAAATAAAAAAACATCTGCAGTAAAACATAAGTCCTTCCGAAAACTATCGTTTTCGGGCGGACTAATAAGCTGATATCACTCACCATCACATCGCCTAAATGTCAATGTGCTGTTGAATGATATCACCTTTTTATGATTTTTGCTGTTTTCAATGTGTCACGCATTGCATGTTGCTGTTAACAAGTTTATAAACTGATGTTTTGTACATTTATATTTGCTATTTTATTACAACAAGAAATTTGAGCTAATGCTCACATGACACGCAAAAGCCTATAGCAGTTCCGGTTCAGTAGTTTAGCTGAAAATTTGAGTGTTCACGCTAAGTTAATATACAAATACCAAATTCTGTATCTGGACTGCATAACGACAGTTCGATGGTGCCACCTTGTGAATGATATAGACTTGTGTCGCAGTCCGAAATCGCCAAAAAAATCCATAAAACCCCCTATTTTAGCGTTCAAGGTCATTCAAGGTCATTGAATTCAGCGCCAATCGAGAGCCAGTGCATGACTTCATATTAGTGATTAATAGTAACCTAAGCCCTATCTCGCACTGTTACTGAAATACAGTGACTTATTGGCCAAAAATCGCAAATTTTGCCCCCTCTCATTTAGCGCCCTCATTCGGGGTGACCCCCTTCGAATTTATGGAAAAGCTTTACAGTTCCTGAAACTAGAGTCCTCCAGGCAGCTGAAGTGAAGATTTGGTGATCCTAGCTTGCACCGCTTTTGACTGATCCACCCGTGTGACAGACGGACAGATGGACAGACAAACGGACAGAATTGCAATGGATAAGACGCGCTGAAAGCAGTAGCTGCTTTCGCACGTAAAAAAGATGTTTTTCCGGTTGGTGGTCAATTATAATCCATCCATCTTCCATGGCCATAAAGACACATAACCTTAAATATTTAGGGGTCACGATTTTGACCTTTTGGGGTCGTGTGATGTCATCAGTCATGTGACCATCGGATTCGGCGAAAGCACTTTAGTATTGGTGGTCAATGATGACCATGCGTCTATCTTGCACGGATACGAAAATATGTGGCCTCAAAGATTTTTAAGTCACGAATTTGACCTTTTGGGGTCACGTGACGTCATCGGTCACGTTGGACTTGCCATATGTGGTTTCCTATTGATGATCCATCGTAACCATGCATCTATATTGCACCGTTACAGAGATATGGGGCCTCAGAGATATTTGGGTCACGACCTTGACCTTTTGGGGTCACGTGACGTCATCAGTCACGTGACCATCAAACTCGGCATGGGCATTTTCCTATTGGTGGTCATTGATGACCATGTGTCTATCTCGCACGGTTACGGAGATACGGGGTCTTAAAGATTTTGTGGTCACGAGTTTGACCTTTTGGGGTCACGTGACGTCATCGGTCACATGACCATTGTACTCGGCAGATATGGTTTTCTATTAGTGGTCCATTGGAACCATGCATCTATCTTGCACCATTATGGAGATAGAAAGCCTCAAAGTTGCATTTGCCCATGCTAAAGGCCAAACGTTCACTGCGCATGCTCCGTGTCATGTGACATGTATGCAGGTGGTCCAAAATGACCACATATTTGGAATTCCCAAGACCATATTGCCTATTCCCTATCAACTTTTATGGGGCTACTATGACAATTAGGGGTCGTTTATAGGTGAGAATTTTATACAGGAGCATTTTTGGCCGAAAATTTCAGTTTTGGGGCCCAATTTTTGACTTTGGGGGGATTTTTCAGAAGTTAGATATTAACTTCGAATTTTGGTTCCCTAAAAGGTTTGACCCTTGCGTGAGGCCACATCGTTTGAGCCATCGAGCATGAAAATCCGTTGATCAATCTGACCTGTAGGTTGACTATTAAAAAAATACATTTAACACAGAAAAATTTCCGTTAAATTTTACCCATTTGCCAGGAAGCCCCCAATGGATGGATTTGGATGAAATTTTGCACAGGGGGTAGTCTTGCGGATGTAATCACCTGTTTCAAATTTTTTATCAATCGGTTGAGGGGTCTCAGATCTGAAGGGTCGAATTTTGCCATTCACCATTGACTTAGCCTGTCGCCGTTAACACAGGTCTGCTACCGCCCGCCTGCGATCACATTATTGCAAATTGTCTGCAGAGTGTGCCAGTGAAAGAATTTTGAAAATCGGTCAATAACTGGCGAAGATATGGACAAAAATAAAGTGGCACGTTTTTTCGGCCCACCCTGTAGATAACAAATAACAGTAAAGCGGTCATAGCATAATTAGGACTTAAGCAAAACGCTCATCTCCCTGACATAAACTGTTGAACCCACAGATGGATAAATCACTAAGTCTGTGATGCATGACCAGTGATACACCAGACCAACAGTTACCTTCCCAGATGCAGAGCATCACCACCATTTGGCTGGTACTGGATTATACTGCTTGGCATCAGAGGCACAATGGACACATGGGTGTGAACAGCTTGTCCTAAGTTCATGGTGATCACTCTCCAAACACTATAAATTTCCCTGACAACTCCCCAACGACTCGCGGCACTCCTAGCCATTTTGTAAGTACTATAAATAATTGGTACAAATTAAAATATAACATACGTACAAGTATTAGAAACTAATAAGCAACATTCAGCAACAAACAGTGTAAAATAACTGACAAAATGTTAAAGTGAGTGATACAAAATATCCTCCTGATACAATTTTGAAGAAAGTTTTTGGGCAATTTTCCCTCACAATAATTTTTTCCTGACATTTCCCTTATTTTGACTAAAATCCCTGACATTTCCATGACGGCTGTAAAATTCCCTGATATTTCCCTGTTGGTGGTCATCCTCAAAGTTGTTACATGTACTTGACAACAGACTGGCCATGAGTTGAAACTAATGACCTTTTTTATCACAAATCTAACACCAGGCACTAAGACACCAAACCACTGATAAACAATCTAGACTAGTCTTGAATAAATCAGTAAAAATTGATTAGATGACCATAGAATCATGAACACTACCGCACAGGATAGTGCCACATAGAAAGATATACGCAAAATTAAATACTTAAATTATTCACAATCAGTAGAGCTCTGGTGACTACCTGATGTCCTTCTTCAACAAACAGTAGAACGTCGTCCCAGAGTTTACTGTTCTGCTGGTCCAGTTTAATGAGATCACTCACGGCTTTGTCCAGCAAAAATTTACTCCCAGTCTCCACTTTTGATTTCTTTGATCGATGCTGCGGACTGCAGTCTTTATCACAATCAGCAGTATTGGACTCCTTCGCATTTTCTACTTTAACAAATACAACCTGTGTCACTACAGCAGGATCTTTGATAAGTAATTTAAACAAAAAGTCACAATGCACAACTTAATAAAAAAAACAACAAATCGACCAACTACTTTTTATACGTGAAAGCAGCTACTGCCTTAGCGCATCTTAGCCATTGCAATTCTGTCTGTCCATCCATCTGTCCATCACACAAGTGGATCAGTCAAAAACGGTGTAAGCTAGGATCACCAAATCTTCACCTCAGCTGCCTGGAAGACTCTAGTTTCAGGAACCGTAAAGCTTTGCCATAAATTCGAAGGGGGTCACCCCGAACGAGAGCACTAAATGACAGGGGGTGGACAATTTAGTTTTAGCCAATAAGTCGCTGTATCTCAATAATTGTGCGAGATAGGTCCTAGTTACTATTAATCAGTAATAGGAAGTCGTACGTTGGCTTTTGACTGCCACCGAATTCAATGACTTTGGATGACCTTGAGCGCCAAAATAAAGGTTTTTATGTATTTTTTCGTGATTTCGGGCTGCAAGAGACATTTCAGGAGCAAATTGGGCCGAAATCAATTGAAATAGACATGGAGAAGCTGCATATAAAATTTTGAGTATTAAACTTAGATTTCGACGGTCCAATTCTCAATTCTCTAGGTTTAAGGAAACCTGCGCACGAGGGCATCAAAGAGCGGTACCCTCGTATAAGTCATTATTTCACTGTTGTTGGCCAGTCTTTCATCAAAACAGTTGCGGATAGGCATGGGCATGCTGCCTATCACAACAAGCACTAGTGTTGAGCTTTTTAACCATATCAACATTGTTGACTCTGAAAGACCCTGAACTTCCAATGCTGATTTTTGCGATCTTCGGCTGCAGTGCACATTCCAAGAATGAACTGCGACTAAATGGCTGGAGATAGACTCACAGTTTGCGTACAGGAACTGCTATAGGCTTTCATGCATCTCGTGAGCATTAGCTCAAATTTCTTGTTTTACTTTTGGTGTAAACATCAGAGCACACACCCCACAGCAATATACCACTCCATGAAATTTGTTGCTGTTTCCCACGGAATCCAATGCTTGTTGCAGAAAAGAAATGAAGTTTCCAGTTCTTTTGGCTACATTTATAGCAAATCTCGGCAAGTCTAAAGCAATTTCATAAGAGGTGAAATTTGCTGTTACCCACAGTCCATGCAACTCCTTGTTTCTATTTGACAGGTGACAACAACATATAAGCCGCAGCCTTCGACCACAAAATCCCCCTTCCCCTGGGGTCAGGGACTCTCATGAGCTTGATGTGCATCTCGTGAGCATTAGCTCTGATGAGCTTGTCATGACAACAACAGCAACAACTACTTGTGGAATTCAGTACATTTTGGATTTAATCTGCTGTGGAATGTCGCGGAATTCTACAGAGAGCACCGGACTAAAGTTTGGCTATTTTTGCCGAAGAAATGAGTGGTCTAGCTAATTATCGCCTACTTCACATGACACAAACCTTTGTTGTTGTTATCGTCATCGTCATCATCACTCTCGATCTGCCGTTTTCTCTTTCTGCCCCTCTGACCCTTCGTCTTTTTCTCTTTCTGGTCGATAGAAGACTCTTCAGCACCCTTGCCCTCCTGCCAGCCCTCAGGGTACTAACAAACAACAATGCAGCACAAATCACATTTAATGTTTCGCCTTCAGTCAGGATTGAAAAACATGTCAAGAAAAGCCCAATACGGTAGGTTATTTTGTGTATGACGTTTTGTTTGGCCCAACATCATGTGTTTTGGGGGTTTCATGATGCTTAAGTTATTAGAATAAACACCGCTAGATAATATAACATAAGGTAGATGAAAATATCAAAAAAGTTGCAAACTCACAGGTTTAAAACTTTAATAAAAAACTGTAATAAAAAAAACTTCATGATTAGTGGACCAATAAACTAAAACTGAACTGTCTCAGTGCTGCTTTATGCCAACCTGCTGTGTGCTATGGCCAACTCAGTTTCCAGACTTCAGCTTACATTGCCAGATCAGTGGGACTAGTGCATGTGCCTGCTTATTAGGGATGTGACAAAGCGGAAAAATATTGCAAATATTAACTTGACTATTCATCGAATAACAAATGCAAATATTTATTCTGTTAATCAGTCTCAAGAAAACTTCACTATTTGAATAAAGTGAAACATCCAAAGTAGATCTTCAGTGTTTCATCAGAAAAAAATCTGCATCTAAAGCAATAAAATAATCAAGTTCAATTAGAAAATGAAACATCCAGAGTGTTCTCTTCAGTCAGTATCTCCTATCTGAAGTTCAACAAAGTTCAATCAATGTTATTAAAATAACATAGCACATTCAACAGAATAGTTTAAAACTGTTTGTCGAATATCAAATTGCTCAAAAGTGGTCAATATTCACATGTCATTGAATGATAATATGCAATTCGCCACAATCCAGCCACTGGCTGGCATACACAATAAACCGTATTATTATGCCAAGCTTGCACCCCCTGCACTAAATCATGACAGGGATGGCCAGGCTGAGTTGACATGGATGGTTGGTTGGTTTCATACTGAAATCATCTACCATGCAATCTGCCAACATTCACCCAACATTCATGCAGTAACCAGGCCCAGCACAGAGAACTTCCATGGTGACCAGTCTCCAGATCACTATGAATTACCCATTCGGGGAATTCCCCGACGATCCATGACACTTCTGACCATTTTGTGAGCACTGTAAATAAGTGGTACAAAATAAAATAATAAAAATATAAAAATACAATATAAAATAAAAAAACATAACAGAGACATTAATATTACAGACTAAAACACAAGTTAGCAACATTCTGCAATAAACAGCATAAAATAATTGACACCGAGTTAAAGTGAGTGATAGAAAAAGCGTGTTGATGCAATTTCCAGACAAGTGGTTACCCTGAACTTCCTTGGTCGACACCAATGAGTTACCAACTGAGCGAAACCACTGCGTAGACTAAACTGACTAAAGCATGTAACAGTCAGACAATTATTCACCTGCATTGTAAGACCGAGCTCCTCTATGCGCCGCTGTCCATCCTTAGTCCAAGGAGCAGGAGAAGGATCATCTCGGCGTAGCATATATCTCCATACGATGAATCCGGATTTGCCCTTTGCTGGCCAGAACTTTACCACCTACATTTCACAAGGCACCATAGTGACACAATTATAAGAAAAAAAATTTATGCTGACACATAGGTCTGAGTTCATCTCCTGTGCAGGGTTCTGAGGCAGCTAAGGTTAGACTCAAACTAAATGCCAAAATGGCTTACCCATAATGCATACCCACCCACCTGGGTCCAGCATTGATTAAGACCAATGTGTTAACCACTGCACTAAGTCACCAATATCATAGTAGAACGATACATATGGTTGAGACGAGATATTTCTAGTTACAAGATCGTCAGGACGTGGTAAAAACTGCTAGGGCCTGATTCTGACAACTTACAAAGTTAAATTTTTAAAAAATTTTTAAAAATCATACTTTTAAAATCTTTATAAAATGAGATTTTCATAAAATATTGTAAAATACTGTTTTAAACACTCAGATATTTATTGTTACAACTATTAACTACTATTATTATTAAACCTTATAGATGCCATCGTAGCGGTTGCCTTCCTCCGGTGCAAAGTTTGAGTGTTTGCGTCCTTTGCAGTTGCGTACGACTCGGACGGGTTTTCCTGCCTTCCAATCTTTCGCCTCACCTCCGTTTACAGCATCCAACTTGGCTACATTACAGTTCTTTGCCAAGGCACTGCAGAAACATACACAAGCGAACAAACTAGCCAATTACTAAACAAATGAGTAAAAAATATGTAAATGAACAAGTTAATAAATATGGAAATGAACAATGAATATTGGTCATGTTTCCACTTTTCACACATTTGCGCCAGCTCCGTTCATGGCAGTCAGCTTGACTATGTTAACGCGCATCTTCTGAGCACTAAACACACAAAGTCCTCACAGTTGTGTGTCCTGCTCGACACATCGCATGCTAAACAGACAAATGATTCAATAACAATAGAAACAATATACATGGAAAACAATATACAGGGTGCGGCAAAAAAAGTAGCCCCCTAAAGTTTTTCACTGTTTTCTCAGCAACCGTTTGGCATTTTAATCTGAAATTTTACAGATTTATTTCTGGAATTGTTCTATGTCTAAATGCCAAATAAAATTTGATTCCATTGAAAAATGACGAAATTATAGACTTTTTAACATGACCGCCTACCGACTTTTCAGCACTAAAAATGTTCAAGCTACAACACCAGTTCAATAACATCGCTGAAACAAGTCAAAAAACATAGTTAACTAATAATCAGATGCCAGATTTCCATTGTCACTGTGAATGTTCGAAGTTTCCACCGACAGCTCCAAGTTCCAACACAAGCCTTCAGTCTCTTAATTTGACAAGTCTTTCATCATCTTGTTGATCGGTCCTTGTGATAGGTTGCCCCAGATAACCTGAAGCGATTCCTGGAGTTCAGCGATTGTTTTCAGCTTTTTTTTAAGCTTGTGGTAAGCATCCAACATTGCACACCACACGTGATAGTCCACTGGGTTTGTATTCGGCGAATTTTGTGGCCATTGTTTTTTGTGATGAAATCTGGACAGCTGGCCCACAACCAGTTCTGTGCACTGCGTGCTGTGTGTGCTGGCATGCCATCTGCTGGAAGATGAATCTGGTGGGCAGCCGGTGATTGCTTTAAAGGAACGATAATTTAGTGATAATTTATAAACAAAATAAATTACTGTTTGTCAAAGCGTCACTGTGACATCATCGACAGTAACGTGGTAACCGGTTTTTGAAAATTAAATAGCATTTTTAGCTTAAACATTTTTCATGCTGAAAAATCGATGTTCAAAAGCCTATAATTTTGTCGTTTTCCAAGAGAATCATATTTCACTTGGCAGTTAGATGTAGAACGTTTCCGTAAATAAACCTCTAAAATTTCAAATCATAATTCTAAACGGTTGCTAAAAAAACGGCGAAAAACTTTAGGGGGCTAATTTTTTTGTCGCACCCTGTACATAACTTGAAAAAAAACAAGGGAAAGAAGACAGACAAAAAATAGCAAGTACGTTGATACGAAGATAAAAGCGTATGGAGGATGTGCAATGGGTCTGTCTACCTGGTGGCGGCTTGAGTGCTGGATGCTGCCTTCAAGTGGCATCCACCCTGAGGGTAAGGTTACAGCATATGGTAAACATTAAGAAATTGTCATAAGCCTGCTGAGCGAGCAGATCACTGACATAAGAATGGCATAAAACACTATGTTTAAGATGCTTACAGAGCATATGAAATGAACTCACTTTGTACAGTTTGAAAAAAACTGAAACGAAATGGACTAAATTGTTGGGTCATTTGCTATGTCCAGTCCTGGCATTTCATTTTAGTTTATTTCTGTCTCTTTGTACATGCTGTAAGACAGCACTGCCACTGACCGGTTCATTCTAGTGAGTGTCTGATGACACGACTGCTCAGCCGTTCGTTTGTTTCCCGACAGATCCCGACCACCGCTGCCAGTGTATGTAAACTCATCTCCATTGTCCTACAGGAAAGACAATATTAGTCAGACTGCAGATCAACAGGGTAAATTAAAGAATAAAATATACATAAAATGTCATGCACAGGAATGTAAAAACTGAACAAATAATGCAATACAATCACTTTGCAACTTTCTTATGAAATACAAAAGCCCGTATGGCAAGTCTGGACCGACAAATACACCATTTAGCTTAAAAGTCATTATACTGTCTACATTCTTTCCACGTATATACAATTGAAGAATATAACTGGCATTCACTTTGCAATGGAAACAAATTATCAGGCACTTGAGTTTTGTCAGTTGTAATAATCATCATATAGACATGCAGACAAAGACCGACAGAAAAAAACAGACACATGTCTGAAACTTGTCTGTATTTGGATTTCTCTGCAAAGTTGAGCTAGATGGTGGTTACGACTCCGTCGACTATTATGCCTCCACCAACATGTGAAATGAAGCTAGCTAAGCCCCTATCGCAGACAGTAGGAAAACGTTAGCCAACTAACCTCCGTTGTTAGTGGACCAAAGTTCACCGAAATTTTTTTGTTCAATATGGGAGGGATGGTAGTTCCGCAGATTACCGCTTGTTGATATCTCCATCCGTTCCATAAATATTTGCGCTCAAAGTCCACGCACACACGCACGTATGAACACTTTGAAAACAAAATCCCCCTCTGGCCACTATGTTGGTGAAAGCATAAAAACTGTCTTCTATATTCAAAACTGTGCTACTTCTAAACAACAAAAGATGAGATGACAAAATTTGCCACAACGAGGGCAAATTGTGATGCAAAGAATCTGTGACAATTCTGTGAAAAAATGCTGAACTATACTAAAAAAATAATGATTTGGGGCTTTTCACTGTTGCACCCTGTACAGACAGAAAATACAGAGAGACCTGATCATCCTCATAGCCTCCAGACAGCACAATGGAGTATGCACCATCATTGTCTCTGCCGTGAATACCAGCAACATGTGGACGATGAACCCCCGACTCACTCACCTATGCATGCAAAGACAACAACCCAATCATGACCCAAATTCTCCCCTCCCTCTGCCCAAACTGTCCTAAGTATTTTCCTAGTCCCTCTTCCCTGAGATCTTCTTAATCTTCATTTCCCAAGAATATTTTCTGTCCAAATTCTTAACCGTGTAACCGTGTTCTCTGCACTTCTTCTGAGCTTCTTCTTTTCTTGAAGTCAGAGAACAAGATCAACTGACTGGATGTCTTATACAGACCGTGTGCTGTCAAGTTGAACCGGTATACTAAAATACGACTGGCTGGCCACTACTATTGCAGAAATCGGCCCAAAGTTAGACACATACACAAACACACCGACAGTTATCACCTGAACTCTGAACTTCCACTGGCTGCCAACTTCCACTCCGGGAATTGGACCAAAGTGATTAGGAGGCACCAGAGTGCACTGCTTAGTACGGCCAACGCATGCCATGCCCTGCAATGCACAGAAAAGTTATGTCAAAACTGCACTGCCCCAGATATGTTAAAGACAAAGTAGACATCAGGGCAGTGGACATACATCCAATAAAGCCAGTGGGTTTTACTACACCCATTGGGTTTTACTGGGTGTACCCACCAAAAAACCACCAAAAACATATCCCCAAAACTTAGTCCAATTCTTAGTTCAATGTTCCGCTAAAATGTTCTATTTCAGTTAAATTTCTGAAACCGTAAACCAATGAAGTTGCAGCCGCAGTGTCGGGCAATATATGGTGTTTGCTATTCTGCCACCGCCGGTATAGGACGGGTACGGTTAGACCATTAAAGGTAAAGGTGGTGTATGGCTCTTAATAAAACACCCTTCACAGAGCTACAAAGCATCACCCACCATATGGGATCACACACTGTTAGCTGCAACCCAACACAGGTGAACACGACATTGTCCCACCTTAACCCCAGCCATGCAGACCGGTAGTTGATTTGCTTACCCGAAAAAGATAGAAGGCTGAGTTGACCACTGTTCTGCAATCTGCATGTTGAAGTGACTGGCACATACAGGGTGGGCCAAAAGAAGTAAGCTGTTGCACTTTGTCCATATTTTTGCCAAATATCGATCAATTTTTACAATTTTTTACCAGTGCACTCTGTGAGACATTTGCTACTCAGGAGCATGCACACCACATTTATTATGTCGCAACACTACCTTGTAAAATATAAATATCCAAAACGTACAATATCTACAGATGGACAGAAGGTATAATGGCAAATTTTTTATTTAACTTAAATGTTAAAATATGAGTTATAGTAAATGTCAGAAACATTGGAGGACATATCAAACATTTTTTCAAATAATCTGAATGATTTTAGTGTGCAATAATTTTCAATGTACATTAATGTTGGTTGATGGCAGCAATTTTACTCAGGTAACTGCATGAGCATACAGAGTAATATATTTCAATTGTGCAGCCCTACAAGTCGTGCACTATTTTTTGAAAGACGAAAACCGAAACCTTTTTGACACAAGTTTATTATAACTTATATTCAACATTTTACTAAAATAATTAAAAATTAACCACTCAACCTTATTTCCATCTGCAGATATTGTACGTTTTTAGATATTTATATTTTACAAAATAGCGTACCGACATAATAAGTGTGGTGTGCATGCCTTGCCTTCGGGGTGGGCAGGCTCTTACACCTGCCCAGCGCTGAGGCTGTATGAGTTTGGCCCAATGCGCGTCCCCAAAAGTAACCACAGGTTAAAAGTAACGGCTATAAAGCCGTAGACGGCTGTGAAGCCGTAAGTAAACGGCTATAAAGCCGTAGTCAGCTATAAAGCCGAAACCAGCACAAAAGCACTGGTAACGTGTAGTAAATGTTCTCACGTATTTGGTCAGCTCTTAGTACGCTCCTATCCTCCAGATTGTAGAAATCTTTCGGGTCATCGGAGCAAAGC
>Ga0209367_1010997_pt1 | contig 12063 bp, 11 predicted proteins | sample WorMetLIZISLAND2_FD_187412 | JGI IMG/M metagenome (GOLD analysis project Ga0209367, IMG submission 187412) | Marine gutless worms symbiont microbial communities from Max Planck institute for Marine Microbiology, Germany - Olavius geniculatus... ... | reverse complement strand
GGGACAACCCTGCAGGAGTTAAGCCACGCTGCCCTAGATAGGCAGCGGTGGGCAGCGATAGTAAGAATGGCGTCAGACACCAACGGGCATTGAGCCCACGGTTGTCGATGATGATGATGATGATGATGAAGTAAAGTTCTGTGGTGAACTTGTTGGTAGTGGCAAGAGGAGGGCAAATCCCGAGAAGTCGTCGGTGGTCCAAGAAATGCAAAAACCACAAACTAAGACCGAACTACGTAGAGTTCTTAATTTCTTCTCGTTCTTTCGCGAGCACATACCTGACTTTGCTCGTATTGCTAAGCCACTTACCGACCTAACTTCTAAAGAGGTTTCCAACAAGCTTCCATGGAATGCTGTCCATGATGTTGCTTTTAATTCGTTGAAACGTGAACTGTGTCAAGCCACTAAACGTAGCTTACAAATAGTTGACTTTGGCAAAGCCTTTGATTTATTTCTCGATGCTAGTGAGCAAGCCATTGGTGGTGTACTCACACAAACTGACAGTGTGGGGGTTAACAACCCTGTAGCTTCCTACAGCATGAAGCTGAATGACACCCAGCGTAGATGGTCAACCGTTGAGCGTGAAGCGTTTGCTGCGCTCTCATGTTTACAAAAGTATCGGTGTTGGTTGTTTGGGTCAAAAGTTATCATACACTCTGTTATATCTAACCGAAACTGCCTCGAAAAGCTCAGAGCCAATGCGATGGGCGTTGGCCATACAAGAATACGATGTGGTATTCAAATATCGGTCGGGTAGCACGAACACTGCGGCAGATTTTCTTTCCCGTGTGGACTATAATAGCTCACCGGGGAGCACTTGACTCAGGGGAAGATTTGTGGGAAAGGTCTCAGGCTTTCGCCCCTATAGCAGAAGTTTTGTAAATACTAATGGGTTTGTGTGTGTTTTTGTTTGGTTGTTTGTGCGCAACAACGAAAACTGGTTGCATGCACGGTGGGTGACTGAATTCATTTGACGATAATCGATGCAGCATCTGTACGATCCGTCCTTCTTCTTGACCAGGACTATGTTCGAAGCCCAGGGACTTGCGGCTGGTTCAATGGTACCCTGTTTCAGCATGTTGTCTATGTGCTCAGAAATAGCTTCTATGTGAGCTGGTGCAAATCGTCTGAGTGGCTGTCTAACTGGTATAGCGTCGCCAGTGTCGATGTGATGCATTATTATGTTTGTTTTACCGAGATCATTTTCGTTTTGGCCAAAGACATCAGCGTGGTTCATTAAAATGGCTTCTAGAGCGAGACAGGCACTTTCCGGTATAGAGTCATCAACTCAGTCAACTAATTTCTGGATATACTCAGGTACTGCTTCTGTATCACCCTCTGTCTGACCTGCATTGGTTGCAGCTGGTTTATTTTCGCCTTTATTTTCAACAACTTTAACTTGCTGCAGATCAGCGATTATTGTTCCGGGTGTTAATGTCATAGGCTCCTTTTTCACATTCATTACTCTGACAGGTACATCACTCCATGAATCACGTGGCACGAGAGTTTGTGATACAAACAGCCTATCTTGCACACTAGTCACCTCCGTGCTCCAATCTTCATTACTGTACGTTTCCGACAATCGTTAAAATTGAATTTGAGTCGGCACGGCTGCTTCTGAACGTGCTGGAATGACAATGGTATCTTGGAGAACACATCGTCGGCACCACTGCCGTTTGCTGGCACGCGAACGAAGCATATACCAACTATTTCCAATGCAAATTGTCGACTGATCAAAGTCCCATACTGCTTTGTTGTCAACTAAAAAGTCGATACTAAGCATTGGCTCGGACACATGCCGTGAAACTAGGCCAGTCACTTAAGTCTTATACCGTCCAATAATAACTGGCAGCGTAACTTCTCCCAGTATAGGAATGATCGTGTCATTAGCAGCCTTCAAGGTCCTGTTTGTCTTATTCACTGCCACTGACTCGACGATATGATAAGAAAAAAACATATCTCTGACCCCGTATCAAGAAGACAGTCATACACACGTCGTCCAACTGATAACCTCAGGTATACATCATGATCAATTGGTGAAGATATTGAACTTCTGTTAGTCGAAAGATTGGCCAACTTCAGTATCACTCTGATATTGCACGCCTGCATTTCTTGGCACACGTGAATGCGGGCAATATCTGGAAAAATGCCCCTGTTGTCCACAATTATAGCAATTACCATTGACAGTTGTTCGTTGACCGCGTGAATCCTGAGGCATGGAAGGAGGTGGTCCTGTCATTGGCATGGCTCTGAGTTGTTCGAGATGACGCAGATGTTTAACTTCCTTGTTAAGTGCCTTATTTTTAGCCATTATTTTCTTTGTGTCAGCCTCCGCTGATTGCTGAGCAAGTTCCAACTTGTGAATTTTCTGTAATAATTTATTTTTCCAAGCGTCATCATTAGTTACGGAAGTTGCACAAGCATGTTTCTTCTCGATTTTCCATCTTTTCTTTTTTGACTCCACGATCTGTTGCTAAGACTGATGATACTGATTAGGTTGAACATCCTGTTGCTGCTGAGGCTTTTGCATGTTATGTTCAATCTTAGACACTCTTTTTTCCAGAGAATCGGATCTTGAGTCTGGTGAATGAGTAACCTGCTTATTCAAACGCAGACGTCTCTGTCGTACAGCATTCCTAAATATCTCCAAACGTTGCGCGTATTTGAGAGCAGCGCCTAATGTTTGTGGTTCTTTTTCTCGCACTTTAAGCTCGAGATCTGGATCATCGAATGTACAGATAAAGTGTTCCTTTGCCAAACTCTCAGACATAGGTGACCTATCTCGCGGATAAGCTAGCATCATCAAACGTCTGATGTCTTCTGCAAGTTCGCGAAGACTTTTGTTTGGTTTGCGCCTGCGACACTGTATTTCAGCCTGGTACTTTTTCTTCATGTCTACGCTTGAAAAACGTGAACGCAATCTGGCCACTAACTCCTTATAAGACAGCTTCTCTGTGCCCCATAGCATACGAGCTGCGACTCCAGTTAAAAACCATCGTAAACAATGTAACTTATCTGTTGCGTTCCAGCCGTTAAACTGCGCACAGTTGTTAAACTGCGTCAAGAAAGTTTTAAAACACAAAGTACCATTAAATTTCTCAGATTTCATATGTCCTCTTGACTTCCTATAGCAATCCCGGTTGACTTCATGCCGGTATTCTGAGTGACGATAAGGTTCACGTTTCTAAGACTGTGAATTTTTTTTCCTTTCCTGGGGCTCAGATTCTCGTCAGAAAAATCGCTAGAACGATTTCTGTCACACCTGACCCTGTTCTTCATAAGTTCAATATGACCGTTGTCATTAAGCACATCATTGAATCGATTCCGGTTCTGAATCGTCCCATCTCTACGACCATGTGCAATGACGTCATTCATGACGGACTCTGCCCCATCGCTCGATTTATAAAAATCACCGTGTTCTCTGCTGCAAGATTTGCGTGAATGGCGTATGCCGTTGCGTTTACACAGTGTGAACTGGATTTATCTCTGTGTCTCTCAGTATTCGCAGCTTTGTGCGCCACTTCTTCAGACTGCATAACACTCATCGGATTAGCACGTGGTCTTGCATCACGGTGAGTCATCTCTTCACGTTTATTCATTGACATTGTATTTCGAGTAGAATGGTCTCTAGCCATCGACTCACGTAACTGATCTCTCTCATTCGCTAACTTGACAGCGTCTGCTGACTCGGTCTGACATCCCCGGCTCTTACTATTTTCTGTATAATTGCGGCTTGGCATGCGTTTTCTGAACGCCACTTCAGAGTCACCTTGCTGCCAATCTGCATTGCCAGAGCTACTGCATAACTTTATTTCACAGCCCCAGGATTTTGGCAATAACGTATATTCAGTCTCGCTGAATTCGATATCAGATTCTTCACTTCTATACTCAATGCTTGGCTCACGTTATCTTGCATCCTTCCTTTTAGCATCGGCATTAGTGCGTGCACCAGCATCCGCACTTGCTGCTTTTGGACGAGCACCAGAGTCTACACAAACACCTTTCATACATGCCCCACGTTAGACGCCACTTGTTGTGTTGTCATCCGCAGACTGGTCTGACTGATCGTTTCTTTCCCGACTAAAGCCTTTCTGTCTCACTCCAGCTCGCTTCCTCACTATACAATCATCCATCGTCTCAGAATCAAACAGCTCCGCTGCCTGGTCACGAGTTCCAAGGGCACTGACAAAATATTTTTTCGGGGTCGTCTGAAGGTCGGAGGGGTATCCGTCTTTGCCTCCTTCATCATTTACATCTTCGTCGTGACTGCTAAGATCAGTAATGGTCTGATTAGGTGTCCGTGCAGTCATGGTGTTATTGTTTTTTTTAATTTCTGATATTGTTTTGTTTTATTGGTTTTATTATTTATAAATTTAAAATCAAAGACTTTGCAAACTTAAACTCAAATATAATCTGATTTAAGATCAACAATATGTTTAAATCATCCACAAGCAAATTCAATTTAACATTCAAACAATCAACCACAGCAGATAATCAATTGCGATAAAAATATGACCTTTCAATCAATTAATCCCAAATTATTTTCTGTCTGTTGCAATATCAAGCCTTGTACAGCTTGGTATATTCCAGAAGCCTTGAACAGCTATAATTCACTAGCTTTAATGGCTTCGTATATCCCTCAAGCCACAAGCCTTAAACAGCTTGATATATCTGACAACTCTCCCTCGATCAGCGGTAAGCCCTAAAGGAGATATAACACTCCTATTATGACCGATCTACAGTATAACCTTGTATGACCTTTGCTTAGATTCTCAAGCGGTTGCCCCTAGCAACCAGAATCTCTACAAGCTGAAGTCTATATCTTCACGGTCAATAATAGCCCTATATGGCTATACTGCAATAGGTCTCATAAGGCTGTAATGCTGAAAACTTCACTTCCTATTCTTAAGCCTGAGAAATGCTGTCAGTCTGAAAGCCAAATTCAGACTAACTTAACAGCGTTCTCGACCGCCTTTTATAGATTTTCAGGGAATCCGGGAGTTCGGACTCCCCTGGATCTGCGTATCCCAGTCAAATTAGTTAGGTTAACCACCCTAAAATTAGTTGGATAGACCCTATTAGTCAATTAAGATTAATATAATGACCCAAGGCCAGACATGACGTGTGAAATAGTGCGTCTTCTAATGCCAAACAAATAGTTCTTAACTCTATTTAGTTTGGACAACTTCTACTCTGCAACATTAAATATACTGCGTCTATAACACACTTTCTTTTTTAAACGCAAGATCGTTAATCCTACAAATATAAAATCAAGTAGAACTAATTACTTGCAAGTATCGAATAATAGTTCGATACGAAACCACAGCTACTTACCCAACACTACATGACCCGCAAATATCGGTTTGGGTCCAAATGTACATTTCACACTATAATCAAATCTACATTAAACAACAATCAATACATACTGCAACTACATGTAGTAAAAATGCTACAATTTATGAAATAACAAAAATATTTTGTTGACAAGAACCAAATCAACTGTTAGAAAGAGAGCATCGGCAAGCGATGCGAATACGCGCCGTTGCGGTTTTCATAATGACAAATTATCTGAACGCTACAATTAAATGGATAATTTTAACGAACAAAACCAGTCTATTTTAACTAAAAAAACATAAAAATGAGATAACTAACCAAAATTGCAGAATTGCAGCAACAAAAAAGTAGAGTATGACCGTTATAAAAAAATGGGCATTGACACTGTTACCCATGGCAACAAAAGGAAGCGTGGTGGGCGTTAGTGATGTGTTCGGATAACTAATAATTTATTAAATAAAAGTAGATATCTACGAAAATAAAATATAATCAAGAATAGAAAGGGTCTGCTAAAATTGTGACTTTGTCACATAATATTGAAAAGAAAAAAAATGAAAAATTGCCGCCGCAATATAGACTTTAGTTACCTTACGGCCAGCATGTCAACTCGGCCGCAGAAAATGCTACGTTTAATACCACAGTTAAAAATAAGAATGAAAACCACCGAAATGCAGACGTCCCCCAGTGATGCACTTAAACTAGCTAAGTACCAGAAACACAATACCTTGATTACCACAGATCAACTGCTCGGCCGATACGGCCTAAAGGCCGAAATCCCGCCCGAAATAGCTAAAAAAAACTACAAATACAAAAAATATGAAAATTTCAGCACGGCAACAATGGCCAATGTAGGCCTATGTACTGATTTGAACGGACATGTACTACGTACGGACACGCCGGTGGAAAATTAATCGACATAAAAGTAACAAATGGAACGCAGCCTAGAAGATACGGCTGATACAGCCTGTAACTAAAAGTCCGTCTAATAAAGTCTAAGAAAAACTAATAAAAACACCTATTTAATTTTACCAACGGTTGGCCGATACGGCCGAACGCTAGGTCCCTGCTGATAAAAAAAAAATTAGAAGAACTTCGCTACAATAGCGAGACCGAGATCAAGGCGTACAGGCTCAGCGTAGGGGCTCGGCTTCATCAGCCCGGCCGCCTCACATGCCGACGCACGCACCCCGACGACTACGGCCCGTGATAAAAGTTACGCCACAAGCTAATGGCTTATGAACCATGAACCAGAAGAAAGACACCAAATAAAGTGAAAATAAAAATAAAAGTATTTATTGACACTATTACTCGTGGTTTAGATCCCTACAAAAAAAGGCTCGCCAGCAGAGTTTATCTGCGTTCATAAATTGACTACATTTAGCCAACTAAGAATTAATTGGTTGCTATAATAGTGAACGGCCTAGAGCACACAGCGTGGCTGTGACGTCATGAAATCGACCACTGTGACAGACAGTGTATAACCAGACAGGCTGGCGCCAGACAGTTGCGCCCCCCACTCATGCACCGACAGACAGACAGGCAGGCGCCATATCTATTAAAGAATCGGCACCCACCACTCCACCGTTCCAAGAAACCAACACCGCAAATGTCAATCACGTTACCCCTAAGCGGTTCAAAGAAACACCGCCGTGGACGCGCCACGCATCACGCACCAGAATCAACTACCTTTGATTAACAGGCGCGCTGCAATACTGCAAACCGCGAATCAATCGTGAACGCAATGTATTAATACAGCGGCCGTTTCACCGCACGTTTCAACCTTTCAATCTGACCATTAACCGCACAGTTACTGTTAATTAATCTCTTTATAATGGCCAGATTAATTACTTCTCACAACCATACAAAAAAAACTTCAGACTAAAAACAGTAGACAGACGTCTCTAGTTATACCATACTGATTGGTTGCATCCCCATATATTGGCCTTCTAGCCACAACTAAGCATACCAAGTCACAAACCAACGTTGGAAAACACCAGAACGTGGTGGGGGAATGATGTACAACCAAAAAAAATAAGAAATAAAAAATGAAACGAAAAAAATCCTAAAACTTGAAATTTCCCAGCGGTAGGAAATGGAAAATGGATAACAAAACGACTATGAACAGAAATTCTGGTTGCCGTTTACGGTTTCTAAAATTGTAGTTCTGGCCGCCCACGACCGGCTTTAAAATTACCAAAACATATAAAAATAGATTAAGGGTTAAATACCACAAAAAATACGCGGACAAATAATAAAAATAGGACACGTTGGAACACGCTCCAAACAGAAAATTTAACCTGTAAACTAAAGGTAACGGCAGACAAACAGACAAACAGACGCCTGTGGGTGATACTATACCCGCACTCTCTGAATGCTCCGCAGAACGAATTACCAAAGGTTTCTTAGCTTAAACAGCTCTAACCTAAGAACGGAACTAAACCGGCTGGATGTGTCATACAACATCCAACAAAAATTTTTTTAAAAATAAAAAAAGCTTTGTTTTACCAAAAAATTAAACCGACATTTTACAGCAAAATCTTACGGCAATTTCAGATCCAGCAGCAAAAAATGCAAAATCTGCTGTAACGGACAGACAGACAGAAAAACACGAAATTAAACTATGCAAATACTACGGAATCCGTTCCGCTACCAAAACGGAACTGAAACAAGCTACATGGTGTCTCTATTTTATTTAACCATGGAGAATCGCCCGAGCTTGGTACCGTCTGACTGTACCGAACCCCCGGAAACCGGCGTTTTTACGAGCGTGGCTTCGCTCGCTGACTGACTTTCGACACAAGCGGTAGGTAGCTCTGTAGGACAGTTAGCGACAGACGGCAGTCCAACTGAAGTGGACAATACAATATTAGCCTGACTACTCGACGACTCGGAATTAACGACATTGACAGCCAGCGCATTGACAGTCTGTCTAGCGGACGACTCAGCAGGAAGCGGCGAATTATTTCCGGTAGCTGTTTCCCGTCTAAACTCAGCCCTCCCTCGTGGAGCTTGACGGCGAGGTCTATAATGTCGGTTTTTTACGGCAATAGCGGTCTACAAACTGCCCCATTTCTCGGCCAAATAGACGGATGACCTGATCTTTGAAAGAGCCGTCCCTCTGACGTATTGCACGGAGGTCCGATTGGTGGTGTAACCCCAAATGGACCCGAAAAGCCATTCTCGACCCTTTCACTAGAGGACAGAACGGAAAAGCGAAAGTCCTACACGCATCTGCATCGCATTCACTCTGGCGACGCCAGGCTCACGGAGCTCCCCAACTAAAACATGCCCCCGCCCGCGAATTTCCAACACACCTTCACGAAACTGCCAACGACATCTATTCGCACTAAGAAAAGAGAAACCCAGAACTAACCAAGGTATGTCAGAAAGTCAGCGACAAGGTTCTGATCACCTATCATGAACGGTAATCTAACAGAACCTAAAATTTTGACATTACTTTCGTTTATTGCCACGAGCTGCTGACTGGATGGCGAAAGCTTTAGACCAGCCACGTAACGGTACGGTACCAGGTTGTAAAAACAACCGCTATCGACAAAACAGTTTAAACGGTGATTTTCCTCACCCGTGGTAAGAGAAACACACAAGTAGGTTTCATTTTCCGGAGACGCGCAACGCTGGCCGCCACTGTTCGGCGACTGCGCACCGGACGCACCACCAGACCGACTCGGCCCGGAAACACTATCGGCCCTAATCATACATGCATTAGTTTCGACCAGCGTTTTCGCTGTAGATGGTATCTCACGGTTAAAACAGTCTTTAGCCCAGTGTCCTTTACCTCGACAGAGTCGGCACATATCTGTATCGACTCGATCAGTACTATGCGCGGTAGCATTCTGCATATAACCATCACGGCGACCACGGCCGTTATTACCTTCTGACGGAAAGAATGGTTAAGCATTGGGGTTACAGCCTGTTTGACGTGGCCCCACAGGTGCCCCAAATTGATCAGGCGGCGGATGTGACAGAAATGGTGACTGTCTGGGCTGCATAAGCTGAGGAGGGTTAAAGTACCCTGGGCCCCGCGGACTCCGCCCAGCAGACTCTGTCGCCAAAACACGTTCTCTCCAGAAATGTGCGTCAGCACTTGCCTGTCTTACTTTACGCCACATACTAATCTGTTCAGTTTCAAACCGTTTAATCTTCTGCTCTATCGAGCTGTTGCCCCTCAGTCGTTGGGACAAAGCCTACGGGTTTTTAGGGTTTAACTGCCCGCACCGTGTTACGTTCCTCCGGGGCAGGGTTTCCCTCTGCTCCCCCTGGAAGAAGGCTTTCATACGATTCCAAGCGACAGACGTGATTTTAAGCCTCGTCCATAGACTTTGGCTGAAGTTCAAAAACTTTGATACACAAATTCATATCACTAAGTGAATTCAGAAAAAAATCGCGGCCTATGATCTCTACCATTTTGTCAACTTTCCTTGGACAACTAAGTGAAAGTAACCTGCGGATGTCGAAACACAATGACTGAGCGCTTTCGTCTTTTTTACGTTTTCTGGCGTACAGCTGCGCTCTGTAGCGCTCTTGCTGGGACAAGTCACCATAACGGTTACGGAGCAAATCTATTATTTGTTTTTCTGTAGCATTTTCCTCAATCTGCCACAGTAGCTGTGCAGCTGGCCCTTTCAGCGCGGCTTTTAAATGACAGACTTTCTCATGATCTGTCCTGTTATAATAATCTGAACAATTTTTCAGCTTTGCCAAAAAGCTTTCCAAGTTTAATTTACCATCAAAAATAAATAGTTTGATTGTCGGAAAAACATTACGGTTTCCCACTGCCTTCGGGATCACCTCCGGGGGCGTCACCGACAGCGCGGCGGCCTCAGGGGCCCCGACCAGATTTTTCAGCGGCCACCCGGGTAGTCCCACGGCAGCCAAACCGCCCGCCAAACCGTTCGACACCCTAGCAGTGGAGCTAGCTTAAATTTCAGGTAATATCCGAGCTCGTCTCGGCGTTTCAGAGCCAGCTGAAAAGCCAATAGGCAGCGATAGGTCTACACCTGAAAAATGATCGCCTACAGGCAAGCTATGCCTACCCATACCTGACCGTATGGTATGTTTAGAAGCAGAAAGAGCTTCGATTTGCTGCTCAACCGCTCGTATCTGACGCTGCAGATCGTCTGGTGAGCCAGTGTATCGCCCCGGGAGCGAAAGACCGGCAGCCGATGGCGCCTGATCGCCAGCGACAGACAAAAATGGCGGCAAATCAGCACCCGATACCACGCTGACATATCGCGGCTCTTTACGCGACATCCTATACGAAATTTAATCTTTTACTCGACCGGTTCACTCCTGGCAGAAGCTCGCCAGTTGTTGGGACTACTCGTGTTATTAATGAACACTAATACGTCCATTTACTAACAGAAAACTGCCAGAGTAAATCAAACACGCTAATCTGACTGCGTCCATTACTTAACACCTGCACAACTCGGTCACGTGACGTTTCTCAGCCAATGGCTGCAACGCATCACTGCTAAGGTACAACTTGGCATCAAGCTCTACTTCCACTATGACCAATTTCATCTACAGAAAATTCCTAACACAACACTTTAACAACATTCGTAACACAAAACACTGCATAATGCCGTACTTAAATGTATTTATCAAATACGAGGGCCATCCCAAAAATTTCTGGCCTCGACATATAAAACTAGAATATTTTCCACAATCTATGCATCTGTGAAACGCACATTCTTTACTGACTGATATGAGTCTGCTGCAAATAAAATGTCATTGTAATTGATGACGTCACAGAGTACTAAACAGAAACGATTTAAAGTGTGAACGCAAAAAACATAAAATTAGGCTCGCTGTTGCATGACATTTTTCTAGTCTGTAGCTGGATTTGTAAAAGTGGGGCCATGGTATCAGAAAAAATTTATTAAAAATTTGACTGCTAGCTATATCTGCTGTGTTAATGAAAAGACAATCAGAATTTGTGACTAGTTACATAGGCCCTGATAGTCAGGGGGCTGGGATAGAGCCCTGGGAGCAAGCCCCACACAACTTCCTCTAATTTCAGCATTGCAGTCCAGTTCAACTCTATGGTTACACAGCTGGCTGATCAGGATATGGTAATAACTTCGTTATGCTAAGATTACTCTGCACACAGTAATGACTTGACCCCAGTGACTATTTTATGTTTTGAAATCTAGAATATAATGATGGTGGTGTCCGGTATCCACGATGATAAATGACTCAAGCCTCTTACATAGACGCTGGAAATCGTTTTTGTTTAATGATCTATAACATTATAAATTACAATGGCATCATATCCACAGCAGACTCACAAAAGTCAGTAAAGAATGCATGTTTCACTAATGTATAGGAACAGTAGAAAACCACGGCAAAAGACAGCAAAAACAGAGCAAACTTTTGTGAAAATGGCAAAAATCACGGCATCAAATTACGAGCCCAAAAACCATTATAAAGTCTATAAAACTCAACGTCTAGCACTGACAACCATCATTATGTGCAGTGCAAAGCTTTTATTTGTAATGTGTCACTGCGGAGCATTAAAATACAAAAGTCTACGACGACGTCACAGTCACATATTGAGCCAATAAGTAACAAAGCATACAGACTTTGGTAGCAGTACGTAAACGCAACATAAAGTCCTTCCCAAGCCTTAAGGCCCATTGGGCGGCGATGATCTCTGTTTCCTTAGCCCTCAGCCAGACACCAGTTTTTACACTGCGAGACCACAGATAC
>Ga0209367_1010996_pt1 | contig 12063 bp, 8 predicted proteins | sample WorMetLIZISLAND2_FD_187412 | JGI IMG/M metagenome (GOLD analysis project Ga0209367, IMG submission 187412) | Marine gutless worms symbiont microbial communities from Max Planck institute for Marine Microbiology, Germany - Olavius geniculatus... ... | reverse complement strand
TGGTTCTTGAACGTTCCACGGAGCGGCAAAACTCTAAGATGTCTAAGTCGATTCGAGTCAGTCTAACATCGCAGTGCAGAAGGCTCAAACTTTTGGGGGGAGCGAGAGCTATGGCTTGCTCTCCCGTGCCAAAAGTTGGGGGAGCAGCTGCTCCCTCTGCTCCCCCTGTTCCAACGCCCATGCTACCAAGAATAGTTATTTTGACGAGTATGACAAGAGCTGCGTTTCGGAGAACTGAGTGAGTGAGTAAGGTTTAGGCTAATTGCAACCGGGTTACGAGTTCAACGCTGTAATCTACTAAACCAGTCGCTTCTGTATTCCTATACCTGGTGAGCTAAGCTTGTGCGCAGTGCGTAGTTAGGCCTACTTACTTACTTATTTACAATTTAGCAGCCATTTTTGCATCTCAATGTTTAGAAAGTCGCGTAAAGTACAGAGTTAGAAATTTAAGAACAGGTACATGTAAAACACAAAAGTTACAACGAAATGAATGCGTTTGGCTATTACTTGAACGCACTGAACTCGGGGCTATTTGGGATTTAAGCTAGGGCGCGTAAAGTAACGGGGTCTGGAAAACAGAAGTTTTTTTAGTGGGGTCCAGGGACAAAGGTCTAAAAAAGGGGTCTGGAGGACGTTGTGCCCAGAAGCTAAAGCTTTTTTGTGTATAATTGCACACATTTTTGCATTGGCGTAGTTATAGGAAACTTTTCATGGGGAAACAAATCCGCAGAGTCCCTTTCTTTCTTATCTTTCCTTCCCCTTTCTCCTCTTTTCCTCCTTTTTCCTTCTTTGCTTTTTCTCTCATTTCTTCCATTCTTACCTCTCTATTTAGCTCTTTTGCTTTTTTACTCTTTTCCCTCTTTTCCATGGCTTTAGAAAAAAACTCCAAAATTCAAGTTATAGGGACTGGGGGAGTGTTGTGGGCTTTCACAGCGTGTTCTGGGGCAGGACCCCAGCCAAAATCAAATTTCGTGCATTAGAGCCTATGGCCTTAAAATGAGATCTGGTACAACAATTTTAACTATTTTCCTGAGAATTCAACTGACCACATTTAGTGCAGTTTAGGCCTAAAGAGAAACAAAAGTGGTGCCACGAATTTAAAAGTAAGGCTACAAATAATCTGTGAGCGAAGACAGCAGAAAAAATTGACCTGTTGTAGGTGCAGAAATGTCGCATTGACTTGATTAGAAACGCATAGTTAAAATTTAAAACTAAAACTTGATCAATTTGGGCCAAATTATTGGGAGAAGGGACAACCTGTATGTTGTCCCCCTGCCCAAATATTGGAGGGGACATATGCCCCTCATCCCCCCGGGATCGCCGCCCATGGTGAGAAATAGGAGGATAATGTAGGTCATAAAATATTTCTGGAGTGTTATGAATGTCCACAATATCACTCCATCCAATAAAGCTAGACGACTGATAACGTCTCGCGTTTGTATATCATACGTGCGTTCAGGCAGAACGTGCCGTCGATCATGGCCATAAAATAAGTACGTTTCGACGCGGTCTACACCGTGCATTATGCCTCGTTACTTTCGCATGATGGGCCCTACACTGTACAGGCTGCCGTTTTTACACCTTAGCCTACATAGGCCTTATCCAGCCTTCTAGCCAGGCCCGTCGACAGCCACAGCGGAGCCCGGGGACATTTTCGCGGAGCCTCAAACATTTTCGTGGTGCCCCTCTGTGAGAACATTTTTGAATTTTTCTTTTAGAAGTGGTGCATTCTGGCGTGCTTTATATTTCTGAGTGACTACAAGGCCCAAACGTCGCGGGGCCCGGAGTAGTTTGCTTCTGGCTGCGAGCGATAAGCCCCTATAGTCTTACCAGGATAAACTTTAACCTTATTATTTAAAGTACCGAGTTATTTGAACTGTTCGCGGCACTGGTTGGTGGGACCGATGACGTCAGTATGACGTTGTTTCTCTGACGTCAGTGCAGCGGGCGAGGGACGGCCAACGATCAGCGGCGACCGGTCTAGAGTAAGCTTACTGCCAGCAGAAGCTGTGCTGCTGCCGATTCCTGCAGTGACTGGTGGCGCCACCTCGCGACTCAGTTTGAAATAATACGGAGGAGGCGAGTTAATGGTCACACAATTGCACAGATGTCTAGAGGCTGCAGAATTGTCGTCGAAGTTGACGCGACGTGATGTTGTCGTCTGACCGCCGAACTCCCCGCTATCGCCAGCCAAGTCGGTTCCTCTGAATGCCGGGATCGTCCCACTGTGAGCACCTTCATTCGCCAACGGCACACAATAAGCCTACAGTCATGGTTGTCTACACCAGCCTGTCTATGGCAAAACGTCCTCCTAACTACAAAGTTCTTCAAAACGCGACTAAAAATTAAATACACGGTGTTTCATAAAAACACCCTTTTTTGTTCCTTTTATAACTCAGTCGAATGGTGATCAATTTGCATGAAGTTATTACCAAATGTAGCTGAAGAAATATTCATTCAAAATATTTCAACAAAATGTTGCTGTTAGTTAAATATTTTTTGCTAATCGTGATGTAATGATGACGTCACAATGTGCCGTGAGTACAAGCTTGCTTGTCTCAACTGGTGCTGTCAGTTGCTACCTTGCTTCGATGGTGAACTTTATCTGGTTCACTGATGAAAAATGTTTATCATATCAGTAATAAGCAACATGGGGGCATAAAATCAGGCATATTGCGATCCAAAAACTCAACCATCTTGCAAGTGGTGTGTGCTGGTGTACTGTCTTGTTGGAAGGTGTCAACCTATCCCCACAAGTGTGTGAAAGTGATCGTGTTGGGCATTTTTTGTTCTGCAATGCTAAAACTTCAACAGTTTGTCATCAGTAAACCAGACGAAGTTCACCATCGACGCAGGGCAGCTATTCAGCAACTGTCAGCATTTGGTTGCGACAAGCAAGTTTGTACTCACGGCACATTATGACGTCATCATTACATCACGACTAGCAAAGAATATTTAACTAACAGCCATATTTTGTTGATATATTTTAAATTAGTATTCTTTTAGCGAGGCCTATATCTGGTAAAAATTTCATGTTAATTGATCACCATTCGACTGAGTTATGAAAAAAACAAAAAAGGTGCCTTTTTTGAAACAAGGTGTATTTATTTCATTCATTGATAATGAAACAGGCAAACAAATAGCAAACAAATCTGAATGCGTTATTTGCCAACAAACTTTACAAGAACATTGAAAAAACCAAGGAGCAAAGGGGAAATCCGAAAAAAATTCATCGCATTAAAAGTTGTTTTCAATTTTCTTTAAATGTCATCACCAACAGATAGGATGTTTTGCCATTCTACCGTCGTAATACACACACGGTTTATTGCGTATGGCAGCCAGCGGTTACATTGGCACAACACAAATACATACATACAAGAACTATACACTAATACTTACAATATATACGAGCACAATACAATAAAGCCTAAAAAATCGGTGCTTCCGGTTTCCGTCCGTCCCTAGCAAAAACCTGCGTCAGTATAATTTTTATTGAACCTTCAAAAATATCAGTGCAGTTTTTAGTAGGCCTACGTTTTCGACGTTTTACTGAAAAATACTGTTTGCATCTAATCTGAGTTGTTGGGTAATAATACACGACACGTCATAATGTAAAAATAAATAATTTAAAAATTTCAGCCGTCCTCCCGTCTCTGGTATTTACGGGCTGTATCCAGAAGCACATGTTTTAGACCTGAAGAAAACTTACTCAGACATAATAATGCAATATAAACCTTGTCCATTATAGGCTCCTGCGGACGCCGGCGGCGGAGTGGGTCGATCGAGCTGAATGCTTTCTGTGACGCCGTTGACGAGGTCCAAGGCGACGTCCGGCTGACGCGTCGAAAAGCGTGGTTGATGATCAAGCATCATCAGCGAGCTGGCGTCCACTATGCCATATTTGTCACACAGGTCTCGACGCTCAGCGTCGCTACAGTACCGCAACGACGAACCGTTCGATATCTGCATAATAATAACAACTTTCCAAGCAACAGTGGCGTCGTAAAGGGGGAGGGGAAAATGCCCACCCAAAATTGTTGGCTGTTGGAAAATTGTTGGAGATTTTTTCTTGTCAAAAACTTTATGTCCTAAAATGCAAAGATTGAGGCTGAGAACCCCCATTTTGGTAAACTTAAAAACTAAAATAAAATAAAATTTTGAGCGCCCTTGATCTTTTCTGTCAAAAATTGACAGCTGTCTGACGAAATTTAGTCGGAAATCTGTTTGTCGGAAAGATTCAACTTCCTGTCGCGCTCACTATTTTTAATCGACGACGCCGCTGATATTGCACGTTTTATTTTAATATTTTTCTAAATTTTGTAATCTATACAGTAAGTACTTCATTATGCTGCAACACCAGCTTGCAGTCTACAGACAATATTGATATTGGCACAATTGTGACGCCACAAATTGTATTTCTCCATTAGCAGTGTCGTTATTCACTCGTCACAGTATTGTTTTGCTTGGCAGTTATTTGTCTGCTGTAAGAGAGCCCTTGCACGTATATTTGAGACATTCGAAGTGGCCTGTCTACGACTATAATACTTGGATTAGGTAAACCATCAGTAAGTACTTTATCAGTATCAGTACTTTATCAGGTAAGTATCAGTAAGTAAGTAGGCCCCTACTGTGATAAGTTTATATCTATCAGTAAGATTAACTCAGTCAGCCTTTCATCCATGTGGGACATGTACCGGCTTGTCTTAGTTGGGTTGAGACGAAACGCGTTCACCTGTGTCATGTGGCAGGTAACACAGTGTGATACCATGTGGCAGGTGAAGCTCTGTGTCTTAAAGGTGATGGGTTTACAGTGAAAAGCTATACCCAATACGATTATAATAAGAGTACTGTATGGGACCTGCGGGTGAACAATTTGTCCTTGGCCGTCTTCTTCGCTGACCGAGCAAGGTCGACGTCTTTGGGCCTTGGTAGCACCAACACCAGTTTGACCCTGACCACACTGGAGAGAGTTGGACCTCGGAGATCTAGTGGCACTGGCTAAGCACTGTCGACGTCGTTGTGCCGCGGATCTGGTAGAATCAGAGTTTACACCACCTCCAATACGAGTGCGACTACCGCACTGGAAAGAGTTGGACCGCAGCGACAAGTCATGACAACCCTGCACCAACAAGCATCATTGTTATTATTCATTAAATAACTGATTCAGTAAACTAAACATAGCTACATAAAACATAACATTAAAGAAATGCAGATCCGACGCATGCGTTAACCAGTATGAAAATCTTTATTCACCATCGCTGGTAGCACAACAAAATAATTTTAAAAAAAATAAAAATAAACATATACATTAATATGACAGAATCAGTCAAATGACCATAGGCAACAGAATTCGTTACTGTAAACGGCCAAAATATGACATCTGCATTTCACAAGGTAATGTAGCAACAGTGTTAAGGTGAGCTGCGTAAAACTATAGTTATTTACGTCGAGTTTTACGTCATATTTAATCTAAATGCTAACATTATTTTCAAAAACCCAGCTATCGCTAGGGTGGGTCGACCGTACCGCCTATATCCGAAGGCCAGCGTCCGACTTCCAGTCACAGAAAAAAAAAGATTTCTCAGAGTGACTATACAGTCCCATACATGCTGTAGTTATGCTGCCATATCGTCGTCAATATCGAACGCTACAATCAACGCCAAGATAAGATACCGTAATTCGACGCGCGTTGGTGTCGGCTGCAGGCAGAAATTTTGCATTTAAAATTGCGGCCAAACTGCTGTAGATAAAGATACGGTTACTATTGACAGCCTATAAGAACTCGTCCTCTTCCTATCCAACGGTACCACCATCGCTGATGTACGGTTTAGCTACAATACATGCGTTACAGACAGACGACAGACGGATGACACATCGTACACAAGGCTCGACCTAACGGTTGGCAAAAAATCAGCTAATGTTTTACGGAGTAATTCAAAAGACAACACAAGAACGGTTTTTGAGACACCCTGTAATTTACACGTACCTGTCTATGGCAGCGAGCACACCAGGTGTGCGTGTCTTCACCAATCAGTTGTTTCAACGTGTAATGCCCTGCGTCCGACAGATCTCCCGTAGTACCGGCTACTCCCATTAACAGATCCGCGTCCTCCATCACGTGACCACGCCGAGGAGACCACGTGACCGAGTCGTAGTGCTGGCAGACGGCGGGCGGCGGCGGGGGGAGCGGCAGTGACGTCATTATTACGTCATCGAGGGCGACGGAGGTGGTGTTGGCGGGGGCTAGGCCGTAGCCGGCGTTGGCTGCGCTGCTGATGAGCGGGGGGTCGCTGAGGTCATGTGATGCGGCCGAGTATTTCATCGCGTACAACTCCGACCGACACTTCAGCTTGTGCGCCCGATACCTGCACACGCCATGATGAGCTAAAAAAAACGCAACCACTTTGTTATACGGCTTGACAGTATTGATCAGATTGGTACCAAATTTGGCACAATCAATGCTATTTCATTCTTAGCAATTTGTAGTGATGGAAATACTCCGCAGCTCTGACAAAAAAATCGGTACGAAATTGGAAAAGAAACGGACATTTCACGCTCGTTTGTTAGGTGCACTACAGATGATATTCGGTTGATGATTAACAAAGACTTGTCGGGGTTACTGCCATTCGATAAGTGGCGGCACTTTATTTTCCAAAGCTGCTTCTAACAAATTACAAGATAATGTTAAGAATGAAAAAAACGTTGATTTGTGCCAATACATGATTAATACATGCTGTTACAAGCAGTGAAACAGAGTGGTCTCGTTTTTGGACCACCTTGGACCACCTTTATTGTCAGTTTACCGACAGCCAATTGCCTCCTTTGCTTCCTTCTGTTACGATGCCAAGTGCTGCAACGTACAAAAAACGTAACGTAACGTAAGTTTCTTTTTCAAGTCACAGAGCCCATAACGCGGCGCTGATGTCCGTTTCCGTAACCCTTAGCCAGACATGAGTTTACACTGCGAAACCACGAATACTAGGTTATTGTATCGCCTGTTTACGTTTTCGCTGATGCTTTTTGCATGGAGGGATGGCCAGGCTGAGTTGACCTGGGCGGCTGTTTACATACCGATCTGCCCATCTGCCAACGGTCGCAATGTATACTCTACTACACCGTGTCCGGAAAAAAACATCCCGGACATTTTTGATTGTAACTTTAAAAAGGATTATTAGATCTTAATAAATTTTGACACCTATATTTCTGACACAACGGGAGATCAAATGACTGTCCAATTTTTCACCGCACCCATTGTCTGCTTTTGCATTACCTGGGAAACCAAAATTAACGAAATATTGCATTTTTATCCTATTTCCTCTGTTCGGGTTTTTCCAGGTACTGCAAAAGCAGACATTTGGTAAGGTGGGAACTAAAACAATCATTTGATGCCAAGTGGTGTCAAAAATTTTTGCAACAAAAATCACTAAAATCTGTCAATCTTTTTTCAAGTTAAATCGATAATGTTGGGGGTGCTTTTGACGTATTTTCGTTCATTTCAACTCAGATTCTGTTGGTTCTGTTTTCCCCAGGTTGTGCAGAAACAGACATTGGGTAAGGTGGAATATTGGACGGTCGTTTGCTGGCCAGTTGTGCCAGAAATATTTGTACCGAGAATTATTAAAATTGGATCTCCCTTCAAGTGACAATCCATAATGTTCGAGATGTTTTTTCCGGACACGGTGTATTTTGCTTACTAACTCACAGCGCGGTAAAAAGGGCAACGTAAAAAGAAACCGATAACAATTAAAACATCAATTTTTTGCGAACATCTGCGCATCTCCAGAAAAAATGCCACACACATTTCATATTCACGTGTATTTTCGGTTTGGCATATTTAATTTACACCGCCAGACATTTTCATTTCATTCCAATTTTATTAACGTTAATGGAAGAGTGGAAGAAGTGAATGTAAGTCGCATGACAGTAACAGATTGAGCTTCGAATAAACAGCCAGGAGAAAAAATCAAACAATTTTCGTCACGTTACATGTTTAATGCGCAGTCGCGCATGATTCGTCACCCATTTTCCGGTGGCTGCAAATGTCCAGATTTAGCGGCTTCACTTTGCGTCAATATTAACACTGACAACGCGCGAAAGCGCCAAATGTACGACTTTCGCACACGTCAACCATCTGCCTAAATTTCTGCTTGCTTCGCTTTATCTTATCTAGTTTTTGCACATAGGTGTAAATTATTTTTTCTTTCCAATCTATTGGCGAGATTGAATGAATTTGGAGATTTTTTTCTGATAAAATATTTCTTTTTGTCTCGCTTCCCTTTTTCCACTTAGCCCATCAGTTAAATGTACGTGAAAGCCGTGACTCTATCAGCAAATCTGGGCAATGCTTAGAAGAAGCTAAAGTAACTTTGGCAGCGCTAGTAAATCCAAGTATAGCAGATACTATGGCAAATCTAAGTGATAGGACGATTGTGGAAAGCATTGACGGCGCCAGTAAAAAACGGAATAGCACAGCTGTTTGATGCCCACGTTGCTGCTATTACTTAGTTATGAGCAGAAAACTCAAACTCTAGAAATATATGATGTCGTGACCACAGCTTTGGCCAGAGCAATTTGAGCTAGTTAGTATTTTCGTCAGTTGATATTCCGCATCGATTGACATTAATGTCAGTTTTTTTCTACGATAACTCGCTGCTCAGGAACAGCCAAGGTATCTGCCCCTCAGGTGGTGTAATACCACCCAAGATGTCATACGATCCTACTGACTCCCGTGTAAACACATGGCCACAGGTTGTATGTAGTGTCATTTCAGTTTACAAGGTAGTGTAGCGACACGTCTTGGGTGTGGCGAAACATTTAGTGATAGTTTTAGCGCAAAGTATTCTCAAAGTCTGCCAACAAAAAAAATTGAAAATCCGTTGAGAATTAACAAACTTTGTCTATCAATCGAGCTCGATTTAAACCTACCAGTTTTTGGGACGTGGTGTACATAATTCGACAGCTACCAATCACACAGGTTATCTGTCGTATTAATGTTCACGATGGGTAAACAGGCGAATAATGAGGCGCTTATGATGACGCTACTGGCCGTTACGACACTGGTTGTATTAGTAAGTCTATCAGTCCAGCTAGGCCTATGCCTAGGAGTGTGTTTAATGGCGGAGTTAATTGTGCGTGTTTGCTATCTCAGCGCGACATACGTGTGTGCAAGACGACTAGACGACATATCCGGACATGTTATCGCGTCACCAGCAAGCCGCATCCTGATTCGTGATACGCGGTGACTGCATGGGGAAATTAATAATTACAGGCATCTCTTAATTTTTACTCACTAATAATAAATGGCACATTAAAGGCTAATTTTTAGCTTTGTTTGTTATATAACTTTACGTTTTACCTGCTTTTACTTTACGTACTTTCTGTCGCATTACTACGACGCTCTAGGCGACTGGGTTTAAGTCAAAGTTGAAGCATAAGTTAAAAGCAGATTTGTATCTTGCGCCATAAAACCTAAGATAAGATACAAAGGGGCTTCTGTGAGTTCTTTACGAGCATGAAAGCAGCCTGGCAGTAACCGTAACGTTGAATTTTTGGCTGATTATTTGCAAGAGTGTTTGAAATAAACTAGTACATTTGTGTAGACTGTTTGTTCACGTAGAAAAAAGTGAACTGAATTAACTGCACAGTTTAGCTAATAAACGCAAAACGGAGCAGAAAATTGCAAGTTTCCAAAGAAAAAAATTACGGGTGTTCAAAATTTCAATTGTGTTTGAATTTTACTCTCCAAAATGCAGATTTTCTGTTCCAAATGCTGCGTTTTTGTTGCAGGGTCCCCGTAATGTCACAACGCAAATCCCCGTTACCTCACACACAGCACTAGGCGAGTAGTCTGTCGCCATCATTCGTCAGTGCTCAAATGAACCGCACAGCTCTGCTGCAGTAGCCAGCCGTAAATATAATTGGATTCGCGACTCATCCGATGTTCCCGCGACGATATCGCATTGCTGTAAGCACTAAACGTAGAATAATTAATAACGTCATCGAATGTAGGCCTGCATCTGCATAATTAGCGCCGTGCGATTATAACCCAAACCGCGCAAGTCTATATCTCAACAGCGTAATGTCACTAATTTGTGTGTTTATCTGTGTCTCTCGGTTATAATTACAGAAGCACAGATCACTGATCTTATGAATAACAACTCACGATGATTTTTGCCCTGTGAATGATTCGCTAAACAAGTTGCCGCTTCCTGTAGGCCTAGGTGACAAAAACGCCTCAGTTTGACTTCTTTGAAGTGTTTTTCGCCAACACTTTTATTAATAAAAGTTTATTTTTCATTAATAAAGGATGGAGTTTTAGTGTGCGCACTGCGCAGTGCACACGCTGTGACAGCTGTTTTTGGTAACAACTGTTAATCGCGAAAGCAGCTACTGCTTTCATCGCGTCTTAGCCATCGCATTCTGTCTGTCCGTCCGTCACACGAGTGGATCAGTCAAAAACAGTGCAAGCTGAAATTACCAAATCTTTACCGTCTGCTGCCTGTAAAACTATAGTTCCAGGAACCGTAAAGCTTTTCCATAAATTCGAAAGGGGTGACCCCAAACGAAAGCGCTAAATGAGAGGGGTTGGGGAAAATTTGCGATTTTTAGCCAATAAGTCGCTGTATCACAGGCTGCGCGGTAGCGAAGCACTGTTGTAAGGGTAACCAGCCATTTCAATTGGAAACTCCAAAATTTGACCCCTCGTATTTCCCAAACCCCTTAATTTTTCCATACCAAAATTTGCACAGATGATTACGTCCAGCATATCTCCTGATGTGCAAAATTTGGTGAAAATCCGTTTACGGGAGGCTTCTCCACGAATAGGTGAAATATAACGCTTGCGTGACTTTTTGTGCCTTTCCTTCCTCTTCCTTCCCTTTCCTTCCTTTTTTTTCTTGCCGTCCTTTACAGGAAAAACGACTGAACTGATTTTAACGCACGATGGCTCATATGACGCGGTTTCGCGCAAGGAAGTGCCTATTTGGGGTTACAAAATTTAAATTTAACATTTTCACGTATTTTTTTACAAAAAATATGAAAAATTACAATGGCGTCTATGGGGAAAATTAGACAATGCTTCAAACCATCATAACTCTGGCTATGTATAAGATAAAGTCGTAATTTTTGGTTCTGTGGTATGGTTTTCGGGGTCGGCCAATTTAACGGTGTCATTTATATTCACCCCTGATCGACCCCCGTTGCCATGCCGAAGTTATAAGCGCTAATTTATTACATTTTAAACCAATTTTTGACCCTCCTTTGAAAAAGTTGTAAGGGGGGCCGCCGTCCCCGATAGGGGGTGCGCTAGTAAGACTTAACCATTCTCTAGCGCGTGTAAAAATTTGGCGGCGCAGCACCCCCTAGGGGCCAAAATATGGTCTTCCGAAAAATGCGTTTTCGGTGGGTACGATTCAACATCGAGATCTTCAAGGTCACTGGACCAAACTTCACCGCACTTGTTTCGCCTAACGCAGGAGGAATCGCGGTAGACGGAATAAAAATCCGATTTTGAAAATCTTCATCCGTTTCGGAGATATTCGCCGCCAAACTTCGAAGTCGTCCAAAATCGGGCTAAATTTTGCATGTTTTTGGCCCCTGAAATTTTGTTGGGGTGTGCCCCCCCAAAATTTTGGACCGGCATTATAAAATAGGGCCTAGTACTGATCATCGTGCAAAACTTCACGCCGGTCGGCCTACGCATCTCGAAGATCTCGCGGTTGACAAAAAACATCTGGGCTAAAACATAAGTCCTTCCGAAAACTATCGTTTTCGGGCGGACTAATAAAATAGCGCGGAAAAAAAGGGTCGGTTTAATCTGCTGAGCTGAGCTGATCCGCTGATCTATTTTCTCAACCTCTGATTGGTCGGTGACGGTCACGTGATCCAAATTTAGATCAGCAGATTAACAACAACAACAACAATGCTACTATTGATCACTAATAGGAACTGGCATACGCCCTATCAGATGAGATAAAAATCATTGACCTTGAATGATCTTGAAGGTCACTGGCAACCAGTACGGTCGGCTATCCTAGCGACAGCTGGACTTTTTGTACTCCTTGT
>Ga0209367_1010995_pt1 | contig 12064 bp, 6 predicted proteins | sample WorMetLIZISLAND2_FD_187412 | JGI IMG/M metagenome (GOLD analysis project Ga0209367, IMG submission 187412) | Marine gutless worms symbiont microbial communities from Max Planck institute for Marine Microbiology, Germany - Olavius geniculatus... ... | reverse complement strand
GAATAAAGTTTTTTTTCTGAATTGAAGTTTGGACATGGACTGAAAAAGCTTCATATTATGACCTCTAAGTAAAACTATAAACTATTAGTACGACAGTGCTAAACTGCATGCGGGGCTGGCAAGGCACACAAACCCGGGCAAAGAAGATGCCCAAAATTGGTTTAACTGCCCTCACTTGTGATTAGGTAAACTGCTGTTGGCATCTTGGCCACTGCACCCACCATAATGTCAGCTGTTTTGCCATCGCCACCCTTGCCTGCCTTGTCAGCTTCACAAGTTCGCATGCATAAGTTAGCATTGTCAATGTCCTTAGCCCAATGCCTGGAAGTATGAGGAAGGAGAGGCAATGGAGCATTCAAGCTGCTGATCCATTGGTTGTAAAAATAACTTGTCAGAAGACATAATTTAGGTTTGATTTACAGAGCCTCTTGATTTGTCCGATCGGTCTAGCATTATATGGGAGATTTGGTCTCCCATGCTGTTTCCTTTGGGTTGGTCTAAAAGATGATGGGTAGCTACAGCCAGCTTGTCATCTAGTGTGGGGATAGGTGACTGCTCGTAATGGCTCATCATTCGGCCATCACTATAACCCATCGTCTTTTACCACTCATCTCAGGGGATTGGCAAATGTCAGATATAACTGACACTGTTTTCAGTGTGCAAAGATTTGTTTGTTAAATGTCGTAGACACATTTGAGAGATCAGTTGAGATGGGTGGTTTCATTGGTAAGCATGAAGTACGGCTGCTAGATGCTGATGCTCAGTCTGCATTCTCTTCTCTAACACCAGTTGCAGCAGCTGGAGCAGAAAGACATTTTTTGCCGCGCCATCTCGACCCTCGGTCACCGAGTGACAGCATTGACCGCACACCAATTACTGTCCCACCACAACCGGACATGGTCGCAGATCCACGGTCACCATCCATGGGAATTGTCAGAACTCCGATCATCTGCTTACCAACACAGTCTGGTCAGTGATATTTAAACATTTTGCTGCGTGCAATAAAGCACAGCAGACGCTAGACATATCAGTACAACAGTAAAATATAATGGACAGCCAAAGGTTGTGTTCAGCTGCCACTTACCATGTACGGTCGTATGGAAATGTTTAGTGATAAAAACCACATGCATTCCAGCTAATCAGAATATCTGAGTTACTGGGTGAGGTTGGTATCAAGTTGTTGATGTTTCTTATTTTTCACTGATGTAACACTAGTGTTGGTTGATGATAGGAAGTGCACCTTTAAAAGTACTGCCACACAGTTCTCAGTCAGGGCTCCCGTTAGTTGGCATATCGGCATATATGACACTAAAAAATCAGGGAATACGCCAAAAATCTAGACCCCCAGACGTAAGGATACGCCAAAATTTTGAAGCCTGTCGTCAGCGTACATCGAAAAATAATGCCCTGGCATCACGGCTCAAACAGTACACAGATAACTCAGGTAACGCAGTCTATGAGAGAACTGCGCTGTTGTGATGCCCCGTAGAATCCTGACACTATTAACAAATCATTAAGTCTATGCGCTGCAGTGTGGGCTTACAACACGACATCTCGACATGCACCTTGGTTAATCCCAGGCCTGAGTCCAGGACGTGTCATTAATTATCGCAGCCACCGATCTCATGTCACGGAGTCTCCTGTCTTGACAGACAGCCAAGTCTGTCAAGTCATTTCCTTTGTCACGGTGCGGGGTGTGATCACGGCTGCTGCCGCTGATGTGCCTGTATAGCTTCGCTGTCAAGTCATGTCAGGTACCGTCATCACTCCTGCATCGCCTTGCAACAGTTGGCTAATTTATGAGTTAATGATGCCCCAAGCTCACCTCTGCTCCGTTTTCTTAGTCAATTGCTGTCATTCATTCACGTAGTCATCTAGACTTATTCGTGCAGTCTAATGAAATTCAAAGTGGTAAAGCGTGAGCGTCAGAGCTCTCACTATTGACGTTATCATATAGTAAAAAAACAACAATTGATACGCCATTTAATGACGTCATGCATGAAGAGAGCGCACCAGAGACTGAACTGAAGCAATGTGTGGACTGAACGTTGTGCCTGCTGGGCGATTCATAGTTTTTCGTACGCCATATTTATTCAGTCAGTCGATGTCGACGATGTACCAGGCTTGAGACAGTCTGCTTATGCCTAACCGGTTGTGCTTATTATAGTATTGCGTGAATTAAACTGTTCCCATGTTTCTGTAAAGGTGCATGCAAAAATAGTTTTCTTATGATTTTTTGGTGTTCTAGGGCCTATACATAGCCTATAGGCCTGTATTTGAAGCGCATTTAAATGAACAGGTGTGGCCTGCATAGTGCATACGGCGGATTATGGCCAGAAATATGCGTTTTGGCATAATTACTGTTACGCCAAAATTTTTTTGCCAAGGCGTAACCATACGTCAAAATTTGACACCCCCAACGTATGTATGCCAGACTATGGAACACTAACGGGAGCCCTGTTCTCAGTAGTTAACTAGTGGTAACATTTGCCTAAACTACAGGGTAGGCCAAAAAAACCAGACTTGTTTAAGTGTTGATAACTTACTGATGGTTACCTATAGAAAGGCCTGTGATATGTCAAAAGTTTTAGAATGTTGTAGACAAAAAGGGCCCAACTTGCATAGCAAATCATTTAAATATTCTTTGCCTAATTTGCGTAAATCTTCATTACCCCTGAAATTAGGCATTTGCTTGCACTCCCATGTGCCCGAGTTCATTGAACTCAAAAACTCACTGCCAAAGTCCAGATTTAAATTCTGTGAATTATTCAGTGTGGGGGCATTGCAACAGATGGCAAGGTCACAAAATTTCAATAACTGACCAGCTTAAACGTGTGCTAATCGAATGCTGGACTCAGCTGATCCTGAACACATTAAGATTTGTGTAAATAGGCAAAAAATATTTAAATGCTAAAACATGCAAGATGTACACTTCTTCTTTCCATCAATAAACATCGCTAAGTTATAAAAGCTCAAATATCCATGTTAAATCCATGTGTTAGTCAAATTTGGCAGAATTTTGGGGGTGACGAATATTTATGCAAATTAGGCAAAGAATATTTAAATGCTTCACTATGCATTTTTTTATTCTTTACAGCATTTGTCTTTTTACCACTAACCATCGCTGAGTTATTAATGCTCAAACAGTTCCGGTTTTTTGTCCCACCCTGTAGAGTAACTCCAGAAAAATGGGCAAGTTAGATGGAACTTGTGCGTTTTACTGTGTGTTTGATTTCATATTTTTGTTTGTATGTTTCAGCTGTCTAGTTGATCTTTAAGTGGCTTGTAATTATTCTGTTAATTCTGTTTACTGTTCAGTATAGCTTGCGAAAGTACATCCTATGTTGTTTCTGTTGTCTAGATGATGCCCCAGTGGATGATTTGCCGAAATCAGAATGTGTGGACACCAAGCCATCAGATCAGAGTCCCATTCCACACATGGATCTTGATAATTCAGAAATTTCCTTGGATGTAAATGCAATATATGGATGCGATATATCAGCATCTGCAGACTCTCCAAAATCAGAAGGTATGTTTTTCCCACTATCTGTTTTGCTTATAATAAACCACATATGATGCATGCTATTGTTGGCTAAAAAATGTAACTTTGTGAAGAATGGGTAGCTCATAACAACTGAATGGTATGTGATGTAAGTTAGAAAAAGAAAAATTCTTATGTAACATAATTGATGACATTAATTTGTATTTGAGAAGAATGAGTATTATAGGCTTACTATACGTAACACAGGGCTATGTAGATGTTGACTGTGCCAGTTGCCTGTGGTGCATGAAGCTGTGAGCAATAGGCATTTGGCAGCGGACCCTCTGAAGCTGAGAGAGATTTTTAGCTTTTGACTTCCCATGGAAATGGCGAATATGCCTTATTCTCTGTTTTTGCACACACACAGAAAATCTTAGCTACAGCAGCATACATCGATAACCAAAGGTCATTTGCAGATGACACGAGATGTAAACTTCTACTGGATGCTGACACAGTGGAAACCAGTGTTATTTTAATTTGGAAAATAATTCTTAAGTAGCCTAACACAGATTTCTGGGCAGTGCTCCCAATGGAGTCTAGGTGCAGCTGCAGAGTGATGGTCAGGGGGTAAAACTGAATGCCTTTTAGCTTTATCATGTCCCATGAAAACAGCGTGTTTGCCTTATTATCTGTATTTTAAAAATAATTCTGTAAAGCATGTTATTTAACAATGAGCAGTTTGAGCATACAGTATATCTATTTAAAAAAATGCATATGCTCTATACTCACTGTCATCACATATTTTTCCGGTTCACATAATGTGTAAAATGCTTTGTACATAGTAGAGTTTACTGTTGTGACAGCGGTGAGTGATACAGCCACTGCGGCCACTGCTGGTGATAAATCGTCGAGCAGCAATCAGTCCGTGTCCTATGCAGTTAGCCCCACCAGCAACAAGCTGTTTGGATCAACTTCAGCTAGTAAGAGATCACCGCTGGCGCCTCGTAACTTTGCAGCACCACCACGCGATGCAAGTACGCCGCGCAACATCATCCAACGCAAGCAGTCGGCCCACGTCGACAAGCTTCGCGCCTTGGATTCATCGGATCAACTCGTGTCAAGGAGACAGCAACAGCAGCTGCTGCTGCAGGCGTCGTACGACAAGGAGAACATGTGATGGTTGATCATCTGCAGGACAGAAAGTATTCAATTACAACAACAGCTGCATCAGAGATGACATTGCACATTGAAGTAAAGAGAAAGGGCATATTACGTATACATGGTGGCCAGTTTTGGGGGGAAAATTCAAGGACTTTTGAGTGCCGTTTCTTCCAGACCTATTCCAGTGATGTTTTACCGTGTGATGTTAGCATATTTAATGTTTCTGGCATCATATAAAAACTGTTGACAACATAGAATTACTATTAATAATTGCAGTAACACAGCAAGTCTTGGTTCAGTAGAATCTGGTATTTTTAAACTATTGCACAATGAACATTGTCCTTGTCCTGTGAACAGAACTTTAAATATCTACATATATTTGCGCAAATGTGACATTTGACAGTTTTTCAGTGCCATCAGCTTATTGTCTATATGCTGAACCTTCTGTTTTTCCGCTGCCGTGCTTTCTGTCTTGCTGTTTATTACATACCATCTGCTTTTGCCACAAGTGTTAGTTGCTACAGTTTCTCTGCTTGATCTGAAAATTTTCAGATCATGGTAGTGACAATTATGAACTACTGGATTCGAGGACTTTTAAGACCCTCTGCCCTTAAATTGCAAAACTTTTAAGGCCCTATTCGGTTTTCAAGGATTCTCCAGGTCCAGGACAAAAATGGACACGTTTTTCAAGTACGTGTGGCCACTTTGATTATCGTGTGAACAAATATATACTGCATTTTAAACCAGTTTTTATGTTTGTATTGATGATGTGTGGTTTTAGATAGTGTTGCTTTTATTAATTGTCTGCAGTTATTGTGCAACCGTCCCATCGGGCCACTACAGGCGTTGCCTATGTTTGTCTGTCTGTTCTGTAACGGCTAAAGGTGTAGCATCAGCAGGGTTTATATCCCCGAAATCTATAATCAAAATGAGGCTCAAGTTCCCCCTCTAGTTTTATTTTCTCCCCCTTTTCCTGTCCCATTTTTCCTCATTTCCCTTTCCTCTCCTTTATTCCCATTTGCTATACTGTCTTTCCCTTATTTTCTCTTGCCCTTTGTGTTTCATTTTCCTCCTCTCCTTCCCAGGGCTCCACACTATGGGAGTACTGTAAGATTCCCCAGCGGGTGTGGGCATAGCGTGGATGGCATGTGTTTTGTGGTGCATTTTGACCTAAAAACAGCGCTTCTGGTGATAGCAATTTTGCATACACAAATCTTCCCACCCCTTATTTTTTAATGGGTGCAAGCTGTGCCAACCAGGTATAGGGATAGCAGCCCCTAAGCATGAGGTTTGCATAGTTCTAGGTGGATGGTTGCATAATATGTTTGTACTGGGAACTGTGGTGATTTATATCTCTAGTTTTACAGATTGCATGTTGCTCAGAGTGATACGACTGTTGCAAGTTACAATATTCGTAAATGCTGTTGGGCCTTAAAAAACTTGTGCTTACGGTTTCTGTTTATCCCTAGAAAAAACTGCATCCTTAACATTTTTACTGGACCTTCAAAAATATTTTTGGTATGCTTTTCGAAGTTTTACTGAAATATACTATTTGCATCTAGTCTGAGATGTTGCAGTAACTTTCCCAAGTTCTCATGAGTGCTGTTTAGTGTGTCAGTTTATTTTTTTATGAGTTGTTGGGTAATACTACATTACACATCATGATATAAGAAATAATAAATTTGTTGCCACCACATTTACCCCAATCCCTAGTTTATTCCGACTGCAACCATAAGCACTAGTTTTATGCCTTGGTAATTTTTATAGTGCAGAAGTGTTAGGTTTTAATGCTTTTGAGTTTAGAGCACTAAGGTAAGGTAACAAACAACAATACTCTGAAAGCTTAAGGTTTTGATACATAACATCACTAAAAGTTGCTTCTAATTGATGCATAAGTGCACACATATGTTTGTATTACTGTATCATATCCACACTAACTTTCTGTTGTGTGACATACGCATATTGAATGCTAGTTGACAGAAGTGTATATGTGTTATGTGTGTCTAATACAATGATTTATTGATGAATGACAATGAAAAATCACCCTGTAGACTACGAGTAGAGATACACTCAGGCACAACCACACCGTGAAAGTTGGACAGGGGGGTCATTTCTAGGGATTGCAATCCCGAATCCCAGGATCTCGTTTTTAGCCAATACCAGGATTTTGGGATTACAAAAAATGCAATAAAATAGTACTTTTCGAGTGTTTGATGATAAATTAGTGATTTTAGCCGTCTCGTGGAAATTATTCGTACATGGAAAGAGTGCTTGCTCTGCACTGTAGGTTGCGTTTTGACAGTCACAGTCACTGCCTACAGTTTGATATCCCTATAGGTATGGGCCTGCTGCATTGTGTGCATGAAATAAGTCCAGTAGGGCTATTGTAGTAATACTAAGTAATGACTAGTCTGTAACCCTATTAATCCCGGATCCTGGGATTGAGAAATCAATCCTGGGATTGCAGTCATTAGACAATTCTCTCCCCTTTCCTTTTTCTCATTTTCCTCTGTTGTTTTCCTTCATAGTTGTAATAATCGTTTGCAAACGTTTTTACTTTTTTTAATAAAAAAAAACACATTTACAAACAGGCTTAAAATATTCCATTTCCAATGTTTTTTTTATATTCAAAAAAGGTTGAAAAGTCAGTGTGACAGTAAAGGTAAATGAAATTATTTCTGACCAAAATCAAAGTGCTGCTAATGAAAATAGTTGAGTATTTTGTATTCAGAAAGCATCATAACAACCAATTGCTAATATTTAGTAATTTTAGTTAATGTCACTCAATATGTCACATCAAGTGAAATGAGGGTAACATTTTTTTATCACGTTTATAAATGCTTATTATTTTTTTCTTTACGTTTTCAGAACTATGCCTTTCTTTATCCCCTTCACTCTCGCCTTTACTTTTTCTCTACCCCCCTTAATCCAGCCAGTAACGAACGGTAGTGCTGCAAGTACCTCTGTTGTGTCTGGTATTTAAACGCTTTTTACGCGCAAAAGCAGCTACTGGTTTCAGCGCGTCTTAGCCATCGCAGTTCTGTCTGTCCGTCCGTCACACGGGTGGATCAGTCAAAAATGGTGCAAACTAGGATCACCAAATCTTCACCGTCGGCTGCCTGGAAGACTCTAGTTTCAGGAACCATAAAGCTTTTCCATAAACTCGAAGGGGGTCACCCCGAACGAGAGCGCCAAATGAGAGGGGGTTGGCAAAATTTGCGATTTTTGGCCAATAACTCGCTGTATCTAAGTAATGGCGCGAGATAGGGCCTAGGTTACTATTAATCACTAATAGGAAGTCGTACACTGGCTCTCGATTGGCGCCGAATTCAATGACCTTGAATGACTTTGAACGCCAAAATAGGGGGTTTTATGGATTTTTTGGTGATTTTGGGCTGCGACAAGGTGGCGCCACGCAACTATTGTTATGCGATCCAAATAGAGAATTTGGTATTTGTATATTAACTTAGCGAGAACACCCCAATTTTTAGCTTAACTACTGAGCCAGAACTGCTATAGGCTTTCGTGCATCTCGTGAGCATTAGCTCAAATTTCTTGTTTATATGCTGAGAACGCTTTTGCAGTACAAAATGTTTTTGAAAATAAATTTCGGATTTTAAGTACACTGTACATGGTTTTTATAGCAGTTGTTTCCAGAAGTTAAGGAACCGAAATAGATATGCTGCTGGTCTTACTGTTCCCAAAGTTGGTACTTTCCAGCCTCTATGGTACATGTACATGAGATACAGGGCTGGTGATAGAGGAATGATGGTCCTGTTCACAGGCTTATATACATTTTAATTATCACAGTGTCATGATCTGAGTTCGCAGTATTCGTTAATTTTGCCATCGCCCAAAATTTATCTTGGCATCCGTGGTGTAGCAACGATAACAAATACATGTACACTGTATATCATGCACAGAAATTCTGCTAGAATTAATTTAGAGGCGGAATTGTACAAAACTGCAATGGACGCAAGCATCGAGTCCAAAATAGTCGTCTCATATAGACACTGTATTCTGTGCAAACCAGCCGTTAGGTTGTCGAAACACCAAGTACTTGCGAATTTCTTCATGCACAAATAGTATGAACGTAAATGGATACGCAACAAGCCACCAGTAGTACCTAGCACACCACAGCGCATCTGCATTTGTTAATTTTGCTACAGATAGAACTACAAAATGCAATATGCATTGAACTCTGTCAAGCAATGTCAAGCATAATATTATTATGGTCAAGAACGATTAGAAGTTAAAGCTGATAGCAAATTAGATAAGGTTAATTATCAATCAGTTACTAATTTTCATCAGACAGAATGGTTCACATTAGTAGGCCTATTAGACCTTAGGCTAACTATTATGACAAACTGAAACACTAATGCAACTTTCATAGCCAAATTGTGATTAACTTCTTTGAGAAAATACACTGCATGTTTTGTCTTCGGGCAAGAAAGGAAAGCATTTCCTGTAATTGCAGACTGTAAAAACATTACGTTAAAACAAAACTCGTTTACATTTTTATGCCTCTTCCACTGTTAGGCAGTGCTGGTGGGGCTGTTTTCAATTTTCATGCGTTGTCCGTCCGTCCGTAGTGTTTACGCCATTTTATCATGCCCAACTGCTGGGTTTTCACTAAACATTGTAGTGCATCTTGGGAAAAAAATAAACTGGTAAATTAGTTACGTTAGGCCTAACACTACACACGAACGTGACAAACCATTATTACAGTGTCGTACTTGCTTTATGCAGTTATCTGTTACATGCTCACTATGGTCAGACAGCGGGGCCTATATCAGCTGACAGCAGTAGATGCAGTATACAGCATGATACTTGAATGTGAAATACATGTAGCTGTTTTACAATATTATTATTGTTCTGAGGCTTAGATTAGCACCGACAACAAAACAGCTTGACTGCAATAACATACAAATAAATAGGCCTACTCTGATATTGATAAAATACAGTCTGAATCGAACTTACATCAATGGATAGAGTTTAAGCACGACGAAAATCGGAATGTATGAAAGACAAATAGCCAGGCCAGTCATGAAGAATAAAGCAAAGACCGCAAAGTAATTGCTAAAACACACGATAACAGAACAATGTTACCAAAAGTAAATCTGATTCACGGATTATAATGTCTGATCTGGGGATCAAGGATTTGGCATTAAGTCTTGTGAGAATTGCATGGGGACTTCTAATCCCGTATCCTGTCGGGTTTACAGGTCAGTCGTTAATAGCCAAACATCAGTAAGCGTATATACTAATTCTGTAACGCTGTTTTAATATCACTATTAAGGCAAGTTTAAAGTTAGAAAAATAAAATGTACTAAAATAAAAACTGCAGCGTGCACTTCAAAAGAGAAAATTAAACGGAAGCACAAAAAAAATTGCCTTAAAATTCATCTGCTTTGGTTAGGCCTAGGGTCTACTGGTGTTTGCTGTTCAAAACTTTGATGATGAGTGGGGGACCTTTTCTGTCCTTAATAGGCCTAGTCATGGCATTCTAACCTTAAACTTTATAGCTAAAAACTGCAGGCACACCAGATAGTCCCTACTCTTGTCTTGCGGAACATTTATACCAATTATGGTTTCTAAGCCAAGCCTTTTTGTTTTCCAGTTATGGTACAGACAGACGGACGTACAAAATCTGTAATGCGGCCTATTGTGACGGTCGCATAATAAACGAGGCCTAAATAGTAACACAGCACACTTGACAGTCCCTTTTTATGCCGATAAGAACTCAATAAATACAGTAGTTTAGCACCAGCAAATAAATCTCGCAACTACCTGCTGACATCGAGGAACAGAAGTGAATGTCGACTCTTGCAGATGAGCAGATTGACCCACTGAATGACGACAATTGAACAGAAGAAGCCCGTGTGGCACGTGTATTCCAGCGTTTTCCTCTGCGAGTACGCCTGCACAGTGGACAATAAAACACGCCAGCAAAATATACGGCTACGTAAGGGCCGCGGGGCGGCCTAATTAAACCGAAACGTACGTTACATAGACGATAGACCTATTAAAATTAGGACTGACGGCGGCCATATCGGGTCCGCGAACTTGGGTCCATGAGTATTTTTAGTTTTTTTACTGTAACTTTGTCAAATGTAGTCCGTTTGCTACAGACGGTTTGAAAAAAATGCTGCAAATTTGGTGACTGTATGATATCTACCTTCTCGTGTGTGCGCGTAATTATATTGTGGCTAAGCCGTACGTACGGTTTAGCCACAATATGTGCACACACGAGAAAGTAAAAATCATACAGTAACCAAATTTGCAGCATTTCTTCATGTTGTTTGTCTGTGGCATTATGTGTACAACATTTTGTAGCAAACGGACCACGTTCGACAAAGTTATAGTAAAAAAACTGTATACGGTTTAGCCACAATATATGCACATACCGGAAAATACGTTACAGTAACCAAATTTGCAGCATTTGTTCACTTTGTCTGTGACACTATGTGTACAAAATTTTGTAGCAAACGGACAACATTTAACAAAGTTATAGTAAATAAAAACTAAAAATACCAAAGGACCCAAGTTCGCGGACCCGAGAATGGCCGCCGTCAGTCCTTATTTTAAGAGGGTATGGTACGTTACTAAAATTTACAAACTACTACCAGTAAGTCACTGCCAAACTTACATGGGGGCAGATGACTTTGGCTTTTATTTGATTTAAAGAGGTTTGTTAATATGAGATCTGTTAATTTGTTACAGTTGTGAGAATTGAATTGAGACTGCAGTAAGTAGGCTATCCACACTGGACATTCGCTTGATACAAAACCAAAATATGTGTCGTCTACGCCAAGTTACTGACCCATTCCTGGCCGTAGGAATCTTGTAGATCGTTGATGCCTTTCGACTCCCACTCATTGCGCAAGAACAGCAGTCTCGTTGGCAGGAATCCGTGATCAGCCATGATGACAAAGTAGACCAGGAAACCGCTGATCGCTTGAAACACTCCGACCAACCCGTACGACACCCGTAACAGCCTGCAGAGTAAAGACACGTCGTTGTATGATCATGATGTAAAATTTATTGAATGTAAAGAAATCAATCAACTTCCTAATGATTTATAACTATTGCTTCCACTTATTCGTTAAAAAACTAAACTAAAACTCATATTACCAACTTCCCGTAATGAGGTTACAAGTTTGGTACGTCATGTCGGCTAGCTGTGTTCAGTTCTGCTTTCTCTAGCTAGCATACAACTGACATTGACATTACAGTTTGCATAAGTACTGACATTACCGGACCTGTCGCAGTTTCGTTTGTTTTTAGCGGACACTATGAACTTGCAGTATTCATACTCGACCGCCAAGCGCACTAGAGATTTCTTCGAAATGATAGTGCGCTATATAAATGTTCTCTTATTATTATTATTATTATTTTTACCTTCGGTACTCCGTTCCCGAG
>Ga0209367_1010994_pt1 | contig 12064 bp, 10 predicted proteins | sample WorMetLIZISLAND2_FD_187412 | JGI IMG/M metagenome (GOLD analysis project Ga0209367, IMG submission 187412) | Marine gutless worms symbiont microbial communities from Max Planck institute for Marine Microbiology, Germany - Olavius geniculatus... ... | reverse complement strand
TTTATAACCGCTCATTTTGACCTACCCTAAGTCGCATTTTTCAAAAGAACATATTTCGGCCCCTAGGGGTGCTGCGCTTCCAAATTTTTACACGCGCTAGAGAATGACCAAGTCTTACTAGCGCACCCCCCACCGGGGGCAGGGGCCCCCCTTACAACTTTTTTCAAAGGGGAGTCAAAAATTAGCTTAAAATGCAATAAAGGAGCGCTTATAACTTCGGAGTTAGGGGGTATAGCCCAACGAAACTTTGGCACTTGACGCGCCTTTAGGTTGGGGTGTTAACGCAAGTACGAAATTTGGGGGCACTGCCCCCCTTAAAATTTGGGAGGGCAAAAAACGTGCAAAAATTGGTGCGATTTACGACAACTTTCGAGTGACGTCAGAATCTGTTTTCTAATGTTTCGCTGATTCAATAATTTTCACTGACTGTCGTGTTTCTGAATACTTCATTTCATGAAGACGTGGCACGGCAACCATATTAGTTTATTCTGTGAACAGTTCTGGTCCAGAAACTGCAACTTTCGTTTTGCATAAAGCCACTAAAATTAAATGTCGCTTGTTTTTACAAGAAAGCCCAGCTGTCGCTAGGGAAGATGCATGCGCTACAGCCTATATAGTTCCTGTTGCACTACTGACCTTTAAGGTCATCCAAGGTCAATAATTTTCATGTCATTTGAAAGCCAATATATGTGACTTTCTATTAGTGATTAACAGGCAACTATTTTTCACCGTTTCTGAGATACGGCTACTTTACTTGAAACTTTCTATTAGAAATTGCGGCGAAACCGCTGCAGATGGAGACATGGTTACTATTGACAGCCTATAGGAAGTTGCCAGCGCCCTGTCCGATAGTACCATTGCCGACCCTCTACGACTAACCGTTTAGTCACAATACCGCACGACTGTCATACCATAGTGCGTTATGACCAAAGACGTTATCTAACGTTGTTGGTCATGACCTTCCAAGATCATCCAAGGCCAATGATTATCATGTCATTTGAAAGCCAATATGCGACTTCCTGTAAGTAATCAATAGCAATCTAGGCCTTATCTCGCACTGATTAATCACAATTATACATCTGTGACAGACAGATTGACAGACAGACGACAATCGTGCCACAGACGTGCTATTCAGCATGGCTGTAGCGCGTAAAAACCACGACCTATGTTCGTGGTGCGTTAGTGACGCATATGAAGTAAGTCTTGTTTTGCATTAAGTTTCTGCTTGATTTTCCTTGTAGGCCTACTGCATGATTTTTAGATTTTGTACACTGACGTCCAATTTTTTTTAGCTTGGAAGTCATGACGTCCTGAAAATTTAGGTCTATTGAAAACTCTGGTATGGCATACATATTGAGGTTGGTGCAGGCAGTTGACAAAACTTGCCAAGCGGCTATCGAATGAAAGTTGCTAGCTTGAGAAGCTGCTTGGCCAGACTGCCCACCCGTGAGGCTACGGCCGAGGTCGGGCAGTTGCTCCGGTGCCGCCGTGCCCGTGCCGACGGCGAGCAGACACGGACGGCCTGGGCCGGTATTTGTGACCACTATTAAGTGTAGATACTGGCTAAGTCTTGACGGTACTTGAGCGCCGTTTGCTGCAATGCCGCGGACTGATAATAAAATTTGCCGTCAGTCCGGCCCGGACTGAAAATAACGTCTACTAGTTAAACGTGTCGCACTTGTCTTTATACAACATCAAGCGGTTTAAAGCAGACAATACTCCGTGAATATGCAGTTAGGTTAGCGTTCAAAATGCGTTTTTATCTTCTTTCTATTCACTTAAATTGCAGAAGAGCACTTTGACCGCAAATCATAACAAATCATCACTACGCAACATCCGCCATGATCACGTGACTTCCTGTTCGTCCTCGAACCGTAAATAAGTAGTGGTGATGGCACGATTCTGGTTTTCAGTTTCGCTTTTAATGATTATATCGATTATCGATTCTGTCTCATCATATGTTAATTTTTTTTAGCTTTTTATGATTATTTATTTTTTGTAGAAATTATTATAAAAATAGATTTAATTTTATATTTATTGATTTTTTTTGATTGCACGTAATATGTCCACTAAAACTCACAGAAATTTTTAAAACATTTTTATAATATCATAAAACCATATAAACCTAGTACAAGCCTTAAAAAGTTAATCTAAAATTCAATTAAATTTTCTAGTTTTTGTTATTTATTTTTTAATTGATACCACGGGCTTCAGTGGCTTAACGTCTTCACTGTCGTAAAGCAGTATTTTTTTAATTGAAAATGATGATTTGTGATGATAGGTGACAGCTGCTGTCTGCTCTGCTGTTTACTATAAAAATTAGCATTGTAATTTGAATGTCCTAAAGGCAAACGTTGACAGTACGTTATTGTAAAAACTTATTTTAATAACACAACAATAATACAGAAGCTGAAAAGTAAAAATACGCTGTAACTTGACTAAACCCAAAAGTACCCGATAATGCTGCATTCGAAAATCGATTTGTTATCAGTAAGAATACCGTATCCGAAACAAATGTATAATATCATCACTAGCGCTTAGAGGTCATTTGCTATTTGACCTTTCACCTTTGAGGCGTGGCTGTTTTGTTTTGTTTTGTTTTGTTTTGGTGGAAATATTGCTTAATAAATTACAGTGCAGAATGGGCAAAATTAACGGTAAATGCGTCTTATTGCGTTATTTGTTTCGCGAAATGTTTGTGACAATCATTAAACTTTATGTGCTGCTTGTAGTTCAGCAGTGACATCACTAGCATCAAATACATGACCGTCATCATCAGCCTTTTGGTCGATGAAGGTATCTGCATATCTGCAGTCTGGATTAATTAAGAGTTTGTGTGAAGCTTGATGGGATAAGACAATTGACTGAGAGATGTTGTGCATTTATTGAACGGTTGTTGGGTGATTGTCGATTTTCTAATCTGCTTTTAATGCATGTTCAGAATTCTATTTTTTTTAGCATAACTAGTAAGGTGTTTAAGCTTATCCGGTATGTGTAGGTGTGTGGATGTGTGTGTGTTTGGTTGCGTTGTATGGTTCTTTTATTTTTTAACCTGTTTTTTGTATGCTTGTTTTGTTACAGTTTTAATTGTGTGTGTTTGTGGCTGCCCTTAAGGCAAAATAAAGATATTTATATTCATGTCATACTATTGTTTTAGGTGGTGACGTGGTTGAAGCTCAGGGTGATGAGATGACAAGGTCAGCATACGTATTCATGTGCTGTATAGCAGGGTTGTTAAACAAAGTTTGGATTTGCGAACTTTGAATTTCAAGTTCGAATTCGTATTCATTTTTCAGCCCTTTGATATTCCAGTCCAAGCATCACTAATTAGACGCAGACGGTTGTGCCTTGAAAGCGGAGCGCTGTTACTTTAGCGGTGCACTGTGTGACAATTTCTTTGTGCATTTTTGCTTACCCCTCCCCTCCCATCTCCTCCCTGCATACCGCCGCAGCGTTCAATTACTCTCTGTCTTGCACACACTGCACCCCTGGTGCGTGTCGTATACTGATGCAAGCTATCAAAGTGACAAATCTTGGTGGCCCAGACACAGAGCAGACATCAGTGGACCGCAGTAGAGCGTGACATGACTTGACTTCCTGGCTGATTACACTGTTGATAGACTGCTTCCTGGCGTGGCGTGCACAGCATGCTGTGACCTTCATCTTGCGTTACTGGGTTACGTTCATCTAGCATTTGCATTTACTATTTTTTGGACTTTGGAGGATTGTATGTGACTGTAAACAAACAATTAAATCGCATTTCTGTTTCAATTTCTTTATTTTAAGAAGTTATCAGTACACTTGGTGGACATTGCCTACAGTGGTCAACTGTCTTCTGTGCAGTCGGTACCATTTGGGGTTCTGCAAAGTTCCGTACTGGGCCCGCTGTTGTACGTTCTGTACACAGCTCAGCTAGCCCTGGTTGTTGACCGTCATGGCCTCAGCCTGCACCAGTATGCCAATGACACGTAGGTTTACATCAGCACACCGGCTGGTGACACTGAGGCTGCTGTCCGACGTCTTACTGCATGTTTCGTCGACATCGAGGCATGGTTGAAGGTCAGCCGACTTCGACTGAACCCCACCAAGACCCAGGTGATGTGGTTGGGTTCTCCACAACAGCTGGCGAAAGTCAACGTTTCGGAGGTTCCGGTGGCATCGGCACGTATCAACGTCTTGGAGTCGGCCCGTAACCTCAGTGTCATCGTCGACAGTCAACTGATGCTGTCTGCACAGGTGGCCGCCATGTGTTGCAGTGGCTACTACCAGTTACGGCAGCTCCGACCGCCCCTCAGATTGATGTCATCTGACGCTGTCAAGACACTGGTCCAGGCGTTCATTTCATGTCACCTGGACTACTGAAACTCGATGTTCTACGGCATCACCGATGGTCTGATGAGCTGGCTGCAGTCTGTTCAGAATGCGGCTGCACATTTGGTGTCAGGGGCTCGATGCTATGACCACATAACGCCGGTGCTACAGGAGCTGCACTGGCTTCCGGTTCGGCATTGGGTGGACTTCAAGATGGCCACTCTGGTCTACTTGTCACTGTCCTGTATGGCTCCATCTTACCTGTTCGTCGACTGTCAGCTGATCTCTGACGAAGGTAGTCGTCAGCTGCACTCTGCCAACTCAAGGACATGTGTCATCAGAAGGACCTGCAGCAGCTATGGAGACAGATGCTTTGCTGTTGCAGGTCCGAGATTGGGGAACAGTCTGCCAGCTCATCTGAGACAAACTGACATTAACTTTGAACAGTTTAAATGGCAGTTAAAAACATTTTTGTTCGGGTGTTGAGAGCGCGGTGCATTGTGGCTATTGCTAAATTGCACCTTCTAAATAATCTTACTTACTTACTTACTTATTTATTATATTGGTTCTTTGTGCATTTGTGCATTAGCGTTATATAGTTATTTGGACTTTGTCGCTCGGTATGTGTTTGTTTGGGTTGGTGTTGTGTGTAGTGGTAATGCGTTTGATCCGATCAACGACGTTACTGTACGCCGGGCGAATAACTTCAATCAACTTTGAAACAGCTTGCTTTTTAGAACAATATTGTAATGCCAGCACAACTCAGCCTAGCAAAATTGTCCCAACACTGTTACCTGCAATGATATCTGTCAACAAGAACTGTACAAACCAACACTTTGCGCACAAAGTATATGTGATGCTTAATGCTTAAAATAGATGTGCACTTTTTCACAAGACAAATTATGTGCACAATTGTGGTTATTGGCTGTTTCAGAATAATCTGGGAGTTGATCAAGGAGAAGCTGATTTTTCCATACGTCGACATGAAGCTGCATTCTTTTGATCTCAGCATTCAGAATCGTGATGCAACTAATGACCAAGGTTTTTTGCATTTCATATAAATGTACTTATTTCGTGACCTACTTAGTCCTCCTGTCTCTCACCACAGTGTCTGGAGTGTTATAAGTGCCCGTAATCTCATGCTGCTCAAGCGTGATGACTGATAGCATCTCGCATTTGTATATTACGCGCAGATGCAGGCAGAACATGTTGTCAATCATGGTCATGAAATATGTATGTATGATCTACTGTGTATTATTATGCCTCGCTACACTCATCGTTGTACACTGCAGACTGTGTTGAAGCTTGTACATATAATAGCCACTCTGTATGACTACGTTCTTGTAGTTGAGAGCCAGTGAGAATACAGGTATTTGAATCTGGCAGCGTAGTTGAACATCACATATGTCTATTATTGCTTGTTGCAGTTACGGTTGACTGCGCTAATGCAATAAAGAAATACAATGTCGGTGTTAAGTGTGCGACAATCACCCCAGATGAAGTTCGAGTTGAAGGTTTGTACTCAGTATTTTTGTGCTGTTTCTTGCATGATTTTGATATGATCTACATATAGTAGTGAGACTGTTATTTAGTACTGGTAAAAAGCTGTACATATAGAAGAAACTCAATGTGGTATGTGTAAGTGAATGATGCTCTGACGTATTTCTGAAGACCACTTGTGGGACAGAAACTAAAGTTGAAAAGCCAAATTTGAAGAACTCCCTTACCCATTGTATTTGCAAGACTTAACATCGAGTGACTATTATTTGTTTTCAAAAATGAAAGAATTCATAAAATGATGTGACTGTCACCAACCGATGAGAGGCTTAGAAAATTGATCAGCCAATCAGCTCAGCTCTGTGGATTCAATCAGCTCGTACATGATGGGATCTGTGTTTGTGTTCGCAACAAGAGAGAAATATTGGATTCACTGTCAATCTGCGTTTGCACTGAATAACATTAAACTATATACGTATTGTGTTATGCATATTGTGTCAATTGTTATTTTCAAACATTAATCCTGCAAGAGTTTATTTGGTTTACCTGGGGATGACCATTTGGCTTAATGCATGCTATCAGTGAGTCACACAGTCTAGCCGTTTTCTTGTGTTTGTGAGCCAGTGATGCACGTATTTAGTTACCTCTTTGGTGTTTATATGTAGAGTTTAAACTGAAGCAAATGTGGAAGTCTCCCAATGGAACGATACGAAATATTCTTGGAGGGACCGTTTTTCGGGAAGCAATAATATGCCGAAATATTCCGCGTATTGTTTCAAACTGGAAGAAGCCCATCATAATTGGTCGTCATGCTTATGGTGACCAGGTTTGTTATGCTTCTTGTTATGCATGCCATCTTAGTAGATCCCATTACAGGTTTTGCCCATTCATCTGTTTGCCTCTATTCCCCTGCCGGTATGAACTTGTAGCTCAAAAACAAGGTATAGAAAACCAATAAGGTGATCTGAACGTTTTCAGGACAGGAATAACCATTGTGCCAGTTTTTAGCTCAAGGGTCAAATATCAGTGCACAGCCACATGATATTATGTTGGCACTAGATGGACATTTTAACAAAATTGTCATACTCATCAAAATGGCTGCAAAGTTGCAAACATATGGCTAGGTTTTATATAATGAGTTTAAGTAATGGTCGTGGTCTTAGTCCTAATCAGGAATAAGAAAGTAATGTTACAAAGTGTGGTCTGTGTACATTAGATTTAATATCTAAATCTTTATATCACATTTGCGATGTTGCTGGTATCAATTTGTAAATTTCACATTTCATAATGATGTATTGTACGTGTATGCTTAATTCTGTGTTCTCAGTATCGTGCAACTGACTTTGTTGTTCCTGGAGATGGCAAACTGGAGATCAGCTTTACACCAAAAGATGGTGGAGAAGCGATGCGCTACAATGTGTTCAACTTTGCTGGCACTGGAGGTGTGGCACTGGCTATGTTCAATACAGATGCAGTAAGTATTGCTTCGACTTCTGTTCTTGTGTGAGAAATGGCACAATTTAGCGAAAAAATGTCATGTGGACATGTCTTGTAATGTGCGCATTATAGCAGGCTATGCGACTTCTATTGATATCATTTGTTGCAAGCTCAACTTCTAGTTTCATCATTGCTGCTATCCACGGAATATTATCATGGAAGGGTTTTGCGTAGCCTCAGTAAAACTCAGGAATTATTTCTCAGACTGCAACAGTGAAGTGCCAGGTAGGTAGGTCCTGCTTTAAATGGTGGAAGAGGAAGTCTTGAGATGCTGCCCAAAATAAGTAAAGTAAAGTGTAAATTTATATAGCGCATACTCAAGAAGATCTCCAGTGCACTTAATACATTTTGTCATCAATATTTTGCAAAAATGTATGTCTTCAACTGACGTTCAAAAGTGTTGAGACTCAGTTCTGGGTCACGAAAACTGTCTGGCAGCAAATTCCAAGTTGACGAGCCTGCAACAGAAAAGTGCCGACAACCGAAACTGTTCGATCGATTAGCGCGGTACGACCAACTTCTGCTGAGTGGCAGACCGTAGATGTTGACGGCCAGTGACTTCTGCTGTAAGCGTACAACTGTCCATCAAGTACGGTGGAGCAGTTCCATGGAGACATCAATACATGAGCACTGTGAGCTTAAATTGTACTCGATGACATCAAGCCAGTGGAGCTCATTATGCATTAGTCGCGACAAACCACTGTCGTACTTCCGAGTGTCAGTGATTACGCGGGCAGCTGAATTCATCACTCTCTGCAACTTGTCTGTTATGACTCTCGGCGACTCAGCCAGCACAGCGTTACAGTAGTCGACACAACATGTTACAAGTGCTTGCACGAGGGTTTTAGCCGACCCAACATCCAACGACTGCCGGACACGACGAATCTGTCTGAGATGAAAGAAGGAGGTAGCACTGACAGCTGAGACGTGTTTCTCAAGACTCAAATCAGACGATATAATAACTCCTAGGATGCGTATGTGTCCACTGGGCTCGATGGTGTTGGAACCAAGCTTGATTGCCGGGCCACGACCATCGAGTTACTCACACTGTACTTGGAACCCGACCACGGAATTTTTATTAGACCAAGAGTGATGGGGCAGAGGTGATGTCAGATGGAAACTTGTTCCATAGTTGATTGGAAATGTCTTTTTTGCCGATTGTAGCTAAAAATTCACAAACAAGTTCATTAAAGTGGTGTGATTTAGCTTGCGGTTAAAGGGCGAGACATAACTTGCTAGCTCTGAGTCTGAGGTCTTGCAGTTTTGGCTTCTGTCAGCTGAGGATGGAAGAATTGCAGGCCACATTTCTTCAGACTTCATCTTTCTCTCACTCTCTTACCATGATCTAGTGATGATTTGCATATGGTATTAAGGGTCTCATGCATTGCTGATGTTTTCTGTTTTTTTCAGTCAATTCGTGACTTTGCACGTTCTTCATTCCAGATGGCATTGTCAAAGGGTTTGCCATTATACATGAGGTAATGACTGCTGCCTTTACAGAACACTGTATTTGTGTGCACGTCTACATTGAATTTTAGTGAAGAAAATTAAGTCCAGTTAGTAACAGAAGTAAATTTTTATTTAGAAGTTAATATTTTTTTATTCTCTCATTCAGAAGTTAATTTTTTTTGGTCCCGTTCATGTCTCTGTGTTATTGGATAGATTTGTATTCACTGCAGTGCTTCACATGTTAGTTTGCCATGTAAATGTTTTCATGATTTATTATTCTAATTCTTAGAACTTTGCATTATGCTGTTATCAGCAATTTTTATTGGCACAGTAATTTTCTATTATGTACAGGGTGGTCCAAAAAATGGCACAAAGTTATGGCACCATAATTTTGCAACCGTACATCACAGAGTCATACGGTTTTAAGCAAAATGTTCTGAAAGAAATTTTTTACATGACTAAAGTCAGTGTTTAAATACAGCAATTAAATATTCTTTGGTTTTGCCACTGGCAAGTGAACTATTGAAAAACAGTCTTCAACGTACCTTGGTCCATAAAAACTTGCCACTATTATTTTTTCAATAAATCCGTGAAACATTGGCCGATTTCAATAATTTTTGGCATGCAACATTAAGAAGAAACTTGATGCAAAGGTCTGTAATTTTGGCCACCTCATCTTAACGTTGTCGCTGTTCTACCATGTGAAATGCAGACGTCGCAGTTTGGCCATTGACAACAATGAATTCCTCCCAGGTAATGTATGCATCGGCCCAGAAAATATTAACTGAATAGCGACAAATGCAATTGGCAATTATTATCACTCAAAAAGTCACGTCATCTTCATTTCAGTATGTGCTCAAAATGTCCTCCTGCAGCACAAACGCAAGCGGTAGACGTTGACACCATTTGCCAACAGCACATTCAGTAACTGCATGACTCAAGCGGCCCACTCGCTGTTGATGTATCATTTTAGTTTGTTGACTTACAATTTTAAAATAGAGACAAAGCAACAGATTTTCAATGATTTTGTGGTCTAAATAATTTTCTGCACTGATGCATGCACTATCCAGTATGAATTCATTGTTGTCAATGATCATACCACAACTTCTGCATTTCACAAGGTAGTGTAGCAACAACCTTAGGGTGAGGTGGCCAAAACTGCAGACATTAGCATCAAGTTTTTTTTAATGTCTCGTGCCAAAAATTAAACCACATGACTATGACGTACTGTTATAAAATTATGGTGTCATTAATTTTGAGCCGTTTTTTGGACCACCCTGTATACGAATAAGAAAGAATAAGAAATGTTGCATAAGAGCATTAATGAAATATTAAAAGATTTGGATCCTATTTGTTTTATTTTAGTGATAAAGATCATTTTTCGTGGGACAAGTACTGCTTTTGCTGTTTGCTCATAGCACAAAGAACACCATATTGAAGAAATACGATGGACGATTTAAAGATCTGTTCCAGGAAATCTATGAACAGTAAGAATGCTTCTTATGCTCTAGCAGTGCCGGTTGCTGTGTTCTTTTAGGAAATAATTGCAGATTGTTTATTATTTGTCTTACTTGCTTTTGGACATGTTTTAAATGGCATGTGTCTCCAAATTCAGGGGGAATGCACCACTGAGCTTCTAAAACATGCGTGTCTGCTTTTTCATCATTGATGATGACATTTTGCATAGATTATGGCTATACATATGGTTAAATGGTATAGCTCTTGATTGGGAAGCCCATCTCAGAGATATGGAGCATCACCTGCCATATGGGATGATGCAGTGTTACTTGCCACCTTACACAGGTGAACATGCTTCACCATAACTCCAGCCAGACAGGTCACTGCTTGATTTATCTACACCGAAGGGATGGAAGGCTAAGTGGCCTTGGTGTTGGTTGTATGCTGAGATGGCTTACCTGTCCATAGGTAGTCACCTATCCAAAAACTAACCACTAGATAGCAGCTCGACTGGGAGTCGAACCAACGACCTCGTTTGTCCATTATTATTATTATTATTACCATTAACTGTTGCATCACCAAGCCCACAGTGATTTCAAGATTATTTTATGTGGCCTACAGTTCAAACAGGTTGTTTATCAGCAGTACTGTCTGTTGCAGAGAATACCAGATTCAGTTTGAAGCGAAGGGAATTATCTATGAGCATCGACTCATCGATGACATGGTAGCACAGGCACTTAAGTCGGAGGGCGGTTTTGTCTGGGCATGCAAGAACTACGATGGCGATGTCCAGTCAGACTCAATAGCTCAGGGTCAGTCCTTTGCTTATAATTCATTAATGCTAATTCGTCTGTTTAATTGTTTTTACTAGCAACGTTTTCACCTTACGGGTGGGTCCACCCATGCGGGTCCACTCTGTTCTGGGCCGGTTCACTCCATTACCCAGCAGCTCACCCCCTTCTCATGCTGCCCATGTGGGGTAGTGGGGGGGCAAGATGGGGGGGCGCATGTACCTAAGGTCCATGGACTCAAACGCCGTGGTCAGAGTCCACAACCATTCAAAACAGAAAGCACCAGACGGGTATGACAGATGACAAACAGACAGTCTTTTTGCCCATTATAGTAAGATTAACTGAACCTTTTTGGATCCATAGTTTTCACCATATGTTTCGTCATAGCTAGATATCATTGATTTTACACTAACTAGTTTTCTTTCGGTTTTTAAGCTTGTGAAGCCTGTAAGATCTACTGTTTCGGCTAGGACATTTTGCTAGAATTTGATTTTTTTAGTATTTTGCATAATAAAATACTTGATTGCTAATTAATGTGTGTTCATTCACTTAAGATAGTTAGATGTTAGTAAATTTTTTAGATGTTCTATGTACTAATTGACTTAGAGTGAGGGAAGTATTCAGAGCCGGCGGAATGGCTCCCTACCCCTCTCCCCCGGCCGGGGGGCCTCACGTATGCTCAGGGGCCTCATGTTAGGTATGAAAAAAATTTCTAGTATTTAAAAAAATATATTCAACATATAAAATAACTAAACATGTGGAAAGTTTACCCAAAATGGGCAAGTCTGTTACTTTTCATTAATAAATAGTAATCTGTGATGGGGCGACTGAAAACGCAAGACTGGAAAACCGGCACCAACTCGCAGGGGTGGAAAATGAAGGAATAAATTGTATGGACAGCCAATGGGACAATTTTTGCAATTTATTGAAATAACAGCAAGTCTTATATTGTAATTCATATTTGTAATATAATTAGCAAAGCAATCGCAACTGTCAGTATATGCCGTACTGGCAGAAACATTTAAAAGTCGTTTAATTGAACAATGACAAAAAATGAATAC
>Ga0209367_1010992_pt1 | contig 12065 bp, 7 predicted proteins | sample WorMetLIZISLAND2_FD_187412 | JGI IMG/M metagenome (GOLD analysis project Ga0209367, IMG submission 187412) | Marine gutless worms symbiont microbial communities from Max Planck institute for Marine Microbiology, Germany - Olavius geniculatus... ... | reverse complement strand
AAATTGGCTATAACTCGGTAACAGTTGTAATCGGCTTGGCTACTGTAAGACAAAATCTGAAGCGCAATATCTTTGTAACTGATCACTAGTAGGAAAACAGTATTTTAGTAATAAGACAGCAAATATAAATGGACAAAACATTAGTTTATACACTTGTTAACGGCAACATTTAAGGACTTGCACATCGAAAACAGCAAAAATTACAAAAGGTGATATTATTCAGCAGCACACTGACACACACTCAGTGTGATGCGGGCAATATCGCCTTTTGTAATTTTTGCTGTTTTCGATGTGCAAGTCCTTAAATGTTGCTGTTAACAAGTGTATAAACTAATGTTTTGTACATTTATCTCAGTATATAACCAACCACCAATGTTAACTCAGCCTTCCATCCGTCCGGGGTAGGTAAATCGAGAACTGGGCCTGTCTGGCTGGAGTTAAGACGGGGCATGGTCACCCCTGTCGAGTGTGATCCCATATGGCAGGTGATGCTCCATTGCTCTGCAATAGGTTTCCCACCTTTAAGCATTAATATCGACTACAAGCAGACATAGCACTCCAAAATTTCTGACGAGATTGGTTCTGCCACCTGGCAAACACAACAAAGTTCACGCCTAAGCTGCTGACAAATGACAAGAGAATCCGGACTGCCAACAAAATTAAACAACTTTTCCCTTACATCTCACCAAGCCACTGACAACTTTTTGAGTTAGCTTCAGTACAGACAGACAGACAACAAAAAAACACAACCTCCGATATTCAACTCGAACAAGAGATGACAGGGTATAATAACTAGAAATACGTTCTGTGGAACGAGGTATCTGTCCCATTGCCACGCTATATAGCCTAGCAGCTGCGTTTCAGCATTTGACGCTCTTGTGAGCCCGCAGCCAATTTTGTCTTTGAACAATAACGGTTGGGGGTCTTAAAGGGAGAAATTTACATGACACCATTGCATAGCCTGGGCCCGAAAATAGGGGATAGATGAAAACAGCATGCAATTATCTTTTGTGGGAGCCGAGTTATAGTCAATTTTGTCCCAAAATTCGTTGCCATGGCAATGGGGGTCGGCAGGGGAGAAATTTAAATGATACCGTCGAATAGCGTGGGCTCAAAAATAAAGGGGTAGGTGCAAACAGCGTGCAATTATCTTTTACGAGGACCGAGTTATACCGCTTTGAAGTCTCCATAGGCCGTAATGCAAATTTTTAAATAATTGGGGTAAAATAGAGGAAGAAGTTATCAGATTTTTATCCCAAACAAACTCGATCTTACTTTTCGAGCTCCAATCACTGTACAAAATTTCATCAAAATCGAATCAAGATTGTGGCCATAGGAGTGTTTACAGACAGACTGACAGAATGACAGACAGATGCAAGTGATTTTATAATCTGTCCCTTGCTATGCTATAGCAATGGGACTATAAGTTTCTTATTTTATAAAGGCCCAAAGCCAGTACAAGACAGACGGACATGGTCAGACAGACAGACGGGCATCGTGCATAATGTGGCTATCAAAGAAGTAGCCGTAGTGGTAGCATCATAGTTACAGTGGTGCTGCTGTTAAAGCCGTCAACGTTGTTGATGACGTTCTCCAGCACTGGGACCGATGAGCTGTGATCAATGCCATTCAACAGACCAGCCTTACTGTCAGCGTTATCATCGTTATCATCCGCTCCACCAGCAGCAGCTGCAGACTGAAATAACACAGTACCAAAATATTTTATATTCAACTTTATTCATCAATTAAATGCTAAAAGCATAATAAACACAAAATACACAAGAAAAGCCCAGCTAATGCAAAAGAGAACGCATTACAGCGATGTATGTGTGTAGTAACGTGTTAATTAATGCATTAAAAAAATTAACGCTTTGACAGCTCTAGGTAAAATGTGTTGTGTAATGTTGTAACTTACTGAAGGAACATGGCTGGAGGTATCCCTCAACTTTTCCTAGCAACATGACACAAAACACAGCTATGGTAATCACGACGATGGCAAACTGGTCAAATTATATACTGAAACAGCAATGAAAATGTCCAGCTTTATAGCAAAAGCTCACCTCAGTACAACACCGTGGTCCATAAAAACGTAGCACTTTACTTTTGCCCACATCTTCACCAATTATTGACCAATTTTCAAAATTTTTTCACTGGCACATTCTGCGGACAATTTGCAATAATGTGGTTATTATATATCTGACCATACCATAAATGTGTCTCTACACTACCTTGTGAAATATAAATGTAATTAAAAAACTAACGATAATAGCAAACATTTAGATAAATGGAAAAAACATGTCCAACCAACATTGCAGTAAATGATCCGTACGACAATAAACTGCATTAGACCCACACAGTTTAGTGTCATACAGACCATTCACTGCAATGTTAGTCTGAAGTGTTTTTTCGTTCATTTACCAAAATGTTTGTTTGTTACACATGTAGCTTTCGGGATGCACATTGAATTGAACTAATACAGCCTCAGCATAAGCAGTTGTAACAACGCCCCCCCAAAAGGTAGGATAAGGCAAGAAAAGGCAAGCTAAGGTAAGGTCAATGAGTGAATGAGTAAGGTCAATGATAAACTCACAGCGACAGTGTCGAGGTCTTCCCTCACTAACTGCAGATCCACCGAAACTCGACTCAACTCCTGACAGCCGGCAACAACAACACCATAAGTAATGGTAAGTAAAAATATACCTGGGTAATGTGGAAAAAGAATAACTTAAAAAACACAATCTAACAGTTAGGCAAATGCACCACAATCTCAATACCAGAAAAGAATGTCTTAAACAGCCACTTCAGCTGTTTGCAGCTAATTTTTGTTTACCCGATTGCAAAAAAAGATTGGTTTCTGAAGCGGCTACAGTCTACAGATGCAATTACAGTCATAGTACTTAGCAGTAATACACCACGTCCCAAAAAAACATCCCACTTTGCCCATGTCTTTACCAAAGATCAACCGATTTTCACAAATTCTTTCACTGGCACATTCTACAGAAAATTAGCGATAACGTAGTTATCAAACACCCCACTATGCTTTATCTGTGTTGCTACACTACCATGTATGTAAAACATTAATTTTTAGAAATCATTAACAACAGTAGTAGCAGCAGCACTGACCTCTTGCTTGCGAGTCTGAATCCGTTCAAGAAACTCTTTCAGCAGTTCGTTCTGAGCAACAACCTGTTCCTGACCCACCATATATACACATATACAATGTGTCCAGAAAAAAAACACCCACTCACATTTTGTTTTGTATCTCCACGGAAAATGTTCATACCCACAAAAATTTCAGGAAATGCTCAGGAGGAAACAAGTCTTCCACCGGTATAAAAGTTAGATATTCTTTACTACCAATTACGTCATACCAACATCATATTTCCGTAAGTAAGTAAGTAAGATTATTTAGAAAGTGCAATTTAACAATAGCCACAATGCGCCGCGCTCTCAACGCCCGAACAAAAATGTCTTTTACTGTTCACAAACTATGGGTTTTACCATTTAAGACATACCTTTGATAAAATGTTTGCTAGTCAGCAAGGGTTATAGAGCAGCAAGTTTGTACAAGATGTTTCCGAACATAAAACAGACAATTGAATACTGATGGAATAAAATGTCTAAATAAAAAAAAATTGACATGACCAGCAGTATCAAGCTGTTTTGACAGATAGTGGACAAGTGGTCATCCGTGTAGTGCCGCGGTGCGTGTATGCTTGCCAACATCCGCAAATTTGAGGATTTTGCAGTCAGCCAAGAAAATAAACCACGAAAAAACAGTTCAAAATGAAAAATTGTGTAAGCAATTAGCATATTTTTCGGTTCAGTCAGCACAATGACCAATTGGTCTGTTTTAACATTTCACCAATGTTTGTCTTCATCGGTAAAACCGATTATATACAAACACAGAAATATGATGTCAGCATGACGTCACCAGTAGCAAAAAATATCTAACTTGTCTACAGGTGGATTGCTTGTTTCCTCCTAAACATTCCTTGAGAATTTTGCGAAAATCTGGATATTTTCCAGGGAGATATAAATGAAAACGTCAGTGTAAGTTTTTTTCTGAACATCTTGTATATGGTTACACAAAAATACATGTCAGACAACAGACATCAACAATATACCAACATTCAATGTTAACCCACATCACACATGTCAAACGTATAATAATTAAATGTTACAATAAAACTAGTATAACTGTGCAATACAACGCAGCAAAAAGTGCTAAAATAAATCACATGAATGCTGAGAGCCATGCTAATAAAAACTGGTGTTGGCTGAAACATAAAGACAACACTAGAAAGTTTTGGTTCCTCGACATGATTTTCCCCCCCCAAAAAATCCCCTAATTTCCAGTCTACTCTCCCCAAAGCTCCAAAATTCCTGGCATTGTCATGTTTTACAAAAAAGTGATCACCTGACTGAAAAAATGTAAATGAATAATGAATGAATAAATAAAGAAATGACAAAATAAACTAATACATCAAAAAAGTGTCAACTAAGAAATGAGTACAGGCCTAAATAAACAAGGCTTGTCTAGCTGACATGCTCGCAATTTCCACAGCATCATGACCATTCAAGTCATAATTTCCACAGAAGAGCTGAAAATATATAAACAAATAAAATAAATAACTAACAAAAAAACATAAATGCTAAACCTGTTCAAGTAGTTGTTTCTTGCGAGACAGAACCGAAAGCAGTTGATTGACTCGCGTGAGATCAAGAGAAGAAGAGTGTTCCAACAGACCGATATTAATCATCTCACCACAATCCGACTGTCTCACAAACACATATTTACATTATATTAATAACAATAATACATATATAATGTGCAGCTTAGTGGTGTAGTGGCAGCGTGTCGGACTACAGACCGCAAGATCACTGGTTCGACTCCCGGCCAGGTAACGACCTTGGGCAAGTTGTTCACGCACATGTGCCTCTGTTCACCAAGCAGAATAAAAGGTGGTGATGCCCCGCGGCTGGGAAGGTAACTGTAGGTCTGGCGTCGCACTGGCCATGCGTCACGGACTCAAGTGGTCTATCCACCTACAGGCTCAACGGCCAACGTATTTTGGAGATGAGCACCCCACCCTACGCCCCAGTTGGGGTATGGCTCCCTTTACCTGTAATAAGCAGCAAATGACCATAGATCTTAAACCTTAGCTGAGAGTTCACAAAAAATCTGTGAATAATATGCCGAGACGTACTGCAAACTGTTAACTTAAAGTTACATGCTATCCCAGGCTTAAGAAGCGCAAACTGTAAAACTAAGACTGTACTGTGCAAAAGATACTAAAGCAAAAAGCTTGATAAATATGTCCAGCAAAAATTTTATTCAAACTTCAATCGATCCAAAAAATGACCGAACATTTTTCTACGTTGTTCGATTCATTAATTCCTCAATTTCTGCAGCTGTATAATCGTTACCGACCATCAGCAAAAAACACAGCAATTAACTCTAAACAAGACAAACGCATATCGTTAGTTCAATATTCATTACCAGTTTCTCGACCTTGACACGTTTCTGTTCACTGGATTTTGACTTCTCTTTGATAACCGCTTCATTTACTGCAACCAGCACACCAATAGCATTTCAGCCAACAAAATTTCTGTCAATAAACATGAACCCCGTGAGACACGTGCAATGTAACATAAATCTAAAATCCTTCTCAAGCTGCAAGGCCCATAGGGTGGCACTAATCTGCATGTAAAAATCCACAATAAAATATGAATTTTGATATTCTAACGTCAAAATGGTGTATTTTCGCAGACTCCTTGGTGCTAAATTTTGTACTTTGAAATTCACTGTCTTCTCCCCGACCCTCTCCATTTTCCCCGACTTCTTAGAATTCCTCGACTATCCCTGACCATAAGAACCATGAAAAAAACAGCAGAATGGTTTACATACACATGAAGTTAGGGAAGATGTCGTCCTTCTTGTCAATGATGAAGTTACACTTGGGACAACGACTGCTGTGCTCCAGACTCTGGCGTATGCAGCCGTAGCTGTACACACATATAAAAGCAATCATAGTAATATTAATAGCACTGTTAATAATAACAGCTATATAGTATTAATAGCAAGAGTAATGCTGCTAAGTTACACTTGGGACATATCAAAGCTACAGAGCATCCATCACCTGCCATATGGGATTACACAGTGTCACCTACAACTGAACACAAGTAAATGTGCCCCAGTTTAACCCCCCAGCCAGACACTCCAGTACTAAAATTACCTACCCTGGACTGGAGAAATAAAAAAATATGTTGACCCATTATTTGCTATTAAGATAAATTCTGAACATTATTAGTAATTCAATGCAATCAACTGTCTACCCTCACTGCATGCTTAACTGAATGCAACCAAATGTTTCAATATTGAAAATAAGATAACATTTCTGTGTATGAAAAACATATACCCTAATAACATTTTAGCAACATTAAGCTTTGAACACTCTCTGCATATTTATGCACATACATCTGCATTAACAGTTACACTGCAAAGACTGTACATACCAAAAACTGTGTCCACATTTTGTCATGTACGCTTCATCAATCGTGTTGAAACAAACAGGACTAAAATCACACAACAACAGCTGCCATTAACTTACAGCATAAATTAGCTCAAAATATACAAACTTCTAACTTACTGTATAGAAAACCTGTGTGCCAATCTACCGATATATCAAATAATGGCTACTTTTTGTAAGATTTTAAAAACATAAAATGACACCACCGATTATTTCATGTCTACAAATATTCAAGGTAAACTACCATATTTCCTCCAATAATTTGCACAGCTAAAAATAAATAAATTTCTAATGCTTTGAATTATTAGAAGTAAAAAAATAATTACTGAAAAGCCTGTTCGAATTATTTAGCTACAGTACTGCAAATGCGCACAGTAGCGTGTGGCCAGTACAACTGCAACCTACTGTGGCCTTTGATCACCGCTTTAAGTGCGAGTGTCTGTATTGGCGGCTAGTGCGTGCATCGGTCATTTGTGAATGGGGCGGTTGCCCAGTCAGCACCAGAGATGTGCAGACTACGGACTTAGATCCGCATGTTTCTGACAGCTGATCAAAAGTAAACAAAATTTGCAGATGCAAAATCCTGTTCCATGACGAATGTATTTTTTTCCAATACTGCTAACGGACTTTGGAAAGCATGTTTATTGTTTAATTACTGTTTTGTTTAGCAAACTGCATTACGATGCTGTTCACTGGTGTTACTTTGTTTAGTTACCATATACTGTAATCTGCTATGAACCTAGTGGCCTCTCAAGTTACATACTAAAGAAAAGGCCTACTCAGAGCAGACGTGGACTGACAACAGATCCAATATTTCTCTTCTGTTGCATATGCGGATGCGAATTGTTGGTCACAATTGGCGGACTGACGCGGACTCGAAATTTTGGGATCCGCACATCTCTGGTCAGCACTGCTGCAGCGGCTAACATGAAAGCATGACAGGTTGGCCACCGTGTACAGGCATCTCTGCTTGCTGGGTATGCTCTGGGGCTGCGTGCACCCCCTAGTTGCCACCATACAGTGTGACTGACAGCAACATGCCGGTGTTAATTGATGTAATGGGTGCGCAGAGAAGCAAACAACACACAGCCATTGTTTACGGTGAACAAGCCTTACGGTTTATTCCACCTGGACTGGAGATGATTGAATTATTAGAGCCAGGTGTTCGAATTAATAGCAGTAAAATAAATAATTATTTTTCTTAAAATTTAAGTGTTTGAATTATCAGAGTGTCCAAATTAATGGAAGAAATATGGTAAACACCATCAGTAATTTCCTAATTGTGAAATTCACTCAGACACTTTGCATTACCATTAAAGAAAGCAAACATACATTGTAATTACCCACAAAAATAAATTCCTCCCCCCCAAAAAAAAAAATTCCCAACATTCCCACAAGATCAACTCCCTGACTGATTCCTGACAGACATCATATTCCCAAAAAGCATTTCCTGCTTTTTAGAAAAGTCGCCAAACTGAAATTTTGGCTGATAATAGTAATGATCATCACTACCAGCATAGCACAGAAGTAAAAAAAAACTGTAGCATAGAACAAAAATGTTTGCCAAGTTCTGTAGTTTAGCGATTAGCGAACCAAGCAAAGTTGCTGTCTTTATCATCGTATGAGCCGGGAATGCCTCCAGACACAGCGGGTTGAGCACGCTTGCGTCGACCAGCGACCGGTAACAAAGGTCTTGCAGACATCTAAACACATACACACACAGGCTCATACCACAGAAATTCAACAGGAGCATCTAACTGAAGTCCTGAAAAAAATGACAAAATTAAAGGCAATGTTTACATCACAGGCTGAACGGTAGTTCAAGCCCTGTGTTAACGGTGACTTCTCTTTCTTATGGGGAATCCAAAAATTCGACCCCCCACAGAATCAAAACCCCTGACCCCACTGAGATAAAATTTGGCACGGTTGATTACGTCGGTGAAGGGACCCGTCATGCAAAATTTTATGCAAATTCCTCCAAGGGGGGCTTCTCGGCAAATGGGTGAAATATACGCAAAAATTTTTTATTTATATATGCCTTTTTTTCTTCCGCTCACCCACAGGTCAGACCTTTTAAGGGATTTTTACGCTTAATGCGTCAAATGGCATGGTTCTGCACAAGGAAGTGCCTTTTTGGGGAAGTTTGGGAAGTGCCTTTTTAGAAAATTAAAATTTAATATTAAACATATTTATTCACAAAAATAAAAAAAAATCACAATAGTGCCTATGGGGAAAATTAAACATTCTTTAAATGGTCATAACTTTGGCTGTGTATAAGATAGAGTCGTAATTTTTGGTTCTAGGGTATGGTTTTTGGGGATGGCCAATCTAATGGTGTCATTTCACTTTACCCCGGACCCTCCCTGGTTGCCATGGCAACAAAATTTGGGACAAAATTGGCTATAACTTGGCTTGCATAAGAGATTTTGGCGAGATTTTTGCGCCTTTAGGGGGGTTTTCGGGGAGGCGCTATCGAATGCTGCCAACTGCATTTTTCCCCGACCGACACCCGTTGCCATGGCAACGAAATTTGGGACAAAATTGGCTATAACTTGGCTTGCATAAGAGATTTTTGTGAAATTTTCGCGCCTATAGGGGGGTTTTCAGGAAGGCGCTATCGAATGCTGCCAATTGCATTTTTCTTCGACCGACTCCCGTTGCCATGGCAACGAAATTTGGGACAAAAATGATTATAACTCGGGTTGTGTAAAGAATATCTGCAAGATTTTTGCATCTATAGGGGGATTTTCGAGGATGGGCCACTGAATGCTGCCAACCGCATTTTCGCCCATCGACCCCTGTTGCCATGGCAACAAAATTTGGGACAAAATTGGCTATAATTCGGCTGTTGTAAGAGATATCTGCGAGATTTTTGCGTCTAAAGGGGTTTTTTGAGAGCCATGACGTCATGCTTGACACGTCTCGTCTGGATTGTTCAGTCACGCCATTAGGTAATAAGTAACAGTTGTAAGCGCCTTGGCTACTGTAAGAAATAATCTGAAGCGAAATATCTATGTAACTGATCACCAGTAGGAAAACAGTATTTTAGTAACAGAACAGCAAATATAAATGTACAAAACATTAGTTTATACACTTGCTAACGGCAACATTCAAGGACTTGCACATCGAAAACTGCAAAAATTACAAAAGGTGATATTATTCAGCAGCACACTGACATGTAGTCAGTGTGATGCGGGCAATATCACCTTTTGTAATTTTTGCTGTTTTCGATGTGCAAGTCCTTGAATGTTGCCGTTAACAAGTGTATAAACTAATGTTCTGCACATTTATTAGTTTTAATGGGCGTGGCTACGCGAATCAGCAATGTTCCAGCTGAAATAAGCGACAGGCCAAGTAAGATCCGCTTAGCATCGTAATATTCCAGATAATTACTCTGCTGCCCTGCATTGCTGCATGCTTTTCAGCCACACTCAAGAGTTGGCAAGGGATACGTCTCAAATACAAAATTTGGGCAACCACAAATATATACATTAAAAAATTCTAAATACTCGACCGCAGGCTCACTCCGGTATGGAAAACGTCATCTTCAACATGGCCGCCCACGAACCTGCATGCTTTGTGCAGAAGTATGAGGCACGTTTCGCACTTTTTTCTCTGAGAATCTCAGATATTCTAACTTAGAAGCACGTTTCGCACTTTCTACTTCTCTGAGACTATCTGAGAAATTGTGAGCAAGATTTTCCTTTGCTACGTTATGCTAGCTCCGCCCACTTGCTTGAGTTACGTCATCCAAATTGATAAAATTGGCTAGCGTAGAATTCTATGTTAGAATTCTCAGAGAATTCTTACTTGCGCGTTTCACAGTTTTCGTGAGAACTAGTGAGAACAACTGAGCTGTAGAAGTGAGATTCTCAGAGAAAAAAAGTGTGAAACGCGTCTACGATGTGGCATTTCATCACGCTATTTCCCAGTGGTGAACAACCGCCATATTGTTCCGCCATCGATTCAATTTGTTTGCAATTGATATTAAATTGCTGGACGTTTATTACTTCATAACGTTAGTATTGATTGCAATTTATTTGTGATAATGTACTTTATTCGTAGCATATGATTAGAATTCCTTTCGTTGCCTGGCATTTAGATCGCAATGGATGCTGGTCTGTGGAAGGCCGTGTCGAAGACGTTGGGTTTGGCTGGCGGCGCTGCCCCTGTGCGGGCAAGCGATCCCAGTTAGCAACTGCGTAACGTTCTACCATAATGCACAAAAACAGCAACAAATTGCATACTATACAAAAGTTGGCAAAACACTCATTAATGTGTTGGGTTGATATCTGTTGCACATAAGGCAACAATATTTATGAACAATTGCAATTTACAATAAAAAAACAACTCACATTCCAGCGAAGAATAACTAAGCAAATAACAGAAATAAACCCAAATAAGAGAGGTGTCCATATCATATATTTTTATCGATATAACGATTCACTACATGCCATTTCAATAATAATCGTTTCGTCAAAAATAGGTTAAAACTTGAAATGTTAAATATTGCAATAAAAATAGGCAGTTTCTGTTTAACATATTTTTTGTCTGCCATACTCTATCCAGTCTCTTTATAGTTTAACTTTTAAACAAACAAATTGGTAAAGTAAATATTATTTGTATTTCTGCCTGAGTGGCGAATAAACATATTTATTATAAGGCAAGCTCGAACTGCTTAATACAAAATATAATTAAACGCACATCATTGCACAAAATTTGAGCTAAACGTATAGACGGAACAAACGTAAAGCATTAAATTACATGAGTTGAAAGTTAAATCAAAAAAGTTACAACAAATTATAATTGCACTTGTACTAATTATTTTAATATTTAGTTTAACTACACAATATCAGTAAATATATTTACTGTTGATATTAAACGATATCGATGTGTTAACCCATCACTAATCAAATGGGTCCATTCTGAGTTTACGGCCTATCAATTTTCTTTCCAAATGTAAACAAACGGTTTTGTTTACATTTTGAGGACCACGCCTCCAGTACTTTTGAGGAAGAATAAAACACATTTGTAGCTTTTTAACGATTTTGAATGGCAGCGACAGAGAATATCTTGTTGAACTTTAACGTTGGTGTGCTAGGTATTAGTATCAGTTTTATATTTTACTGATATTTGCGTGTTTTGGTGTTTTTTGTACCTGCACCGGTGGTGTCTGCTTTGATGTGGTGTCATTTGAACATTCTTGCATCACTTTTACTACTTTTGCTGTTATGCTACGCTACATATTTAGGGCTGTAGCCAGGATGTGAAAAACGAGGAGGCACTGCAGGGGATATGGGGGACATTCCCCAGCGGGGTCCAGGGGCGGAGTCCCGGTGCGTGTCTGGGAGGCAAAGCCCCCCCCAGAAGCTAAAAGCTTCTAAAATTCACTTAGCTTAAACTCTTGTTTTGTGGTACACATGCTTGAGAGTCAAGCACTGCCGGTTTCCGTGTTCATGTGTATCTGGCTACAGTACAATGCAAAACGCAAGCGCAGTGGCGGACCCAAATTACTTGGAATAGAGGGCGGAT
>Ga0209367_1010990_pt1 | contig 12065 bp, 4 predicted proteins | sample WorMetLIZISLAND2_FD_187412 | JGI IMG/M metagenome (GOLD analysis project Ga0209367, IMG submission 187412) | Marine gutless worms symbiont microbial communities from Max Planck institute for Marine Microbiology, Germany - Olavius geniculatus... ... | reverse complement strand
CATATTGGAGGCGACCACAGTGAATCAGTTCAAGAATGGTCTGCAGAAGCTGAAGCAATCTCGGATGGGTTTCTTCGAGGACTGAAGTCCGTTTAACCCTATGGCTACATCACTCCTTCAAGTCTGGTGTGGCCACACCAGGTATATTACCAGGTATATTACTGTTACTGTGTCTCATAAAAGCGTCCGCGACATTTTCGACTGTGACTTTAAAACCAATTATCAGATTTCGATAATTTTTAGTGCGAATATTTCTGACATAACTTGCCATCAAATGACCATTCAGTTTTCCACCTCACCCAACGTTTGTTTCTGCACTACCTGGGGATAACAACCAATGAAATATCACTTTTTTATCCAATGCGATATGATTGCTTAATCAACATAGCACGCAAGAAACACATTTTGTTCACATTTTTGACACTTTGGCTGACATTTCATCCAGTCGGCCATTTTATAACTGCCTGCAGTAAAATTGCTTGAAGTGTTGGCCCACTATGCAAACACAGGCAAGGAGACGCTTTCTCCATTAATTGACAGCAGTGTCGATAATGTTCTGCTCCAGACCAATTCAAGCTGTATCAGTCGCTTCTTGACTTCACAAACATTCCTAAACTTCATCTGGTAGACACGCTGCTGCATGACAGTCAAATTTTGTAATAGACTGGCTCTCGGGGCCCCCAGATTAGGATAGAGGAAATTTATCGCCGTTTTTTCATTCATTTTAACACGTATTATCCTTGGTATGCTTTCCCCAGGTAGTGCAACAGCAGACATTGGGTGAGGTGCAAACTAAAAACCTATTTAATAGCCAGTTGTGTCAGAAATATTTCTGCCAAATATTATTAAAATCTGCTAATCTTTATTCAAGGTACGATCGATAATGTTGGGGATATTTTATCAGGTTTTCTGTTTATTTTAACACATATTTCGCTTGATCTGCTTTCTTTAGGTAGTGCAGAAGCATACATTGGGTAAGGTTCGGAACTGAACGGTTCTTTGATGGCAAGTTGTGTCATGAATATTTGTACAAAAAAATTATCAAAACCTGATAATTAGTTTTCAAATTACAGTTGAAAATGTTGGGGATGCTTTTTTGAGACGCAATATAGGTAGTTAACTTTCAGAATCCATAAAGCTTTCTCAAAAATTGGAAAAGAGTCACCCGCCAGCCTAAGTATAAGAAAGCATAAAAAAACAGGCGATTTTTATTGCCGGAAAGTAGAGTCAATAAGTTTCTGTATTGCAGAAACGTTCAAGGCTGTGAGAGCGCCAACGTTACTACCGATCACTAGGAAGTTTTACATGCGCTTTCAATTGGTCCTAAAATCAACGACCTCACATGATCTTAAACGGCTGTACCGCACTTTATTGCACTAATTATGCGTCTCGTTTTCACCACAAAAATTTGAAAAAGATAGACCCATATTAGACTCCTATCAGCGGAATAGCCCAGGGACTCTACTTTTCGGCAATATAGGCTTAAGTTTCGTGTGGATATTCGCGAAAGTTCTCTGGAGAGGGTGTCAAACGAATGTAGATAGTCCAAAACATCATTTTTATAATAGCCTAGGTGTGACCTTGAATGACCTTAATATATGCCTATGGACACTAAAACAATCAAAGACAATCGCAGTTTCTGACAACAGTTTACGGTATGTGAGATGAGGCATAATGTCTTAGTAATAAGGTGGTGAGAGTATGACCATTTATTAGTGCATCAAGTCATGTAGATGGAAGATTTGTCTTCCCAGGCAATACATGCCAGTGAGTGAAGTTCTCTAAACGGCTTCGAAGAAAGTGTACGTGTTGTGAAAGTGTAAAAATAATGTTGAAAGTTGAAGTGTGACGCTATGACACTGTCATACTGTAAGAAAAAAAGGCGACTCAAACGAGTTTAGCCGTAGCAGGGAGAAAGTTTTTATTATATCCGGTGTGCTGTCTTTCTATGCATTACTTCTCCATTTTTTCTGTCACTGGCTGGTGTGATCAGCATACGTTTATCTGTGATGCCCAGTTTAACCTACATAAACGATGATTTATTATGAGATGTCTTTTTGAGTTTTTAATCCAGATTGTGTCTTGTTCAAGTGCTGCAAACGTTTGTTATAATACATGTAAAGTTTACATACTTAATCGTCCAACCAACCGCATCCCCGAGCCATCATATCGCCGAGCTAACAGCTATCCCCAATGTATCACGTACCATGCAGACTGGCAGAGCGAATTCGATCAGCAATCAACTCAGTGCCTGGACAACGCAGATTGATCGATTATCTGACGATCTGGTGGTTACCCTGGACCGCGAACAAAACGTTGTTTTAGCCGACCGTACTTAGAGTAACAGTCGAACTATTGGTACGGTTGACGTCCGTCTGTCCGTCTGTCGTGTGTCACGAATGTATCGAGGCTAAACAATGCGTGATAAAGCCTATAGGTTGCCGTTGATAGCTTATAGAAAGTCGCACATTGGCTTTCAAATGACATGAATATCATTGACCTCTGATGACCTTGGAGGGTCATAACGCACTATGGTATGCCAATCGTGCGGTAATGTGCCTAAACGGTAAGTCATAGAGGCTCGGTGATGGTAGCATCGGATAGGGCGCTAGCAACTTCCTACGTCCTGTCAATAGTAACCATGTCTCCATCTGCAGTGGTTTGGCCGCAATTTTCAATGGAAAGTTTTAAGATATAAGTGGCCATATCTCGGAAACGGTAAGAGAGGCAAGGTTACTATTAATCACTAATAGAAAGTGACATACGCTTTTTCAAATAAGATAAAAATCATCGATCTTGGATGATCCTCAAGGTCACTGACAACCGGTATGGTTGGTTATCCTAGCGACAGCTGGGCTTCTTATACTTCTGTGTGAAGCAGATGGTATATACGTATAGAACTGTTAAGTGCCACTGTCTAGAACTCACGGCTCGTATAGTAGTAGAAAGTCTATCACTGATGACGGCTAGCGTTGAGAAATTGCGTCAACACATTCGTGTGAGATCCAGCATCCTAACCAGAGCCGGCGGAAGGGCTCTCCGTACCCTCCGGTCGGAGGGGGCCTCACGTATGCTCAGGGGCCTCATGCTACGTAAGAAAAAATACTAGTTTTTTTACATATATTCAAAATAAAATAAGTAAACATGAGGAAAGTTTACCCAAATGGGACAAGTTTATTAATTTTCATTCATGTGCAGTAATCTGTGACGTATTTTTTGCAGAAACAACACAAATTGTATCTGACTTTTTGCATTTCCAAATTTTAAAAAAGTGGGCAAATTTGCGGCTTCCATTAAACATCTAAAAGCCAAAAGTGTTTCGGTTTTAGGGGGCTTTACCCCCTGACCCCTCACCAGGGGCTATAACTCTTTAGCGTCGGCACCTGATCTTGATCTATAGGTTACTGTATAATAGTAGATTACCCACAGTAACCCACTACTTGTTACGATATCGATAAACGGCTATGCCAATGCACATTTTGACACAGGTCTGAGCTGACTTATAAAAATTACTATAAATGTAACATCATGACTCGGTGATATTCTATAGGCTGAATTCTCTCATCAATCATCATCATCATCATGATTTTATTGCATAGATCGCCGTCAGCAAACAACAATAGCAACATAAGACAATAATATGCACAGGAACGAGTGAAAAGCTAAAATAGCTTATGCTAGGACTTGTCCCTATCAAACAAAATATTACTTAATAGTTAATTTTGCAGAAGTAATTAAAAAAGACAGTAATATACGATAGCTCACTGACAGTTAACCATACAGTCTCAATAACGTATAAAAAATAGGCTGATCGAATTCGCTTTGCCAGTCAATAGTTGCACTTAGTGCCTAAAATAAAATATGCACAGGATAGATATGCAGTAATCAATATATTGTTATTTTGACATCCTACGGTGAATAAAATCATTCATTTAACAGACCACAGCAGCTTTGATACTGAACGGGTCAGTGACGTCATCAGAAGACTAATAAAACATGTAGCCCTAATCGTTGTGTTAAATTCTGCGTCGATGTCGAGTTAAATAGCATCGCTTTGTACCCGGCTTAACGTTGATGACCAACTGCAATTAATTGTCGTACGACATAAAACGTGCACTACTTGGATGCTTGCTGTCTAGCTGCTGCATTTCTGATATATTGCATACACGTGCAAAACCTCTGTAGGAATGAATTTTTTGTTGGGAGAAAATTAGGGAAAAGGATTTTTAGGAAATTGAGAGGTAAAGTAAATATTATAATTCTGCATTTTGACATAACATGCAATATATCAAAAATGCACAATTATAATGTTTAACTTCTCCCGTAATTTTTCAAAAAAACCTTTTTTCCCTATTTTTTCTTAGAGCATTTGCTACAAGGTTTATATGGTGCCGGTGCCCTTGTATTGAGTATAGATAGAAAGACAGATGAGGCCGATGTTGGAACGTCAGACTTTTCGCAAATACAACGACCGTTAGGCCTACCATTCATGCGCGTGCACGTTTTATCATTTCCAACTTCTGCTTGTTAATAAAGACATAAGTTGCATATGTAACAACCTTTCCTGGAGATGCATCGTTTTTCTTTGCAGCATCTTAAATCACGCGCAACTATTGCTAGCTAATGCGCATGCATGCAGATATCACAAGTCAAGATTTATAAATGTGCAGCTGATTGGCTCGTGAGGTACTGGTAGTGCCTTTACGAGTCTGCGTTACAGCGTTAATGAGATATATTTCAGACGCAGACTTTCATTCGATCAATAAACACTAGAGCGTCAGGAAATCAGGGTCACCATTCGGCTATAGCATTAACATACACCGTGTCTCAAAAATCGTGCGCCCAAACGGCCAAACTAAGACTTCCACATTTCACAAAGTAGTGTAGCAACAGTATTAAGGTGATGTGGGCAAAATTACAGTCATTTATGTCAAGTTTTTTTCGTAATGTGGCGTTCGAAAAATCATTAAAATCGGCCAAGATTTCACGGCGTTGTTCCGAAGAATAACAATGGTACAGTTTCCTGAGATAAAGTGCAGTATATATTCACGTATTATATTATCCTTCATTTCAGTCTGTTGACATACAACATGCATCGTGTATAGTAACGTATTGCGACTGTGCGATGAAGTGAGATGAAATACGAAATTTTAACGTCGTAGCATGAGTGAGACTGTCAGACAAACAGACAGACCCTGTCACAGTTACCTCCGCTTTTCTTCGCCCGAGATAGGCTAACTACTCGTTAATCCTTGTTGTCTGGTTTTAAGAGCCGAAAAGATACAAGATCGGAAGACAGGAAGGGACAGAAGTATTGCTTGAAAGTTGTGGAAAATTCGCGGAAAACTGGTTTTCAAAATTCTTTCACCGGCGCTCTCGCCGTTGCAATGGCAGCACCGGCAGCGATAAGTTTCGGGTTGGGAAATTTACCGATCGGGTTGGGATTAGCACTGGTGGAGCTTCGATTCTCAGGCATACTTCTCTGGAGACTGCACGAGGAGAGGGAAACTGCTTGAGGTAGTAATTATTGGCGACTTAGTCATCAATCATCCGGCACAAAGTCTGCGTCTACGACGCGGTTGAAGTGCGAACTTATCTCGGTGCTCACAACGTTGCGATACTGCAGGAACGGCGACAGTGCGTTTTGAATGCTGCCAATCACGACGCTGGATGGACATTGGTCAACCAACTCGGCCGACGTGTAGTCGCAGCAAGAACTGATCTGTGTAACGTAATGGCAATTATCGCACGACGTTAAGCGTAACGTCAGATTCGTTAAGGTAAAGGTAAAAGATCCGTACAGAACTTGCTATAGCGCTTCTTGCATGCGTCAGACTCATAAGCAGAAGCTGCGCTTTACAATCTCGGAAATAGCAGCCGATTAACATAGCTGATGATACCGCAGCGCACTATGCGGCCATCTGGTGCCCGCATCAGCGAACAATTGGATCATTCCCAATCAGCCACCGTGCATGTTACCGTTTACTTGTAGAACAAACGAATATGTTTTACTGCAAACGTTCCGCGTCTTATTTGACAAATAACTACGTCCAGAACACTTAAATCAGAAATGTTTTCACCTAAAATATTTGCAAAAATGTGTCACAGAATTCGTTAAACTTGAAATAAAACCAAAAAAAAACATTTGCAATATTTTTTAAAATTTTATTTATTTATTTATGGTTTGTCCGTTTTTTGTCGACTGTCTGTCTGTCTGTCTGTCACGTTCGGCACTTAACTCAAAAACAACGATGCAAAAAAGTTCTTCTTGGCACAATCAACCTGTGTGACAATGTTTTTATTTTAAAGGCAAAAGTCAGGGTTAAAGTTAGGGTTAAGATTGCGCAGTGCCGTGTATAGCAGGCGGACAGCTTCCGGACTGACATTATTGCTTGTTTACGTATTCTTTCTGCTGCATATTTATGTTTTCAAGTTAAGTTAATGTTGCATTATTTGAGCTTGAACGTAGAAAACCAGCGACTACGTGCGTGTATCGGTAGTAATTTTGTCGCAGATGCGGTCCGTGCTCCGGCTGAATTAAAGAAAAATAAAATCCTTAGTATCTGTCTGGCAGACAAACCCAAACCGTACGGCCGTGCAGTATTGCTTCGAGGACAGGCTACAGCGACCGATCCGTTCCAGCAGCACGCTGATGACGTCACGGCGATGACGTCACGGCGCCCTGTAATGTAATCTCGGGCCGAGAAATCCGCGATAATGTGTCGTAATTATTCCACCACCGACCGACCGAGTGGACCGAGCGACAGCCCGCCAGAATGAAGCGACACCGGTACAATCGCGACTGGTCGGTCTGGCCAAGCCCCGATAACGAGCTGCGTCACCATCGACTGCAACGTCCGACCGTAGTGTACATCGTATTGCAATCGTAGCCTACCACTGCGTGCGGCGACGCGCGTATTTTTGCCGCTGAAACTGCCACTGATTTACTGATGTCGAATGGCGCTGCTAACATCATCGCGCCGGATGGATCTAGGCCTATCGTATGTCCATCTCCGAGAATTTGCGGGCAGTTAGGAGTGTAGAGTTTGGTTTAACAGGTTTTCCCGAAACGCTTAGCTCCGGCAGTTAACGCGTGGGGTGTATTCCGCGATGGCATCTATAGCGAGCTACGAATTACGATGGGCGGCGAGTGAATGCATGTATGTATACCAATCTCGTGTTCGTCAAAGCAAACATCACGACTGGCGAAAGCCGAGATGTGAGCAGATGCATTTTAGCGCAGACCTTGCAATCACGAAAGCGCGAACAGTCGATGAGCCATCACTGAACTAAGGGCTAATGACGTCGCAGTCACGGTGAAGTGGGACGTTGTTGACGTTTGGAGTTTAAAGTGATCAAGTCATTTCAAGCAAGTAGAACTCAATAATTACCCTAAATAAAATCCCTTAATAACAATCGAAATATCAAGCTGTTAAAATTTAACACAACGCAATTTTCTACAAGTACTACTGTGAGATTCGGCTACAAACGATATGCATCAATTATATTTGCACAAGAAACGCACAAACAGCCGATATAAACGTGTCGTTTTTGGCATTTAAATAGCGCCGAATTAATGCATACCGGTGAATCACAATTTCTCAGCGAAAATATGGAATACAGATGGATTACACAAGCACCGAAATAAAATAACACAAAGCTAAAAATATGTCCTCGACTGATTTGCTAATTTACAGATGTTGAGTACAGTAAAAAGCGAAATACGCAAACGTGCATGTCTTAGAATTACAATGGCAATTTTTTTATTTAAAAAACAGTTTTATATGTTTATTGGGGGCGTATACCTCATGCCGCGTTGGGTTTTGTCAGTTTAATGGCACAGCTGCAGCAGATAATTCTGCGGCTAATTGTGCACGCCAGAATGTAGTAAGGTTGACTAGAGAGACATCATAATTAATTAGTTCGAACCTATCACCACCTGAGCGTAGGACATATGCCCATCTCCGGACATCTTTCCGTACACCTTTTCAAAGACGAAGAAGATTGCCCTTGTCCTCTGTCGGTGAATGATGATCCTGTGCAGCGTTTAATTTGCACCGAATTAATTTGCTATTTGACGACATTAAGTCACGAACTGCGTAAACCAGTAATGATAAAATGCTTTGCCCTTCAGGATGCCCTTCCGAGTGTGCTTGGGGGTCAAAAGCCCCCAGGTCGGTTTTTCATCGTTTTCGTAGAATAAAAACCATTAAAGTAATGCACTTTCGCGTATTTTACATATATTTTATAAATTCTATAGGTTCCGTAACATCAGAGTGACAAGAGTAAGTTAAGTTCAGAATACATACTACAACAACGCAATGGTATGTCTTTTTAGCATTATCAGTAGAATCCATATGGGCTAATGTCCTACCTTGCGTCGCCCCGGCGTTAGCAGGCCATAGTTCATATGGGCAAACAAATTTCTGTACGGGCAAATGTCCGTTCTCAATAGAATAACCTTTTTCGTTGTTATCGGTCGCTAAATTCTTGTAATTTACTTCCACAAAACTGCCATCAACACTGTTAGCATCAGGATCAGCAGCCGATCTAAGACATCGTAACCTAGCATACAGTCAAACAACGCACCACCTTGGGTATCTGCCGAAACGACGGTGTGACCAATGGTTCCCAAGAACAGCTTGGTACTTGATTTGAGATCAAAATTATGATTTCGTTTTGCCCATCGACCTAAACGTAATTAATAATGAATTAATTACATTTTCACGCACAGGCTGATGCATAAAAAATGCCACAATTTTTTTGACTTTACCCCTCATGATTTTCATCACAGATTAGATTTCAATTGTCAAAACTTTTTCTGCTTTAATCAGAAGTAGACCGACACTCAGCAAACGCGTGTCTACATAGATTGAGCCAGTATTGCAAAGTTACAAACAGGTAACCTGGAGATGTTGTCATTTTAAGACACGGTGTTTTTTTGCAACGTTTACGACCGCTGGTAATCACGTAATTAGCCACGCAGCACACGCATGAGAGAAGTGTAGAGACATCACAGTCATGTCGCACTTACTGTACTGTATGCTACAGCGTCGTATAGGCTGGAAGACATAAAGTTATGTATGCTGGAGTGGAAGTATAACGCCGAGTCGTCCAAATATTCGTGCATCGCTGCTAAATACCAATTTGTCTCCATTCGCATCAAACGAAGGCACCAGCAGAAAAGGGCGACACCGTGGAGGATTAGCTAGGTCAGTCGCGGGGTTCGGATGAAGACGTCCCTACGGACGACAAATCAATCGATAAGTGCACGGTAGGTAGTGTGTCGTCCTTTGACGACTAGGTGGACCTGCAGCGGTCTCGGCTGATCGTGCGTGGTCAACCGATAAGCGCCGCCCGCAGCCAGATGGAATGTTAATCGGCCACCGCCGGTCAGCGGCGCTCGACGCCACCCAGCTCGACGACGACGCAGACTTAGACAGGCAGCGCTGTGGTAGGTAATTTGCCCGACTCAATAAAGCCACGTGACGTGGCAACAACATCCGGGACACTTTTAGCACCGAGGTTGTCGCCAGATTATGGTTGTCACCAAGCAGCTGCATGCTAGTAGCCCCTACTTACCACATCCACATGCATTTGACTATCGTACTGAATCCGTGTCCACGGGGCGACTGAAATCGCGATACCTGACATCGCGGGACCATCAAAATTGTGGGGACTGACATCGCGGAACTGGACAACGTGGCACCATATAGCAAGGGTGGACATCGCGAGACCTGACAACGCGGCACCAGATCGATTGCCTTTTACTGCTGAGTAGACGTGCATCACGTCAAAGTTAATTCAGTGTTTTTGTCTTGTTATACTTGATGAATGTTGTCCGCTTTTCGCCGTTATTTCGCGGGCTACGTGACATGCAGAAAAAATTTAGTGAGCACATTAAAACAAGTCTCGCGATGTCCGCTCCTGCTACTTGGTGCCACGTTGTCAGGTCTCGCATCGTCCACCCTTGCTATATGGTGCCGCAATGTCAGGTCTCGCGATTTCAGCGCCCCCGTGTTCACAACTTTACTGGCTGGGAATCGAGACGTTTAGCTAGTCCACATGCTTTTTAGCATTCACATACCCATCTTTATAAACACATGCACGCTAATAAAACTACGAATTCGCAACTTGTCACCGGTTTCGTGCTCTGAATGTCAGTGAAAAGTTTTCTCTGTTTGAGTTACAAATCCGCTCGGGAGAGACTTAAAGACGGACGGACGGACACACATTCTGAAACACAAAACGCGGTCTCTACTGGGAGGTCGCCCGCTGGACAACAAACACAGACGATCGTGGCATTGATTTCCGTTGGAACAGGTGCAGATGGGGCGCAACGAATTCCCGCCAGAGACCATTACCTGCACTAAGCTCTGTCGCTTTTCAACGCGAAGGATAACCATGGACTTCAAACAGCTCTCGTTTCTTACGTGCTTCCGTCTAAAAAAAATCTTCGACTTTTTGTTAACAGACTTTTTCTTTCAACAGAATAATCCTGCTTTTTAGTGGTTTTTAAATTATAACGTAAAAAATTACCCGTAGCATTTATCGTTCTGTATTAATAAATTTGTGAAAGAAATATTTATAAACCATATTTAAAGTAAACAGCTAAACATTTTATTGCTGAAGGTTACGCGATTACCGACTACGAAAACGTGAGCGAGACTGAGACGTGCTAAACGACGACGCTGGTAGGCCTACAGTGAATGCTGTCACGTCCATGGTGCACGAAGCTTTCCGTCTGTCGACTGTTCTAAACACGTAACGGATCTTGAGTCAAAACCGGCAGTTGCCGCCGTTCTGTGGACTCGACACTTGTTCGACTAATGATACGGGAGATACTTCAGCCTGGTACTCAACTGCCATTATGTGTAGGCCTAATTGCTTTGCTTCAGAGCGTGGTGTCCGACAGCATTTTCCTGCGGTGCTGTTTTAACAAGTTGTCGGCTCCACTGCAGAACATTTTTCGTCTGTACGTCGTACTCTTTTACCGGACGCAGTTGCCGAAAGCACAATCAACGTCTATAGTCTAAAGACTACGAAAAAAATCTTCAAACAAGCTATGAAATCCTACTGAAAAAACAAAACAATGTTAATAACAAAGTTCGCAAATCTAATGGGACAGAATAGTAAATAGTTGTACAGCGCGAGAATAATATCAGTTGGATTTTGATATCTCGGCCTGCAATGTCCGTGGTTAATTTTACAAGCGTATATAAACGTTTATAGATTTATAATTTAAACATTTGTGCCAAATGCACAGATTGCAGAAAAAACAATTTAATGACAGTATTGCACGTTAAATGATGAGATCAAATTTGGTCTGGATAGCAAAGCATGCACATTTATTTTTTACGCGCGAAAGCAGAATGCTTCGCGCGTCTTTGCCGTCGTCTGGGCGTCCGTCTGTCCGTCTGTCTGTCTGTCTGTCTGTCACACTCGTGAATTGTATCAAAACAGTGCAAGCTAGGATCACGACATCTTCAATGTTGGCTGCCCCAAGGTCTCTAGTTTATCGTGACAAAATTCCGTGCCACTGGGTGCAGGGGTTCCCCTCGAACGAGGGCGTCGAAGAAGGGTACCCCCCTAAAAAGACGTCATTTTGCCGTTATTGGCTCGAATAATGTGAAAACGGTTGCAGATAGGTGCATACATGCTGCTTATCATAACAAGCACTGGTGAGAGGCTGTTTGGATTTATTAACATCGATGACCTTGAACGACCTTGAATCCCTCAAAAACAGGTTTTTAGTGAATTTTTCGCAATTTTTGGATGCAGCGCACACGCACATTTCAACACTGAATTGCGACGAAATGGCTGGAGATAGACCAAGACAACCTGCGTACAAATTTTCAGCACTCAACGTAGATTTTAGCAGTCTAAGTCCCGACCCCCTAGGTTCAAGGAGGCCGGCGCAGGCGGGCATCAAAGACAGCTACCCCCTAAAAAGTGGTTATTTTACCGCAATTATCTCGTGTAGAGTGAACACGGTTGCAGATAGGCACAGACATGCTGCTTATCATAACAAGCACTGGTGACAGGCTTTTTAAATTTATCAACAT
>Ga0209367_1010988_pt1 | contig 12067 bp, 6 predicted proteins | sample WorMetLIZISLAND2_FD_187412 | JGI IMG/M metagenome (GOLD analysis project Ga0209367, IMG submission 187412) | Marine gutless worms symbiont microbial communities from Max Planck institute for Marine Microbiology, Germany - Olavius geniculatus... ... | reverse complement strand
GTCCAAAAATAGTTTGTACGGCCACTGATTGTATGCATGCTATCATGTTAGGTGACATCAGCATTTAGCAACGAGTATGGTACTACACGTATTTACCACTGACCGGTCTGACCCAAATTAGAAATACAGGACATATGCAGCCGTGCTTCGCAAGGTGTAATTGTATGGATACTTTAATGTCTGCCTATATGCTCTCCGGTCGTCGATGATGGGCTTTGTATTCAGTTGTCGACGGTTCATGGTTTCAATGTCTCTTATGTGCTGTGTTCACAATGCTCTTGGACTGCTGGCAGAATGAATGGACGGTGCTGCACTTTTCAACAGTTCCAATGAATGACCACATCTGCTGGACGCTGACGCCAGGCGCGAGTTTAGACATGTGTTCAAAACTGTTAACATTATTTGCGTGTAAAATTGCTTGACATTATTCAAACTGCAAATCGCGTACCATGTATTACTTCGCTTTCAAGGGGGAGGCATAAGGCCCATTCCCCAATATCCTCAAATTACGATAATGGCTGCTGATCCTGTCCTTATGTCGGTTGTCTGCTATTGCATTTCGTTCTGTGTGCATTTATAATGCGTAACATCATTTGTTGTTAAGCTGTCGCAGTGTGAAGGGATTTCTGTTTGTTTTGCTGCCATCACTGTAGGCCGCAATAATACGGGACTTGTCTGTCTGTCTATTTGTCCGTTTGTCCCATACGGCTTATGGGCTTTGTCAAAAACAGCAAAAACCACAATTGGTTTGTTTCTCAGGGCAGAGGTAGCCCACTTGCCAATTTTTAACTCATCAGGTTCAATAGCTGAGTTATAGGCTTCCGCAAAGCAGTGTATAGGTAGGTGGACACTGCACAATATGCCGGCATGAGGCCAGCATGTTTTACACTAAGTCTAGCAGTGAAAATGTTATAGAAATTGCTAACGAAGGAAACAGTTTGTGTGCTGATCTGCGTTACAATGCGGATGTACCAGGTACTTGGTACATCCGGTCAGGTCAGTACACAGAATGAAGTGTGAAGTCTAGGCCTACATCTCAAATAATGAGGATTGGCAATACATTTTGAAAGCAGATCTCTAACTACCCTGTGAAATGGCTTATTGTTGTTAGTGTGCAAGCACTTAGTTGTTGTTGCAGGTTTTTAATTCTTAGTACTATACACGTTTGAGGCATTTGCATTTGTTCGGGATTTTTTGTTCGTTTTTTTGGTTATTTTTTTGCCAGTATTTCACTGAAAGCTTAGCTAAGTTAATGCGTTTGTGAGCTGATGATATGCAACACGTGTCATTGTTGCTGTTAACATATTTTGAGACTCGAGGGCCTTTGCCGATGGCCTTGATCATTTTTTGTATGAGTTTATCACAATATAGTGGCATATAATATGGCCCGTGTTAAGCTGTGTTGCTGTGTTATTGCTGAACAAAATGGATGCACTTAAGCATCTGAGTGTTAATTGTAATTTTTGTTAATTCCGTAATTGACACCTAAAAATAGAATTGTTATCTCTGCAGTCTGCACAGGTTTGTTACAGCATTTGTAAGTTGGTTTTGTTAACATGCGACGTTGCAGTGATAAGTACCACATCTGAATACATTCAATGACATGGGCAGACTTTGTTGCTGCGTTCATTCAGCAGTCAGTTAGCGTTTGTAAGTAAGCTGTTGAAATTATTGCATGCATATATTGCTTGTCCAATGTGCTTGTGTGTGCTTAATTGTAAGACAGTCTCTGTGGACATTTATAAGGCGGTTTTTGTAGAATTATCCTCGATTTTTTTACAGCGATATTATCTGGACAGAACTCCAAAAACGAATGCGTCAATCAACTGTCAAAAAGCCTAGTAGCCTAGAAGTGACGTCAAGAGGCGTGGATCTCTCGGGCCTAATTGAACTTAGGTCATAGCGATTTCCTGGCTACAGGCTGTATCTTCAGAAACGTAAACACACTCTTAGGCTCCACCTCCAGGCCAACACGAGACTCAGAGGAAGCCTTATAAGGAGCTACGACGATACCGTTCGTAGTCTCAGCCTACTGCTACTTAATATTCAATTTCTTCCCCAGGCTACCATCCAGAAATTAAGTTTAGTCCTAAGAGGATAACAGGGAAGATTATTAGAACTGCCATTACCACTACATATGCACAATCACAATCAGCAGTTCTTACAATTTTAGGTTTATGTCGTCTTTGTGTTTTATTAATGTTAAAGTTTTTGTTTCGTTATTATGTGTGCATGCATTTTGCCTGGAAAGGCCGTCCCCGGAATGACCTATACTGTGTCGGGCGAGACGTTAAATCCTACTCACTCACTCACTTCACCTTAGCAAAGCTCAGACAGCTAGGTTGCAGATTGCAGAGCCATTGCCGATCAGCGGAGGAGGTTTATGCTATCCCAGCACTGATTTGCTAGCTATTGTTGTGTTTGTTGCATTGAATATGATTGCTTTGGTTTTCTGTTTTAAGGGGTTACTTGCCACTTATGATTTGAAGCGTCAACGTTTATGGCGTTTGCACTGCATTGTGCGTAACATTGATTAGGCCTATCTGTTAGTTTTGATGAAATATTGAACTGAAACTTACTTTGAGTTGACTGAGGTGTTCTGTGCATGCAGTATAGTCAAGTCACTAAGTGCACCATATACAGTGATGGTAGGCCTACTATTAAGACTGTTTGCTTTTTCAAACTTCCTTCTTCACTGGATGTCCTCGTTCAGTACTGCAGCTTTGGCCAGTGGTAAAAACTGTGCGTTGTCATCAAGCTCCTCCCGGTGATAAATGTTAATTGTAATCAGCTACACACTCAGGTAGTCACTCACCCTATTAGTTCAGTTTGACACGCAGAGCATTAATTGCATAGATATGCTCTATGTTGCAAACATGTTTAATGTCGTAGTATTTAACCACTACCATCACGGCAACTTGTCTCTCAACTTACAAACAAGAAGATACCGTACTAGACCCCTAAGCCGACTAGCCGTGAATTTCACTGCCGGCTTAGCATTTTCGCGGCTAAGGTCTCGGCTTAGCCGCAATTTTCGCGGCGACGGCGGCTTAGCATTTTCGCTACGTTCCTGCAGTTTCGTACAGTTTTCATACTATTGTTACGTTTTTGCGTTTTTAACGTTTTCCTCATTTTGCCAACGTTTTCCATGTTTAAAAAAACGTTTAGGTTTACCGAAAATTCTATCAAGAACTTCGAGAAGCACTTTGGAAACTATCACAGAAACGACTTTATAGGCCACATGCAGATTTTGGTTTTGTGGTAGTTTGCTTAGTTAGTTAGTCTAGTGTCACGGTTGAATTGAAATTGAATAAAGTTCGCTCTCTTTTTCTCTCTCTATCTCCCCAGTTCTGGCTATACTGCGCCTACAGCATTAGGTATTAGGCAAGAGGTTGAACAAATTAAGGCTAACGTAACGTTTACGTTTATGAACAGTTTTCCTGCCACGCCCTTAAGGAAATAGTTTTTACTTTTTCTCTGGAACGTTTTTTTACATCTATGCAATGCTACACCGGCGGCATATTTTGCAACACAGTATGTAGTGTGTAGTAAATTTTGTGTACAAATGTTTGTAGGCCTAATACTGTGCGACTGATTGTATGGGAAATTTACGGGACATTATTTCTGCGTCGCGTTGTGATTCATTTATGTTCACACAATCCGATATTAACAAATTTTTCTCGGCTAGCCGCGATTTTCGCGGCGGCGACGGCGGCTCAGCAAAATCACGGCGTGGCGGCGGCGGCGGCTAAGTCGGCGGCTTAGGGGTCTATACCGTACTAAAATAGTTCTAGTAATGAATCTGCAGAAAAGAAATGTTCAGTGCCGTACTATATAATAAGTATACTTCAATGTGTACGGCATAGATGTAAAAAACGTTTTTTATTTTGCTCAACGTTTTTTATTTTTTTAAAAAAACGTGCATTGGAAATCCTATTAAAGGCTTTGTGAAGCACTTTTGGGACCACAGAAATAAATTAATAGATCATAGTGATGTAGTTTACTTAGTTAGTTCAAATATACTAAATAAAAAGCTTTGTTATCCAGTATATTTAGTTAGTTTAATGCTATGGTCTTATGACATCACAGCTACATTAAAATTAAATGAAGTTCTCTCTATCTAAACTATAATTCCAGGTATACTGCACTTACAACATTAGGCATTAGGCAAGAAGCTGAACAAATTATGGCCAACGTTTTGTATTCAACGTTATAAACGTTTTTTTTTTATTTTTGCCACGTTTTTTACGTTTTTTAACGTTTTTACGCGCGAAAGCAGCTATGCTTTCAGCGCATCTTAGCCATCGCAATTCTGTCTGTCCGTCTGTCCATCCGTCTGTCTGTCACACGGGTGGATCAGGCAAAAACGGTCCAAGCTAGGATCTCCAAATCTTCACCATCGGCTGCCTGGAAGACTCTAGTTTCAGGAACCGTAAAGCTTTTTTATAAATTCGAAGGGGGTCACCCCGAACGAGGTCGCTAAATGAGAGGGGGGTGGTCAAAATTTGCGATTTTTGGCCAATAACTCGCTGTATCTCATTAACGGTGCGAGATAAGGTCTAGGTTACTATTAATCACCAATAGGAAATCGTATACTGGCTTTCGTTTGGCGCCAAATTCAATGACCTTGGATGACCTTGAACGCAAAAATAGGGGGTTTCAATGGAATTTTTGGCCACTTTCGCCTGTAAGTCTACATCATTCACAAGGAGGCGCCACCGTCGCCAACGCCACACGCGCCTATGGCCGATGTGTATTATGGTCCCGATGGGCCGAGTCCAAGTGATATGCGATTTTCGAAACTATAACTACTGAACTGGAAATGCTATAGGCTTTCGCGCGTCTAGTGAGCTTTTCTCAAATTTCTTGTTTATTTTTTTTGGAACGTTTTTTTTACATCTATGGTGTATGGCAGTGGGGTTTACTATCATGAGACATTTATCGTATAGGGCTGTTTGTAGAAAATAAATTTATTGTCGACAAATTTATATAAGTTAATTAGATTAGAAGCCCAGCTGTCCTAGTGAGTGCCGACCGTTTCTGACATACGGCGAACTAGGTTGAAACCTTGCATTGAAAATTGCGGCCAAACCGCTGCACACATATTGATAGCTTATAGGAACTCGTCGTCGCACTGTCCAACGGCACCATCGCCGACCCCCTACGACTTACCGTTCAGCCAAAATAGCCTACCGCATGATTGGCATAGCAGAGTGCGTAATGATCCTTCAAGGTCATCCAAGGTCAGTGATTTTCATGTCATGTCAAAAAGGTTGACTACCTGTTAATATTATTAGTAGCAACCTTGGCCCTATCTGTCATTGTTTCCAAGTATATGGCGACTTAATAGCTTGAAACTTATGGAAAATTGCGGTCAAACCGCTGCAGATGGAAACATGGTTAGGCCTACTATTGACAGCCTGTAGGAAGTCACCATCGCCCTATCCAACGGTACCATCGCCGATCCCCAATGACTTACTGTTTAGCCCCAATGCATTTCGTTACAAACAACGACAGAAACAGACAGATAGACAACAACTCGTACCAAATTGCCATACCTTTAGGCTTACAGCATAACGAACCAACGTTTGGCTCCAAAATGATTTAAATGAAGCAGTTGAGACTAAGAACAGTGACACAACTTTTAGCCGAGCAAGGTTTTGTTGAGAGATTATGCTGGGAATCTGACAAATCTCACGACTGTGCTGTCTGTTAAACGATATTCAGATCTAAACATAAGACAATTATTAATTAAAAAGCCCAGCAATTGCTGTGGTGGACCGTCCGTACTGTCGATGTACGAATTACGACTAGGCCTATATAGTTTTCGACTTTTGGCCGTGGAAAGAAAGCGATTTTCCATAGTGACTACAGTCCCGTATACGCATTAATGGTGACGCTGCTATATCGAACGCTAGGATACAATAAAGAACGTAATTCGGCGCACAGGGGTGCTAGCTTGCTGCAGGCAGAAACTTAATTTTTTTGCATTCAAAAATGTGGCCAAACCCTTTGCAGATAAAGACTTGGTTACTACTGACAGCTTAAAAGAACTCGTCGTCGCCCAATCCAACGGCACTATCGCCGACTCCGCTACGACATACAGTATATACTGAGCAAGTAAGTAAGTACAGTTATAAAGCGCACAATGTCGGCGAAAAGCTCGTCAAAATAATCTGAAGCGGTTTAGTCACAATACATGCGTTACAGACAGACGACAGACGGACACATCGTACTCAAGGCTCGACCTATAATTTGGTCTGTCAAAAACGATCAACACATCAACAGGCCTACATTACAATTTTCAACACCATATACATCAGTCGAAAATGAAAAAAATATCATTACTGATCACAGTTAATGTTTAAAAAACGAGTAGGCCTATACAAATGTTTTTAGTTGTTGCTTGAAGTTGAACTTGAAGGCTGACAGTGACAGACGAGACTCCGCGAGTCTGAGACTGCTCTCCCCTTCTTCCTCACTTAGCTGTCAAGTTCAAGTTTAGCATCTATGGTGAATGTGGTGCCATTAATGACTTAATCTATGGTAGAGATGGCAAATATCGTTAGTTTTGACTATTCGTTAGTATTCGTTAGATCCAGAATGACTAATCGTTAGTTTATATTCGTTAATGTTTTCAGAATGTTTGTGACCGCTATACGTAAGACTAGTCACATTCACACTGCTGCAGCTAGTCGTTAGTTTTTCGTGACAAACAACCGTAATCGGTCAAACGTCAAACAAAATAGTAAAAAAATCGTATATTATAAATTACTTCAGTTATAGTGATCATTGCAACAAAATTTTACGTACTGTGCAGTGCAACTGACAACTGTGCAAGGCTATTATATGGTTTATGAAAGTCTTAAAATCTGTAGAAGTTATAAAAAGCACCATAAAACTAGAAATATTGTAATAAAACAGAAAAGTAGTTAGTTAGGGCCTAGCAAGTTGTGCATGGTTGAAGGTTCATCTTGTCGAAATATGAGCTGTTGCAAGATTGTCGTAAGCTTGCTGAATGCAATTTTACACAGTTATTTAAAAGACACGCTTTATAGCTCTATGATTCCTGTATCGCAGAGCTATTAATCGTTAGTCTTTTTTGTATCGTTAGTCGTCGAGTCGACTAACGATATCGGCTGGAAGTGAACAATCGTTAGTATTCGTTAGCTTTCGATATTCGTTATGTTTGAATAAATGTATAGAATATTTATTCACATCTCTAAGCTATGGCTACTTTTCTTTAGTTGGTGGCGGTGGCGGGTGTGTGATAATTTGGTTGCACGTTTTCCAGCAGTTTGTATATTTGATTCGTTGTTTCGTAGTTTTACTAGTTGTCTTTAATCAGAAGTCATTGTTAGTAATAAACATATTGGGTTTAGAGTTCGTGTACGATTTCTCTGAACCCCTATCAATGAGAGGCGCCGCCTATTTTCTTAGTATCCTTGTTGATTTTAGCACGTGCCTTACTGGCCCGGCCTCACTTTAAGCAACTACTTATTCTCTAAATAAGTGTAATTGTACCAAGTTTTAACTTATCTAAAAGTCAGTTAGGGACTGAAAAAAATGGTAACAAAAGAACTCATCATAATCCATGGTCCATTGCTAGTGTTTCTGGCATTTTGCAGATTTGTTGTTTGATGTGGCGAAGAAAGAATTTAATCTGTTGTTGCGTGTGTAGTGATACCCTGGTAATCATGTCTGAGGATTGGGATGAACCGGAGTCTTCAGCTCCTGCAAGCAGTGGCGGATTTCAGCCGGTGAAAAACATCTTTCTGCTTTCTGTTCACATATTGTCTCTGTACTGTGTCGGGTGGGACGTTGAACCCTACTCATTCACTCACATATTGTCTCAGATGTTTTATGCAGATTATCTTTTTTTGTCATAGATCAGCAGTAGTTACTACAAATTGCTGTGGAAGGGGCACTGGTAAAATGTGGATTTGCAGTTGCATACTGACTGGCGTGTACATGGGTTATTTCTGACCAAATTTGCAGATCAGGTGCATATTATTGGCATGAGTGGAATAATAATAATAATAATATGCTAATTTGTATAGCGCCAGTGTGTCAGTTTACTTCAGAGGCACTCAGAGATGATGACGGACAGACAGAAGATGTGTGGGCAGGCAAGACGAACAGAAGATGGCAGTGGCGAAACTGACAGATAGAGAAGGTGAAGGATGGAGAAGAGGACAGTGAAGATGAATGGATGGAGAAGATGACAGCAGGGTTTTCATTAGATCTGAATTTTCAGGATGTTATGACTTCTACGTAGAGCTGTCACAGTTGACGTGTTAATTAATGCGTTAATAAATTAACGCACGTTAAAAAAATTAATGCACATGCGTAAATTTATTTCATTCAGTTACTAAATTCTGTGCAGCAAAAGTTCAGATATTCCATTAAACAGCTGTTATATGACAATCGAATGAAATTAAGTAACTAAACTAGTTTTCGTTTCATCATTGCTGTAAATATACAATTACTTAACTTACTTTATTAAAATTTATTACATTTTAAAATTTTTATTTATTCATTAATCACAAATGAACAAACAGACAGACAGACAGACATACAAACATACGCACGAAACTGACAAAAGACAGTAAGCAAGCAATTCGCGTAATCGTAACCCAATAGAGTCCATCACAAAATGATGGACTCTATGATGGACGAGAGATGATATACAAAATAAAAATACTGTAATAGTTAAATAGTAAATAGTCTAAATACGTTTAAAAAATAAAAATTATATGTGTTTTTAAAACTTTTTTTTCATTTTTCTAACTTTTTATATTCTACAGGCGGGTCCCATAAACGTTTCGGGTCCGGGGTAATTTACCTCCTACTCTCCATCTCGACGGGACTGGGTGCATTAATCTATGCGTTAATTAATGCATTCAAAAATTAACGCACTGCGTTAATGCGTTAAAGAAATTAACGCCTTGACAGCTCTACTTCTAAGGTAACAATTTGGATGTCAGTGTTTAAGTCCCATCATAATCAATCGCCTATTGATCACCTACCCTGCTCGTCGCGATCGATTTTTCAATCGCCTCGTGTTTTCAAATGGCAAGCCATGGTTATGACGTCCACGTCTCAAAATTTGGTTGTATGGGCTGAAATTCTTGGCATATTTACACCCAAATGCTCGCTATTGAAAACCTTGGATGACAGGGAAGATGATTGCAAATATGAATGAAGGGAGAGAGCAATGGACATTGAAAATGATAGGGAAAGCAGTGGTGAAGCCGATAGACAGAGAATACAGGGTAAAATGTAAGCAAGACGGGAAGGGTAGAAAAGGTGGTTTTTATGGCTATTGAAACAGTAGGTCATGAATTTTCAATTGCAGTTAGGTTTACCAACAAGTTTTATACTAAGAATGAACAACAGCATTAACACACATCAAAGCATCATATATACATTACAACGTGTCTTTCATTGTCTTTCTGTCGAGTGGTCTTCGTGTCTACAGTCCACAACTTATGCACTTCTGAACTTACTGGTAATGCAGTCCGCATCTTTTTTTGTCAGCAAATTACCCATACACTGCTCCATGGTCCACAGGTCTATTAAATAAGTAAGTAGTCAGCATTTGTAGTATACCATATGTCAAAATAGGGTTAAAATAAGACTCTTTTTTTCACGAAGTTTGCCTGCTAGTCATTTGTTGCTGTTACATGTGACTGAATATAGCTCCTGTGTCTGTTGGACTGCTATCTAGTTCTGTTGTTGGTAGTGCATTTTCCACTAACTTTCATAATTATTATATTATGCAGAAAACATATTTCAAGCTAGATTACACGACTAGTCAACAAACTTACTGGTGTTGCACATAGCATGTGGTGGAAATAACTTAATGTTTGGCTAAACTTTCCGGTAGAAAGTGATGTATAGATCGGTGGAAATAGATTGACTTACATTGAAGCATGTTGTATTGTGTGGCTTGACGCAGTCTTCTGGATTTGGGTCGACTAGTGGCCTGCGAGGCATGGGGCGAGGAATGGCAAATAATGGTTAGTCTTTATGACATTCTGCACTCTTGCAGTTTGTTTTTATATTATTGTATGCCACAGAATGGATAAACTGTACAGTAGTTGCAGTATGTTGAGTTTGACATTAATGCTGGTACTGCTGCTGTTGTTGCTAGGCCTACTGCTGATGAGCTTTTATTTATTTTTTTGTTATTTATTGTTTCTGAGCTGGCGTACTTTTCCACATTTTCTTTGGGAGTAGCACTGTTGGGATTTTTTGTGGCAATTTTATACAGGCTATAACTGACAAACATGTACAATATGTGGATCAGCTGGGAAATAGCATCTAAAGACAGCATTGAGCATTGCTGTAGTGCAGTGGTTTTCAACCTTTTTGCTGCAGCGAAACCGCACACAAGCGTGAAGGTCACTCACGGAACTCCATGCATTGATCCGTGAGTCCAGCGACATAAGGGAGCTACAAACTCATCTCCTTAGTTGGGCAGAGCCCCCATGGGAAAGACAAAGCAGACAAAAATGACCAATTATAACATCAAATTTGATCGTATTAGTAGGCAGCAGTACGTTATTGTATTTAACGAAACACGATGGGTGAGGTGGTCGTCGACGGCCGCTTATATAGTCCCGTCACCAACTCAGAAAAACTTATCATGTAGATGCCCTCGGACAGGTACGTGTCTTTTTAATTTTCTTTAGCAGTATGTTTAAAGAATTGAATTAACTACATAAATGATCAAACAATTTTGCAACCATAACCCTAATCAACCGTTCTTTTTTCTTCTTTGTTTGTGATAATGCACCAATCCTCGGAGTTGAGTAATGTCGTGCATAGGGGGCCTATGTTATGACATGTTTTTTATTCTAGGCTTACAATCCAAATACGCCATGATTACTAACGACAAAATTATTCAACACGGTAGGTCTATGCAAAATAGACACGCAGAAATGCAATTTCGAACAAAGGATTCATCACTGAATATTTCTACCACATTGTCTGGCGTGATTTCACACGCTAGGTTATTTGTTACTGGCCAGCTGCGGAACACTTGGCAGACGTTTGCGGAACCCCGGTTGAAAATCACTGCTGTAGTGTATGGACTGTGATGAAAACTGTGGCTTTTGAGCTGTTATGTTCTGCGGCGTAATTGACAAGTGAATTCATTTTCAGTCCGCTTGGTCAACATGTGGTTAGTTTTGAAAGCGATGCTGCTGTGGATGGATCATAGATGGTGGATTTGGCAGTGACTCTTCTGGTGCCGGCCGACCACTGAAAGCTGCTGCTGCGAAAGTTGGATTTGGTTCAGATCATTCGGGCTTCGGTAAGCGTCGTCATCAGTTTGCATTGCAATTGTATGTACTATCCAGCCTGCAACATCCACAAGAAAAATACCAGAAATATTATATATGATATTGTGTGCCTTGTAAATCATTTACTTTCTGTCTGACTTGCTTTCTTGACTGGTTTCGTCACACTTGCCTCTAGTTTCAGCATAGAGCAAACAAGCATAGAGCTTGGTAAATTTCGTCATTATTGAATTGATTATTGAATTGATAATAGCATTTTGCACTGGTCTGGCCCCGGCCCACAGTTAGTGATGCCGGTTATATGCGAATATGCGATCGCATATTTTGCCAAAACACACAAATCACCCGCTTTCAAAATCGTATATGTGGAAATTATGCGACATATGCAAAAATTTGCATATATGCAGCATATTTCCGCATATTCGATCGCATTTTTCAGCATTTTCCTACATTTAGTGGTGTAGCCGAGGGGGGACCCAGCCCCCGAATTTTCCAGGCAAAACATAAGCATACGTATAAACTGCACAAAATTTGCCAGTTTGGACAGTTTATTTGGGGAAAATAATTAAAATTGTTGCTACCAGATCTCATCTTTTAAAGCTAAAATGCATTCGGCTGGGGCTCCACCCCAGACCCCACTGGGGGAGCTCTCAGCACTCCCCAGACTCCCTAGCTGGATTTTAGGGGGTCTTACTTCTAAGGGAAGAAAGGGGAGGAGAAGAGGAGAGGACAGGGGAAGGGAGGAGTGGGGTAAAAGGGCG
>Ga0209367_1010986_pt1 | contig 12072 bp, 11 predicted proteins | sample WorMetLIZISLAND2_FD_187412 | JGI IMG/M metagenome (GOLD analysis project Ga0209367, IMG submission 187412) | Marine gutless worms symbiont microbial communities from Max Planck institute for Marine Microbiology, Germany - Olavius geniculatus... ... | reverse complement strand
TAGATCGCCATGTCCACTTCCTGCAATCCTTTTGTTGGAACTTCGTGTTGCAAATCATCATGTCGTGTTCTAGCGCAAATTCTAGCAGCCGTTCTCCTCGATCGTTCTTGTCTCCATATCCAAAGTCTCCATGGGTTGGTGCAGAGAATACCACCGAAAGCTAGGACGTAAACAGGCGCACCGCGCGATGAATTAGCCCGTTATCCGTGGTCTTGCAATGTAAGCTGGTGTCTGGTTGAGGTGTAAGAAAACGGAGAGATCAGCGTTCAGCATCGTCCTGTCAGCATCGAGGCTAGGGAAGGAGTTTACATTTTTTGAGCGTGGTCTGTCTGTCTGTCCGTCTGCCTGTCGTCTGTTACATTCTTGCAGCCTGCTTAAACCGTTTTTCATGTTGATGCATGCAATTTGGCATGTACGCTTGCAGCTTGCAATAACACATTGTCATTGGACACTGACCCATAGGTAAGGTGAAAATTGATGGGCTGAACCCCCACAGCCAGAACTTGCAACTGCTTTCTTAACAGGTGGCAGGACCTATCAGCGATTTCGCGTTTCGCCGAATTACTCTGGCCAGTTGTTAAAGTTCACGTCATGAACTGAGTGTTTTGTGTAGATGTGGTGCGGTTACACGGTTGAGACTGTGCGAAATGTGACTGATGCTGCTACAAATATTTCGTCGTTACTTGATGTCAACAACTCTACGTTGCAACTAAACGTCAGGGTTCCCGTTAAGCCTTGTACGTTTTATCACAGAATCAGTTGTTTTCATTTCCTTTTTTCAGTCACGTCGTTAGTGTGTGGGAAAAGGTTTTTCCGTCATTTTGTGAAGTCACTTACGGTAATTTAATTGTTTCTGGCGCAGACGCCAAATAATCGGCAAATAGCTTCAAGTAGTTGATTTGCGATTATATCCTGTTGTTGTGCATCATATAGGTACGGCTAACAACAATGTAGAGCCGTCATGAAAGTGTAAAAGTTGACTTTTAACTGAAATTCAAAATAAGTAATATGCGCGTTGCTGGGCGGACGGCCGTAGGCCTACATCATGTTGGCAATGGACTTGTAACGTTAATTCTATCGGTAGTTAGTCTGAAGCAAACTTTCGAATTACAGCGGTAAAATTTTTACAGCCATGTTCTATCAATTTTGCCAAAACTGACTTATTCGGCATTGAAAAATGCTGTTTGGCAATGCTCCCGCGATGCATCGGTGCGGTCTTCGAGGTCTGTTTTCAATTTCCATTACCCGTTGAGAACAAAAAATTGTGTCCTTGACCTTGAAAAGGACTGGCCTTGGCCTTGGCCTCGGCCTCGACGCCTTGGCCTATAGTCACTTAAGTAGTCTCGAGGTATGGCAACTAGTTTGTTTGTCTCAGCATTTTTATGTTCCTTTGGCAATCCTTCCTCTCCGCTTTGGGTAAAATTAAGCTGGCTTTTGATGCGAAGTATAAAATTCTCTTGCTTACTTTACTTACTTACTTACTTGGTCTTAAAGACATCACTGCTGTGAGGTTTTGATGTGGTGCGTGTTAAAGGCAAAAGTTTGGTGTACTTGCTATAACACTTCTTGTACGAGTCACGCTCGTGACCAGAAGCGCTTTAAAATGTCGGAAAATTGGCACGAGCTAATGATACCGCAGCGCACTATGCGGCCATCCGTTACCCGCATTAGCGAACAACTGGACCCGCGGTTTGCAGCAAGCAGACACACCACCGCCCCAATCAGCCTCACTATAGGCCTACACCCCTTAGCCCGCATAAGCTACTACTCATTTCCCATCTGGCTGAGGGTAGGGGCTGAATTGACGTGAAGTGTGCGTGTTGGCTGCAGGTGTGTACGTGTTTCATGGCTGTGGTCTGAGTGACGTTACGGTGGGTATGATTCTACTCGCCATCTCACTGACCGTGCTGTGTGGCTCGCTTGTGCTCATCGTCAAACTTTTGAACTCGTCGCTTCGAGGTGACTGTGCCATCTTGTCTATAACTCACAGACGTGATCTAGGTAGAGCTGGAGGAGGGCTAGATTAAGTGCAATCTACAAACATGCATGCTTGAATTTTGCGACAGTTGGTGACGTAATTTGTGTTATTAACTTGCTGTCACGATGATGTTGGACGGCATACAAGCAATTAATATTTTTATACTTCAACGCAAAATAACTGCGTCACGTGACGTTAGCAAATGCGCAATGTTGCCCTAGCACTGTTGCCCCTGCACTTCTGACCTGGTAACATGGAAGTCGTCACAGCTTTTTCGTAATTGTTTACTTGTTGACTTGTAGAAAGTTTGCTTTTGACTTTTGAGGTATAGCAAGACAAATAGTGACTGGCGTGTCGATCATCACTGAAAATGTTTCCCCTCAGTTCATAGAACGTTGCCCTCGATCGTCGATTAAGGGCAACATTTTACGAACTTTGGGTTGAAAATTTTCAGTGATGACCTCGACGCCAGTCACTATTTGTATAATGTTACTTGTCTGTAACGGAACGAACACGGTAATCATATACGGTAGCAGTATCAATCGAGTATTAAATAGGCCTAATATAAACTAAGTTCTCGTAATCTGACAGGTCAACTCACGAAGGCCTATAACATAAACGTAAGCCTATATACCGTACGTGTCGTGGGCGGAGTTTATAACAGGTAGCACTGTGGTAATTTGTTACAAGTGTGCTTATATTTTGTGCAGTCGAATATGCTAGGTCTACATAATATTACTGACGCTCGACTGTACAGGGTGGGCCAATAAAAACATGGCACTTTACTTTTGTTCATACTTTCGCCAATTATTGACCGATTTTTAGCCGACCGTACTTAAGTAACGGTCGAGCTGTTGTTATGGTTGTCGTCCGTCCGTCTGTCGTCTGTAACGGATATACTGTGACTAACGAGAAGGGCGTAGAGGAGAACTTTTTGCACGGATAATTAGCCACGTGTGCTTAACTTGGGCACGCAAAATTTCAGCCATTTACTCCAAAGGGAGCATTTTCAAATTGGGGGTTAAATTGAAGGGGAGTAGTGAAAAAATGTGCGTTTTCAATGGAAAACTGGCCATATCTCGTAAACGGTGAGAGATACGGCTTAGGTTACTGTTAATCACTAATAGGATGTGTCATACGCCCCGTCAGATTACATAGAAATCATTGACCTTGGATGACTTTAAAGGCCGTTACGCGCTATTGTGGCTAAACGGTACGACATAAAGCCTAGGTTGCTGTTGATCATTAATATGAAGTCGCATATTGGCTTTCAGTTGTTTCAAATGACATGAAAGTTATCAACCCTGGATGACCTTGAAGGTCACTGACAACCAGTACGGTCGGCTATCCCGGCGACAGCTGGGCTTTTTGTGAAAATTCGTTCACTGACACGCTCATCAGACAATTTGCAATACCGGTAATGTAATTATTATATATCCCACCGCACCGTAAATGCGTCTCTACATTACCTTTTGAAATATAAATGAAATATGTATGTATAACGATAATAACATACACGTTTTATTATGGCCCACGGTGCATATACTATCAGTAACGGTATGTTACAGGTCGAGTCCTGGCGGCAGTGACGCGCACCGTGAACTCTGAGTTGCCTGGTCATGCCGCCTGTCTTACCGGCTACCTGGCCATGCTGGTGGGCGCCCTACTGACGATCCTGGTTCAGAGCAGTTCTGTCTTCACGTCCGTCCTGACGCCTCTGGTCGGTGTCGGCGTCATGACGGTAGAACGCATGTATCCGCTGACGCTCGGAGCTAACATTGGTACGACGATGACAGGCGTCCTAGCCGCACTGGCCTCTCCAGCCGACCGCCTGCCTCTTGCCCTCCAGGTCAGTGACGGCACGACAGGTGCGTGTTTCGCACGCTCGTGATAGAAATAAACTGCGTCCAAAATGCGTCCGTGATCGACCTGTATAGTTAGGTTTTCAACATACCGGTATTTGTTTTGAAAGTTACAATACAAGAAAGCCCAGCTGTCGCTAAGGAAGACGCGTTACAGCCTATACAGTTCCTGTTGCAGTACTGACCTTCAAGGTCATCCAAGGTCGATGATTTTCATTTTATTTATAACGGTGTATACCACTTCATATTAGTGATTAATAGTAACTTTGACCTTTCTCTCATTGTTTCCGAGATACGAGTATGGCCAGTTTTCCATAGAAAACGCACATTTTTCCTACTCCCTCCATTCAACCCCGAATTTGAAAGTGTTCCTTTTGCATTAGATCGCGGAAATTTTGCATGCCTATGTTAAGGGCACGTGGCACTAGCCTTCGTGTAAAAGTTTTTTCATACGACCTAACGTTTAGCCACAATAAATTCGTTACAGACGACGACAAACAGACAGACGACAACCGTATACCATGAGCTCGAACGTTACTTAAGTATACGGTCGGCTAAATAAACGAAAGACGCTACTAATTGCCAACGGAATTCCGTCGTATATACAGCTGCAGATTTCCTGCAGGTGCTCGAAGTTTTAATTATGCGCCTAAATTTTTCCAAAATGGGGGTTTTCAGCTCAAATATGCCATTTTTGGACGACAGTTTTTCAACAAGAAGATAAATGGAAAAAATTTAAATTGCGTTCATGACAGAAAGTGCATCAAAGTGAGCGCATTTTGGCCATATTTTGTTATAGCTCAATGCAAAATACCCGCACGTTATTGGTCTAAATCGCGTCACGTGACACGAAGAAATACGCACTGTTGCCCGCGCACTGTTGCACGGGCAACGCACATTAAAGTCATCACAGCTTTTTCGTGATTGTTTACTTATTGACTTGTAGAATTGGTGCCTTTCGATCTTCGATCTAGGGCAACGTTTTACGAACTTTGGGTCAAAAATGTTCAACGATGACCTCGACGCCAATCAATATTTGTATAACATTGTATTGGTTCAGGTCGCGCTGTGCCATCTGCTGTTCAACGCGTCCGGCATAGCGTTGTTCTACCCGGTGCCTCGTCTGCGTCTGCCCGTGCGTCTGGCGCACCTGATGGGCGACACGACCGCCAGTTACCGCTGGTTCGCCGTCTTCTACGCTCTGATGATGTTCGTCGTCGTGCCGCTCAGTGTGTTCGGTCTGTCGATGGCTGGGACGGTAGTCCTCTCGGTCGTCGTCGTCGTTTGTCTGGCCGTGGCCGGCGTGGTCGTTATCATCAACCTACTGCAGGTCTGGTTATAACACTGCTCGGCTGAATATTTTTCGAGGATATCGTTCGTGAAATCCTGTTCGATTGATCTAATGCGAGAAAATCCAACCACCGCCTTCACGCACTATTGTCTCCTTACACTCAGCGTTCTGATATTCGAAGATTTACAGTAGTTAGTTACTAGTGGTTGATTTCGAGTTTATTTTTAAATTGTGTTTGTCACATATTGTTAATGAAAATACTGTGCTACCGTGCGGCTGCAGCGTAGTCGTCCGGGTTGGCTGCCGGTACGTCTGCGTAGCTGGGACTTCCTGCCTCTGTGTCTACACTCGCTGGACCCGGCAGATCACGTCATCACGACCGCCCTGGAGTTCTGCCGCCGTGCTTCCTGCTGCCGCTGCTGCTGCTGTCATCGTGAGCAACCCGCGAAGAACGAGGAGGAGGAGCTCAGACAATTGAGTCAACAGCACAACGTCTTGTCGGCCGATATGAGGTCCGCTTTCAATTACTATGTTATGGTTAATAATGATTAAATGCTAGGCCTATGTAGCTGTTCATAAGAAACCCATCTCAGAGCTACGGAGCGTCACCCGCCGTATGGGATCATACAGTGTTACCTGCCACCTGACACAGGTGAACGCGCCCCGCATTAACCCCACCAGATATGCCGGTACTCGATTTACCTACCCCAGAGAGATGGAAGGCCGAGTTGACCTGTTAAACTTCCGAGATCGAGGACGAGGCCAAAACCACGAGGCCGAGGTCCAGGACGAGGCCGAGATGTTGAAAGCCGAGGTCAAAAGTAGAATTATGCATGATAAAAGTGACAATAACGTCGTAAGCTAAAAGTTTTATAGTGTTAACAAGGCCAAAGCACCACGACCGAGGCCAGGCCGAGGCCAAATGCTTAAGGCCAAGCCCCCGAGGTTAAGGCCATTTTTTCGGGGTTTTTTGTCAATTATTTGTGTAAATTTTTCTGTGCATAGGGAGCGAGTCCAGGCCATATAAGCTGTTTTAGCTTTCGACTCGTTTCCGTTACGTTGTCTTGTGTTACGTTATTATTGTTCGTGCTGATGTCTTTCATGCAATAAAATGTACGATGATGATGACGATGATGATGATGACAGTTTGCAGACTTCGGCCGAGACCCTGCCACCCGCGGATGATGTGTGTGAGATATTCATCACGGAGTCCGACTCGAACAGTGCTAAGATGATGAAAGAGTTCGCGCTGAGGTTGTCGACTCGGCTGCAGGCACGTTCTGATGACATCGAGAGCGGCTACTGGTCCGTCAGCTGCACTCCGGCACCGTCTAGACTCTCATCCTGCGCCCACCTGCCTCAGGTGATTATAGATGTAATAAACGTTCTTTAACGTTTTTTACTCGTCTGTCTGTCCGTCACACGGGTGGATCAGTCAAAAACGGTGCAAGCTAGGATCACCAAATCTTTACCGTCGGCTGCCTGGAAGACTCTAGTTCCAGGATCCGTAAAGTTTCCATAAATTCAAAAAGGTCACCCGCAGCGAGTGCGCTAACTGAGAGGGGGTGGGAAAAATTTGCGATCTTCAGCCAATAAGTCGCTTTATCTCAGAAACAGTGCGAGATAGGGCCTAGGTTACTATTAATCACTAATAAGAAGTCATACACTGGCTTTTGACTGGCAGTGAAAGCAATGACTTTGGATGACCTTGAACGCCAAAATAGAGGTTTTTATGGTTTTTGCGTGCGACACACTGCGACACACATTACAAGAGCGAATTGCGCCGAAATCACTAGAGATAGACCGGGACAGCCTGCGTATGAAACTTTAAGCATTAAACGTAGTTTTCACCAGTTTAAATTTTGCTCCCTCCTGCATTCAAGGAATTCTCCGTACGGGGGCGTCATATTTGGGTACCCCCTTCAAAATACTTGCATTCGGCCACTCGAACGGCAGCAGCCACGCGAGACGGTGGCGCCATCTGCCTTATGTGAATGCATCATACCCAATGTCAGTTGCTGGGATCGGTGAGCTTAGATTTTGTTCGCGCTGGGTCTTCAAACATGCATTTCTGACGCGCGTTCCTTTTTGCGTTAGCAGGGCTTTCTTGTTTTTATTCTTGCTACCCTTTTTTACATTTGGTGACGTTTTTTTAATTTTCTCAACGTTTTCTACACGCAATAGCATAGGCCCTAATGTTTCGCGCGTCTTAGCCATGGCCTGGGCGTCTGTCCGTCCGTCATACTGCTGTATTGTGTCAAAACGGTGCAAGCTAGGATCACGAAATCTTCACCGTGGGATGCCTCAAGGTATTTAGTTTATCGTGACAAAACTTCGTGTTCCTGGATGCGGGGTTCCTCTCGAATGAGGGAGTCAAAGTGGGGTACCCCCTGTAAAAGACGTTATTTTGACCCTATAGGCTCTTCTAGGGTGAACACGGTTGCAGATAGGTACACATATGTTGCTTATCATAACAAGCACTCGTGACAGGCTTTTTAGATTTATTAACATCGAGGAACTTGAATGACCCTGAACCCTCTAAAAGGGGGTTTTAGTGAATTTTTCGCAATTACTGGATGCAGCGCACATTTCAACACTGAATTGCGACTAAATGGCTGGAGATAGACCAAAACAACCTGCGTACGAAATTTTCAGCATTCAACGTAGATTTTAACAGTTTAAGTCCCGACCCCCTAGGTTCAAGGAGGCCGGCGCAGGCGGGCGTCAAAGACAGCTACCCCCCCCCTAAAAAGTGGTTATTTTACCGCAATTATCTCGAGTAGTGTGAAAACGGTTGCAGATTGGTATAGACATGCTGCTTATCATAACAAGCACTAAGCTTTTTACTGGTGTCAACGTCGATAACCTTGAATGACCTTGAACCCCCAAAATAAGGGTTTTAGTGATTTTTTTTGCGATTTCCGGCTGCGACACACATTTTAAGAGTGGATTGCGCCGAAATGGCTGGACATGGACCTGGACAACCTTCTATGACATTTTTAGCATAGAACGTACATTTTTAAAAATGTAAGTTTCGATATCTTAATTTCAAGTTGTCTTCCGTACGGAGGCCTCAAATTTTAGTACTCTTTCAAGATGCATTAATATCTTATTACTGTAGGCCTACACTGATTGCCAAAGTGGCAGGACCGCTGCTATCGCGCGATAGGTGAGCTTTGCTCAAATTACTTGTTTTTATTTTTTAAAAAGACGTTTAGAATTTCATCAAGAACCTCGAGTAGCACTTTTGAAACCACATAAACGAATTAACAGACTATCATCATAATGTAGCGGTTTTAGTCTATAGTTGTACGTGGTCTTATGATCGCACGGTTGAATTGAAATTAAATAAATTTCTCTGTCTCTCTGTGGTCCCCTGGAATGTTTTTTTACATCTATGCAGGTGACGTGCTCGGCCGGGGACAGCAGTGCTACTGCCGGCTCGACCAGTGGTGCCCCGGTGGTGCCACCCTCGCGTCTGCCGTCATACGGGCGTCAGCTGGCACTCATCAGCGAGGCGGCACTCAACGCAGAGGACGACGACGAACTGGCTACTCAGAATCCGCCCCAGGAGGACTGTCTCGACTCCGACCGCACGACGTAATGGCGTGTTCACAGCGACTGTAATGTACTGAACTGAACTTTGTGCACTCCTTAAGGGTGTGTTCATAGCGACGGAACTGAACTGAAAGCCGCAACGCACACTTTAACGGCAGAACTATGTCATTTCATTTTAGTTGATTTCATTTCTGTCGCTTTAAACACGCCCTAACAGTCGTCCGCAAACAAAGTAAGCCTCCAGGTTTTAGTCGGAACCGGCGGTATCGTGTGTTAAAAAAGCCGAGAAGTTGCCAATTTCCGACAGACAGGAGATTGTCGGTGCTCGGAATTTTCATTACCGTGTATGCCCTAAATTTTCCCAAAATGGGTGAGCGGGCTTGTAGCTCCGAATTTTGCATTTTTGGACAAAAAATTACAGACAAGCAATATATGCAACAATTCTCCCACAGCCCAAAATTTAGAGAGGGCAGTTGCCTTTCTTCCTGTCAGGACCTTAACGACTATCAAAATTGTTGGCTCATTTTCACAGTTCTTTCACCCATATACTCTGGCTCTGCAGTAAATTTGCAATCAACTGACCGATTGCTAAAGATTCCACCACTCCAAAACGCGTCGCTACATTACCTTGTGAATTTTGTTAGCTTTGGAATGTGTGGTTAACTGTTGATATATGATATAGTTGACTTTATTTCACGTCGTGTTTAGCACGTGGTGGAATCGGCAACACCTACCAGTAGTATTTTTCAAGAATATGCTACTGATTTGGACTGTGAAAAAATTTGGAAATGGTTAATATTAATTTTGATGAAGCTTCGAATGATATGAAAGTCGGGCGCTTACTTGTTCTGCGGACGATCGAACACGTAACATATCTTCGCAATCAACATTGCATTTTGTGCGTCTTCCAGAGTATGACAGTTTTGTACTGTTTGTTTTGTGCACTCATACATGTACTTTATCTAATGCGCATTTTGAGTTTATTCGGTATAATATTACAATACTATACGAACGCTGAGCGGTAAGAACAGCTGAGATGAAGTGTGTGGTTTGTGTTACGTCACAACTAACTGTATCATTTAATACGGAGCTTCGATGTATTTATTATACATTTTGATGCCTCATTATTCTGAACGTATTGTAACCAGGGACGTCTACCTTATAACACCTTGGAGCATTATGCTCCGTTGTAACGGTTAGGGAGGTTCTCCATATATTCAGGGGAGTGTTGGTATATAGTTTCGAACTTAAAATATATCAAATTTAAATTATATCAAGTTATAATTTGCTTCCAAGTGCGTTTTCACGCTAAAATGTCCCAAAGTCCACGGCGGCTGGGACCCACTGAATTAACTTTCAGCACTTCCAAACCTCTTAGCTGGATTAAGCGGACACCGGGACAGCCCCCGAAAAACGGGAAACGGCGAAAGGAACAAAAGGAAAAGAAAAGGGAGAGGAATAAGGATGAGGGAACATGTTCCAAGGGGTCTATAGACGGCCCTGATTGTATCAGTATAATATCTGACGAGACTCTCACTGTGTTCTTTCATCGGGTAGAGTATTGCCAACATCTACGTGCACGTATTTCTGTATATATTGCACCGAGTTCAATTTGCTTGCACTGGTTTTCAAAGCGGTTTATAGTCTATTAGTTGATCGTATATATGTTCAGGTGCTTTGTTAGCTATATAGCGTTGTAACCGGTTATTTCTTTGTATTAAACATTGAGTTCTTGTTGTAAATTTACAGTTACTGTGTTGATGTTCGTAAAAGTCGAAAAGACAAACACAGTAACGATGTCTTGCTAGCGTAGGGGTACCGTTGTAGGTACTGAGTGTCATATAAGTCTGGGTTGTGCAAACCACATCCAGAATTTTTAAAAACATTTTGTATGTAGAAGCAGTAACCCACTTCTTCGTCAACCGCTTGCTGCACTTATGATAGCCGACAGCAACGTGGTGCTATTTTAGGTGGTGAGTTTTTGAATTTAGTTGAAATGTACAGCTCCCTCCCTTGGTCCAAAATATTTTGCGTGTGAGACTATATAAGCCATAACAGCCCATAATGATCGGTTGTAAGCCTAGCATACACAAACAACAGACAATTTTACAAGATAGGAACAGCCTAAACAAAATAAAATAAAACAGGGGCTTACAGCACATAACACACAAAACACAGAATGAAATTATACGTCAACATTCAAATTAAATGAAATCGCCCTGCGACACTGTAAACGTCCTAGAAAAAAATACAAAAATCCCTTCTCGAAGACGAATCAGTGAATTGGCAAAAAGTAAGACTTTTGTCATGCGTTACTGCTCAGTCGCAGCCAGTGTGCAACGTCGAAAACTTGTCGTGCCTGAGAAAAAAAGCTACTTTCCGCAAAAATTGTCGAACTTTAAGCCTACCCCCAAAACAACTGACATGCTTTGTGCTAAGATTAATCGTTAGCATTTAGTTTTTCGACTGGTATTTTGGTGCTGGCGTCTATACAATATCGATTGTTTCCGGATGTCGGATATTCGGAATGTAGAACACGTGTGCTAGTGGTGGGTCGGTGATTAATTGTGGCCTAGTAGCAGGCGGACGATGGACGCTACGTCAGTTGGTTGAGTGGTGATGTCCAGTTGGCCGGACGTACTGACGGACGGACAGACTGAATGACAGACAACAGGAAATCGATAGGTGGGTGCATCATGGGGACTACTCGATAATAGCTAGAATAAAGGTCTCCTTGGTGCATCAGTGCTAGGCGTCGCTCTCTCCGCGGTTGGGGGGACATACAGTGGCGAATTTTCATCTCTCTCCCTTTTTCCCTCCCTTAGAAATAGGCCCCTGAAATCCAGCTAAGAGTTCTAGGGTGGTGACCGCCAGTCCAGATATTGGGTGTGTGTCCTCCTGTTCCATACAGACCGATGACCACGGCATCAGTACCAGTAGTTGTACAGTGTACATGACCGTATGGGGGAGATCGATGAAAGCAGGCAGGCTGGTTGTTACAATGACGTCAGTCGTGACGTCGTCAGTTAGTGATGCTCTCGCTGCAGCCTGCGCAGCACACTTTTTCACTTTGCCAGCGCTCACAGCTTGCCAGTCACTGCTGACTACAGGGTGCGGCAGAAAAAAGTAGCCCCCTAAAGTTTTTTGCTGTTTTCTCAGCAACCGTTTAGCATTTTAATCTGAAAATTTACAGATTTATTTACTAAATTGTTCTACGGCTAAATGCCGAATAAAATTTAATTTCATTGAAAAATGACGAAGTTATAGATTTTTTAACATAACCGCTTACCGATTTTTCAGCGTGAAAAAAATGTTCAAGCTACAACACCAGCTCAATAACATCGTTGAAACAAGTCAAACAACACAGTTAACTAATGATCAGA
>Ga0209367_1010985_pt1 | contig 12072 bp, 6 predicted proteins | sample WorMetLIZISLAND2_FD_187412 | JGI IMG/M metagenome (GOLD analysis project Ga0209367, IMG submission 187412) | Marine gutless worms symbiont microbial communities from Max Planck institute for Marine Microbiology, Germany - Olavius geniculatus... ... | reverse complement strand
CCGCCTTAACCCCAGCCAGATAGGCCGGTACTCGATTTACCTACCCCGGAGGGATGGAAGGCTGAGTTGACCTAGGCGGTTGGTTACATCCCGAGATGGTTTACCTGCCTACAGGCAGTCACCCATTGCAGTATTAACCGGGCCCGGCGTACAGTAACTTCGCTGATTGGATCAGACGCGTTACCACTACACCACGCCTACCGCCTAGTAATGCAGTTTCTGCTGTAGCGCGTCTTAGCCATCGCAATTCTGTCTGTCTGTCTGTCCGTCGATCCGTCAGACGGGTGGATCAGTCAAAAACAGTGCAAGATAGGATCACCAATTTTTCACTGTCAGGTGTCTGGAAGACTCTAGTTTTAGGATCTGCAAAGCTTTTTCATAAATTCGAAAGAGGTCACCCTGAGCGAGGGTGCTAAATGAGAGGGGGTGGGGAAAATTTGTGATTTTAAACCAATACAGCTGAGCAAGACTGGTCGTGCCATCTGGCGTCCTCTGGCAAGTATAAATTAAACATTGTTGCTTGGATGGGTGAAGTTAGATTTTGTTCGCACCAGGCTTTCAAACATGCATTGCTGTTGCGTGTTTCTTTTTGCATTAGCTGGGCTTTTCTTGTTAACATAACCAAACCCATGACGATTCCAAACTGAAACCTGTGGTTATTTTAGCAAGAAATTTGGGTTAACTATTTCACATGCAATAGCGGCATAAACTAGAGTCCATGCTGAATAATTGTGTCAAACCCTTTTACAACAACTTTGTCCCAATTTTTAAAGGTTTGGACTTTGGAAGACAAAGCAACTAATGGCATTGATACTTAGTCACTTTCAAGCACCCTGCTGTTTGTTCATACCTCCTCATGCAAGAATCCTGTTCCTGGCGAATTGCCCACATGAACCTTATATAATTAATAATAATAATTTTAATAATAATAATAATTTCCCTTTACGGCCTTGAGCCTTATTAACTGTCATTTGAAGCAGCGATTGTTGTTGTTGCTAGTGTGGTAAGTCTAGTAGTTGTATCTGATCTGTGTATTGCAGGTTCATTATTTGTTTGGTGGGAATCCAGGCAAGGACAGCCAGCCGAAGATGAGGCTTGACGACTTGTGGTCGCTAAAGGTCGGTGTGATACTTTCACTTGTACTGAAGCAGTGTGCCTGAGATAGCTGTAGTATTGTAGTAGTATACTGTCATAGTATCTTGTAGTAGTAATCCCAGCATGGACAGTCAGCACAAGGTGCAACATGATGTCTTGTGGTCGCTGAAGGACAGTGAAGGTGTGTGTTATTATTTTACTTGCATCAAGGTGGTCACAGGTTCTTTAAAGTTCTTGGAAAATATTCTCTTTTTTTTCCGGGCCCTAAACATTCCTGACAGTAACATTGGGTTTCTAAATTTTTAAAATTTGATTTCAAAGTGCCTTGAAAGTCCTTGAATTTCAGTGTTCATAATCATCGTGATGGCGATGTAAAGATTTCTTTTTATATGATGCCGGAAATGTCTAATGTGATGTGGTAAAACATTGCGGGAATGGGTCTGTAAAAAGTACTTTGTAGTTCTTGAGATGTCCAAAACCATGGCTTACAGGCATGACAGCTTTGTTGTAGTGCTTAAAGCACTCATGTGTTGCATTGAGGCTTGAAAATCATGCAGGTTCAGTTAACTGGTGATGTGATGGACTAGCTATTGTTGACGACTCGACCTCGACTAGTCTGTCAAGTCTCAGTACTGTCTATTTGTTCCCGGGTGTGGTAGAGATGGTTAGTTTATAAATAAATAAGTAAGTTTTAATAGTTTTTGTAGCTGAGGAGAAAATGCTGCTAGATTGCTGAGTGAGGCCACGTGCACTCAGATCAGTCAGGCTGCTGTTTTATGGCTTAAACGATCGTTAGTTGCTACAGATTGCTTCATTGTGTAAACCAGCAGGCAGAGGTTTGACTCTGTCAACATTGTACAGTATCTATGCTACATACTCTATTTTGTGTACATGGAGTTGTTTATGTCTGGTGTTCTAGCTGTATCGTCCGTCGTGCACGTCGCTGCTACAAGAGTGTCGGTACCGTTTGCGGAGACATAAATTCGAGGAGCTTGTCCGCTCGGACCCTGTCAACGCTGTACAGTATCTGCAGACTGATGTCTTTGATGCTGTCGACCATGACAACCCTGACAGGATGCGAGAGGTTACACAGTGTTTCAATTGTTACAGTTGAAAATCAGCTGTATATTCTGTTAGTACTAGTGATGTAAAGAAGACTTTTTACTCAAGACCAGGAATTTTTATCTGATATGCTGAATTGCTGATACGATATGATGATGAGTGATCGGGTGTGATGGCCTTACCATGTGTCCATTGTAACCGGAAGTAAACTTATCGCTGATGTGTGAAAGTTGCACATAAATAAATTTCAGTGTGATTATTAAAATGCATGCTATATAGTCTATGGCAAACATCATTACATTACGTTTGGTTACATGGGTTTGCAAATTGGTGCTGTTGCATATAAGTTCCTCACTAGAAAGTTTGAAATAGCGATCTACATTGTGTTGCAAAAACATCCCAAACATTTTCGATTGTAACTTGAAGAAGGATTATCATATTTTAATAATTTTTGGTAGGAATATTTATGATACAACTGACCATCAAATGAGCATTTAGTTTTCCACCTCACTCAGCAATGAGCGTCTGTTCCTGCACTATTTCGGAAAGAGTAGCAAACAAAATATATTTTTTACACGAAGTGGTATTACTACTTTATTTAACTAACACACATAACACATTTTGTTCAGATTTTTGACGCTTCGACTGACAGTTCGTCCAATTGTTTTGTTTTTTAGCTGCCTACAATAAAATTGATCGAACTGTTGTCCCATTGTGTGAACACAGGCATGGAGTTGCTTTCTCCATTTATTGACAGCAGTGTTGATAATGTTCTTCTCCAGACTAATTCAGACTTCACCAGTTGCTTCTTCAATTCAAAAACATTCCTAAATGTCATCTGCTTTCATTGCTTTCTTGACTTGCTGTTGGCGGCCACAGATATGGATAGACAGAATTTATCGACATTTTTTTTCATTTATTTCAACATGTGTTTTGCTTGGTCAGCTTTCCCAAGGTAGTGCAGAAACAGACGTTGGGTGTCGTGGAAACTTAAACTGTCATTTAATAGCCAGTTGTGTCCAAAATATTTTGTGCCAAAATTATTAAAATCTGATAATCATGCTTCAAGTTCAATAATGTTGGGAATGTTTTTTATGTTTTTCTTAAATTGTATATTTTAATGCATATTTTGCTGGGTCTTGGTTCCCAAGGTAGTGCAGGAGCGTACATAGGGTGAGGTGGCAAATTGATTTAATGATCTGATAGCAAGTTGTGTCAGGAATGTTTGCACCAAAAAGTATGAGAATCTGATGATTTATGTTCAGGAATCGAAAATGTCTAGGATGTTTTTTAGACACGGTGTAGAATTAGGGTTATGGTTATAGATAGGGTTAGCCATAATGTTAGGGCTAGTGTTAGGAGTAATGTGGGGAAGTTTTGCGATAGTGTCTCACAAATCGCCAGGCAGTATGGTTGGCTATCCTAGCAACAGCTAGGCTTCTTGTTTAAAACCATGTGTACAGTTATTTTGAGTGAGTTTATTTTGAAGTGCACCTTTGTTGTGTGTGTTGGGTGCAGTTTCAGCAGTTACCGTCACTTTTGTTCAAGGATCGGTCACACGACGACGTTGAATGTAAGATCTGTTTCTCTATTATCAGTCCATCGGTCTGGCTTAAGGTGGCTCGATCAAGTGGTTAGGCTGCATTCACATAAACACGACTATGAGTTTGGCACTGTACGGGTTCCCATATACGAGTTCCGGCAAACACGAGTTTGCATGTATTTCAATGGCGGCCATTCACATACATACGAGTACGGGTTATCTGTAAATTTCACTCGTATGAGTAGTTTCTGTGCAGGTCGTGTTTTTATCCAACTCGTAGAAAGTAAACTACTCGTAAATAGCATTAACGTAACTTATAAAAACTGTGGCGCATACTTGACGTCACGACTGACGTCATCGTAAAACTGTTTATTGTTAGAGATGAGCGGTTTTATAGAAATAGTAACTTTGTAGTAACTTTGTAGTAGAATATTGTTGTTTATTCGCGAAGCATTTCCTCGATTCGATTTAATTCAATATGGCCGACACGCGTTTAGTTGTGTGCTTGTACAAGTGACCGTGAACGCTCCACTCCTACGAGTGAAGCTTCTATGGACCATAAACGGAAACCCGGACTCGTTCTCGTACTCGTATCTGTGTGAACGCAGCCTTACACTGAGCTGGCTTAGTACTGAGATAGGTGACCGTTCTGGGGTATGCCATCTTGGTATGTAATCAAGCCACCCTGGTCAACTCAGTCTGGCCATCCCTCGTGGATGAGTGCCAGTGAAAAGCTCTGAGGTGTAAACAGGTACACCATGCGATGGACTGGGTCTGTATCCGATGTAAATTGCTTTTAGTTTGGAAGTAGATTTACAACGTTCTTATGCATACAGCCCCAGCATTTTTAGCAGCAACTGTTCTGTGAGAAGCGTGTCACAGTAATAGCTTTGCGTTCCAAATCAACATACAGTGTGAGTCAGAAAATTTTACCCCCTTAAAGTTTTTTGAACTTTGTTTTTCAAAGCCTAAAAATTTTAAAGCCATATGTTACACATGTATTTATTGTTCAAATCTGCACCAGATTACAAAGTTTTATTTGATTGTTCTTAAATTTGATGAAGTTATGCAGTGAAAGTGTTTTTTCTTGCTTGCTTGTTTGCTGCAGTGTGGCTTGGTCGTCTTAACAGTTACTGTGTTGTACTAGAGTTCCCCACCTCTTCAAACCTACATAAGTAAGTTTTCTAAGTGAATTTGCACAGCGTGCAATGTCAATGGGAAAACCCGCTGAATCTGAGGCTCTGGGGGTGGGGTTGTGACTAAGATGGCCTAAAAGCTGGTTGCAGAAAAATGCCTCAAGGTGGCAACGAAAACAACATATGGAAGAGGAAAGTCTGCAAATATCCAAAGGGGGAGTGACTCCTGGCCATCATGTTAGCTGACAGCTTTTGTATGAGTGCAGGAGCTATGTATTGATAAATGTGCTGTTGCAGGTGCTGATGAAGCCGCAAACGATGTGTTTGCGGAAAGAACCCGTCTATATGACAGTCTTGCTGAATATTTCCCCGAGAACATGACCCAGCCTCGCATCAATCTTACCGACATGATCTCACTCCACTGACGATATGGCATTGTGTGATTTGATCTACCTACCCCGGAGGGATGGAAGGCTGAGTTTACCTTGGTGTTGGTTATCTGCTGCGATGGTTCATCTGTCAGCTACCATGCTGGACTTTCACAGTAAAGAAAATAAGGATGATTGTGCTGTCTGAAGCAAAGAGCATCACAGCCCAGGCACTGTGCAGACACATAGGGGTAGGGTATGAAAGGTCAAACGATGAGTTTTAGATGGGACAGGAAAACAGCTATGGAAGGTGTGCAGGTGACTGAGACTGCCAGACAGTTTGTCACACATTGTCATCATAGGTAAGAACGTATAGTCAGTGGTGGACTGTTACACTCTCCAGCTTTTATGATCATCAGCTGCTGTTCTGCCTTCCTCTGCCGTTAATTTCAAGACTTTTAGACAGCCGCATAGCTAGCTAGCTAGCTAGCTACCAGCCAGCATGAGTGATTCTTACTTACATACTCACACACTGGACCGATTGGCCAGCGGCAGGTCCTTGCACTGTCTAGACATCACAGTCACCAGCCATGTCGCAGCTGATGTCTGCAGTGAGCCCGGCTGACGTCGACTTCCGGCTGTTGGATCTACGTATGTTGAGGACAACCTTGCAGATGCTTCCAGTCCAGTCTGTCATCGGGTCGGTCATCGGTGCGGGTGCTGACCGCCAAACGAAGTGCTTCATGTGCAGGAACAGATTCTTGGAGATGACGTACGTGTCCAAGCATCGTGATACTTCTCTCAAGGATTCTGTTGCAATACGTACGTACATAATGCTTGATCGTCGGACTGTGCAGCTTTTTTCTACTTCTAAACTGACACCACTCATTACTCGGTCACTCGTCAGAGTTTCGGGTGCTTACGGTTTCGCATTCTTCCGATGCGTCCAGCATATCTGTGCTCTGTTGAAAGTTCGTCTGCAACCACTGGGCATTATTATCTGAGGTGACCACTGCTTGTTTTCTCATTTTTGTTATAGTTATGTGGTACATTGAGTTATGTGTAGATTGGATACCTGATACATGTGCAAACGACTTGGTACTTAAAATTTTTCACGAAATAAAACGTGCTATCAAGTCGTTACTATATGTTGGTTCTTTGTATCGAAGTTTGTTGATATTGAACCAGAATCGTTCGAGTTATTTGATAAAGTGTCAGGTATCTGTTTTTTTAAACGGTATATTTCCGGGTTCATACAGCCATTGGAGAGTATGGGATTTTTTTGGTTGAGGCCCAGAGAGTAAGAAAGATCACGAGTTTAGGAAATGCCTGGATTTGGATCATATGCGTTCTAGAACTACAGTGTTTTGTTGAGCTAATTTTGCCAGAAAGTTTTTGCGCACTTTTTTCTGTCATTGTTGTTTTTTTTGTGGCATGCAAGACCCTCTATCATCTAGAGATGTATGTCCCAACTTCCCAATTTCCAACGCGTCTGTGCAGCTTTGTACCAGTGTTTTTATGTAAAACTGTGGAAATTAATGAGTAACCGTAAAAGTAATCGTGGAAAATTTCTGACAGTGATAAAATTCTAATCGTTAAATTTTTGATAAAAACACATCGCTTAGGAAGCATTGATTATTACGTACGATGACATTGATCTGAAACAGTAATAACTTTCTCCAGAGAATGACATTTTAGTCAGTTTGTGAGACTTACTAAACGAACATGTACTAGTTGTGTCTCCATGCATTTGTGACAGCTGTCAGCTTAATAGGTTTCAAAGCTGTTGAACAAAAATATACATTTTCTGGCTCAGTTTTTACTGCTAGTTTTACTCATTAATTAATTGTTTATTGTTAATTAATCATTAATTTAGTTTACATTTAAAAACTAAAAAAATCTAGTCATTGCCAGGTCTATTTTTTATATGCCGATGTGTATTTTCCGCAGGACATCTTTCTCGCAAATAAGTTTTGAAAATTAACTTTTACGTATGGAAGTTATCAATTTTCCAGTGCCGGTAATTATCAAAATTCTTCGAATAGATAATTGTTTCAGCTAAATACTAACAATAACAGTACTATTTGCCAAACGTTTAGCAAATTTTTCATTTATTGAGTATTAGCACCAACATATGCACCGAGACACAATTGTCTAGTGGACAAACTAGAATGTCGACTTTTCTGAAGAAACACAAAGTTATGATTTCAGATGCATGTTATGATGTCATTGTACCTACTGTGTAATGTTTTCATTGATTTGATTAGTCGAAATTGTAATAATTAGAATTTTATTAATCCTTAAATTTAATGATCGGTTGTATAATTAATCATAAATTTCTGTATCTTTACAATTTTTGTATGCGTAATGTTCGGCAGAATGCTTTTTAGCTTCGCACGTAAACTGCGATATTTGTTTTGATGTTTCAGGAATACAGGTTTTTTCTGTAACTATTGCAGTGCTATACTTACAGTGTGAGGCATAAAAAGCAATACATGTTGTGTGTATATTAAACACTATAAACAGTCTAACAGTTTACGAAGCAAGTGGCCTTGTTCATTGCAGTGAATTGTGGTTGTGACTGCTCTTTACTGCAGTGATAGAGACTAATCATTTTCAAAACTGTCTGACTGCTCGATATGAGTACACATTTTTGTTCTACCTGGTATATATGGATTGGATATACAGGGTGGGCCAAAAGAACCGGACCTGTTTAAGCATTGATAACATAGATGTAAAAATGTTTTTTATTCTTGCCATGTTTTTTACGTTTTTCAACGTTTTTACACCCGAAAGCAGCTATTGCTTTCAGCGCGTCTTAGCCATCGCAATTCTGTCCGTCCGTTCGTCTGTCTGTCCGCCCATCACACGGGTGGATCAGTCAAAAACGGTGCAAGCTAGGATCACCAAATCTTCATCGTTGGCTGCCTGAAAGACTCTACTTTCAGGAACCGTAAAGCTTTTCCATAAATTCGAAGGGGGTCACCCCGAACGAGGGTGCTAAATGAGAGGGGGTGCGCAAAATTTGCGATTTTTGGCCAATATGTTGCTGTATCTCAGTAACGGTGCGAGATAGGGCCTAGGTTACTATTAAGCACTTATAGGAAGTCGTATACTGGCTCTCGATTGGCGCCAAATTCAGTGACCTTGAATGACCTTGAACGCCAAAATAGGGGGTTTGATGGATTTTTTGGCGATTTCGGACTGCAACACAAGTCCATATCATTCACAAGGTGGTGCCACGCTATTATCGTTGCGCAATCCAGATAGAGAGTTTGGTATTTGTATATTAACTATGCGTGAACCGGAACTGCTATAGGCTTTCGCACGTCTCATGAGCATTAACTCAAATTTCTTGTTTTTTTTCTGAACATTTTTTAATTAAAAAAAACGTTTATCAATATTTGAAAATTTTACTGAGAACGTTGAGAAGGGCTTTTAAAGCCACACAAACGAATTAATAGGCTATAGTGGTGGTAGTTTAGTTACTTAGTCTAGTGATACGTGGTCTTATGACTACATGGTTGAATTGAAATTGAATAGAAAATTTTATCTCTTCCTTTAGTTCTAGCTGTACTGCAATTACAGCATTAGGTTTTAGGCAAGAAGTCGAACAAATTAAGGCTAACGTTTTTTATCAATTTTATTTTTGTTTAAACGTTTTTTTTATTTGCCACGTTTTTTAACGTTTTTAAAAATTTTTTCTGGAACGTGGTTGATAACTCGGCGATGATTACCCATAGAAAGGCCTGCGATGTGTCAAAAGTTTTAGAATGTTGTAGACAAAAAGGGCCCAACTTGCATAGCAAATCATTTAAATCATGCAAATTTATAATTTATTCTTTACAGCATTCTGAAACTTTTGACGTATTATGCATCTTTCTACCACTAACCATCGCTGAGTAATCAACGTTCAAACAGGTTCGTTTTTTGGCCCACCCTGTATGTGTATTCTATACGTACCGTGCTCAATATCGACAAGCAGGTAAAGAGAAGTACATCAAAACGAAAGCCTCGAGTTTCAGGCTAGCCTTGTACGTCAGTTATTCAGGAGTTGAGGCTCAACAGATTAACATTCACAGTCTCGTACCAAGCTTTCATTTGACAGATTGCATCTCTAGTCTGTCCTCACTGTGTAAGCGGAGAGGAGACAGTCTATGAAATTTACTTCTCTTTTGTCTAATGTGGGCAGCAGGGCCGGATTTAGGGGGGACCCAGGGGGCCCCGGGCCCCAGGCCTCCCACCAACAGGGGGTCTCCCACCAAACCCCTCAATTTTTAAAACCCCGTAATTCGATAGCCAATCCTGGCTTGCATAGCTTTTGCTACCACCTTTGTATCGTTAAGTAGATTTCCCTAGCTAGTAAATTTCTTCGCGCTAGTAACCAGCTTGTTTGTGGACTCGTGTTATTCAGATGTCTCTAGTTATGTAATAGCTGGCCCCAGGCCTTCCACCAGCTAAATCCGGTCCTGGTGGGCAGCAGCATGCCAGCAGTATTCTGGTGACTCGTTGTTCGTTGACATTATAGATGTATTCCAGGATAATGAGAACTTGGCGGAATTCTTTATCACTTTGGGACATCTGACCTTTTTTGCTCTATATTCAGTGTCTGACTGCCTCATTGCAAAAACAACAACAACAACAACAGCAGGTCGTACGCGTGACAGTTCCTTTTCAGTGTGCTGCACCAGCAATGGTTGACGTGTCTAGTAGTGGTTACTAACAATAGGTTTGTTCAAGAGCTTCTGATGAGATCAGCAACAACTAGGTAGATGCAGACAATTTCATCTGTCTCGGCTTTGGCTACCATGAAGCGCCATAGCCTTGGCTGTAGACAATATTTCGAGCTCTTTCTCAAACGTTTTTCTTTGAGCTTCCGTTGCATCTGCTGTGAGGTTCAGGTGGCATAGGCCATCCCTCTACGACATTGACTGCCTTCTTTGTGTCATGCAGCATAATTAATGCTCTGAACTTTGACGTAGTCCAGTTTGATTTTCCTTCCAAAAGTTCAGTCTGTTACTCTTTATTGTGTTTGCCGTATCTTTCGATATAGTCAGTGCACTGACTCGATGTAGTTAGAAGTGGAACTGGGTTTAGGACTTTATAACAATGCCAAATAATCAGCTTGTTAGCAGGTTGTTAACAGGTTTTGTCCTGATTCACCATAATTTTATGTCACTATTCTATCTGACTAGTGAAAACTTTAGGAACAACTACTAGTTTATTACCATAGAATAAAGTGTAACAGTCAACTTAACTCGGTAGTCAAGAAATCTGCCCTTCAAGCATGACATTGATTGGCACCTCATCATTACTCTGACCTGTAATCCATTCACAGTCTTGGCTCAGCTCAGAGATAATCTGAGCATGCTTAGGTTGGATGCTGAAACTGATGCATGGTAGTGCATTGTCTTCCAAGGTATGATAGAACTGAGGCTTCTTATGCAGCAGTGTTATTATCTAAGGGAGGCCACTGAAGGTACCTGTGATTAGTCGTGCATAAGCACAAAATATTTCTTCATACTTTCCAACTCACTGCAGTGAATCATGGTTATCAGTGCTGTAGATATCTACTTAGTCCTATAACACACACCAACGTGGAAACTGCACCCTGCCAAATCAAGAAAGTAGCTTCTTGATGCAAACTGTGTCTGACCATCTTGGCAATGTCACTGCACGATTATATAATATATATATATATATATATATAATATAATATATATAGTACGATTATATGTTGTGTATTGCAATCATATTGAAACTGTTGTGAAGGTAACGTGACGTTATGTACCAAACTCTCTCATGCAAGAGAATGCTGCAAGTCTAAATGACTTATTGTAAAGTTGAAAGCTTGTTAAAAGTGGAACACAACAGTCACTGGCAGCCAAAAAGGGTACAGCAAACAGTTTTTGAATCTGCAGTTGCTGCAGTGTGATAATGAGTTTAGGGTAACATTTTAGCATATGTAGGAGTCTGGTACAGTCCGCTGCTGGCTGAGTAAGCCGTGGTAGGAGCTGCTGTCGGTCCTGCGGATCTACCGCGGACAGTGTTAGCCATTAAAGAAGGCGAGACTAGTGTAATACTAGTTGAGCCTGTAACGGTTGTTATAATGGTAGGAGTTGGTAGAGAACTTGGTAGAAACTGAGACCGGAAACGGTCGCTGTCTAAGGTTGTAGCCATGGTCATCCATGCTGTGGGCCTGATCCGACTGGAGGAAGATTCAGAGGGACCTATCCGACAAGATGCCGGGCTCCTACGGGTCCAGTCCGCCCCCGGTAGACGGTAGGTTCTTCTAGTGGGGAGAATTACTGGGAAAACCCTGAGTCGATTACCCTGAAATTAGATGAATTGAACTGAAAGGTGAATAGTGCCTAAGGGAACTTTAACAGAAAGTGAATTTGACATGCAGTCAAAGCGAGAAGAGTCTTATGCACGGACAACTAAAACAAACCGAAAATAGTTAAACCGCTCGCACCTTGCTGGACGGAAAAGTAGCAATGTCTTCCAGTAGAACAAACTTGGTCCACAGTAGACAAGCAAGTAAACAACAACACAATTCTTCAAACGAAGTCAAGTCTCTTCGCAAGTAAGTAACAACTTTCAACAAAAACAAGTCTCTTCAGCGACGACTAAGCACGGCGAAATAGGCCGGCAATCTACTACAGACTACGTCTGTTCGCTACGGCTGTCAGACGTCAACTGAGCTCGATCGTGCATGCATTCACTGAAGTACTATACCGGCTCTGTGCCGAGTTTGCAATTTGAGGTGTGTCAAAAGTATCGAAAATGTGCTGAGTGTGCCGTAAAGTGTGCCAAGTTAGTGTGCCGACTTTCACCGGTGGCCGTCCATATGACGACTAGGGGGGGT
>Ga0209367_1010983_pt1 | contig 12075 bp, 10 predicted proteins | sample WorMetLIZISLAND2_FD_187412 | JGI IMG/M metagenome (GOLD analysis project Ga0209367, IMG submission 187412) | Marine gutless worms symbiont microbial communities from Max Planck institute for Marine Microbiology, Germany - Olavius geniculatus... ... | reverse complement strand
ATATTAGTAGGCTTCAACGAGTTTGAACAGAACCTTTTTCGCCATGACTTCCAAAAGTTTACATCATCCTTCTGACAAAATTTGTCGAAGAGATCATCATTGAACATTCGATCATTGTCTTGCATTGCTGTCTTTATGGCCTGTTTGTAGGCATATTTGCACTTTAGTCTTTCAGCATTAATGGAGCCACTTCGAGGACGACCAACCGATGACCACAAGTTTGTCATATCAATACACTTCTGTTTTAATTCATCCAAGTCGGGTCGCCACCAGTGCTTTTGAGACCCAACCTTAATACTCGGAATGTATTGACTAGATGTATTTAAGCAGTGCACAATTGTATCATGATAATGTTCTAACTGAACATAATGCTTCTGACAGTTTGATACTGTACATAAAAGAGCATCAACTGGTAGCTCAATGCATGACAGTGCATCACTCAATCCAAATTGGTACATATCTAAGTTTGCTTTATCCCACATTAATTTTACATGAGAACATGTATTTGATTTAGTTTTGTACAAACTAGCAGCAACAGAAAACTGACACGTTATAGCTAAATGATCAGAAACATTATCACCATCATTCAAAATATGCACAACTGCTCTACCATTAATCAGTTCTGGTGAACACATAAAATGATCGATGAGTGAGTACCTGCTAGCAGTATCATTATGAAATGTATAATCTACACCATCTAGTATATGATCTAACCAAATCAGATTATTAGCAACACAAAAACCAGTCAGACTGCCACACAAATGATCACTAGACAGAACTTTTTTGAGACATTAAAATCACCACCGAACACAAATTTACCCCAAGGCACTTGTCCATTACTCCTTGCATAGCACCAATTACAGCATCAAATTCAATACTATGATCTATCTTACCCACATCCCTACTACTACTACTTTGCTACTACTACTACTACTACTACTACTGTGACGAAAGTCACATTTTTTACCAACCACAATAATAATTTACCCAACGACTAGCATCAGCGTTGTCTGCTGGCGTCATTATAGACACTATAAACTTTCGCTAAATTTAACGACTCAAAATCCGTCTGTTTTGTCTCCGAACTCTACTTTTCGCCAGTATTTTATTTATTTTATTGTGCGTAAAGTAAATTTAAAATAGTTTTTATCTTAGAATACCGGCTACTTTGCTTAGTTTTGTGGATTTACTATCAAATTACGTTCAAAGCGGACGGGTGTTTCTCGCTTTTAATAGCTGTCGAATTTGGCAATTCTGTCGTTAACTTTTAGAATGTCATACTAATCTAACGTCTAATTAGTTAATTGTAGCAATGTTAGAAAATGTACAAATGTTTTTGTTGTTAAATATTAACGATTTTTCGTATATTTAACATATGATTTTTGCGGAAGTGCATGTGACCGCCCATCTGAGGGAAAGGTCTTCTTTAAGGGTAAAGTGCACCAAGTTGGTTTGCCGCTAAGTTTTTGCTGCGATGATTACGGCGCTGCGGCCAAATTGCTAGCTGTAAGGCCTATTTAAAAATATTTCCAGGAAAAAAAGGAAAATTGAGGGAAAAGCAAAAGAAAAGTAAGACAGTGGAAGAGGTGTTGTGATCTCCAACTGAGAAGTGGTTTGTGATAGTAATGCCGAGAATCTTAATGGAAGTGACGCGGCGAATATCCTGTATAGGTGCAGGAGGCAGATTGTTGGTAGACTTACGCATACGCATATCGTCTGTGAATATTATTTCAGATGACTTTGGCCTGTTGAGTGTTGAATTTTTTCACTAAGTTTTTTTTATAAAATAATTTTCTCTGACTTGGATGTGTGACGTAGTCACCCTTACAAAATAATGTAATTTTTTTGTAATTAATAACGATGATGGCCGTGACGATGGTGATGACGATAATGTACGTTTACAGCTGAAGAGAACGCATTTCGTCTTACTGAATTCAAGCAAGTTAAACGACTGCTGAAGAAAGCAAGCAAAGCAACACGAGTTGCAAAGGAGAAGCGGAATGTGACTGAAGGTAGTTAATTGTTGCTCTGCTAAAACATGATAGAAGTGTGCGGACATACAGGGTGATCCGTAAAAACGGGGCACTTTACTTTTGTCCAACAAACAAGAACATGGACAAACTGCTGCACAGTCAACGCACATCATTAATAGTAGCGCGTTTACGAAGACTGGCGGAAATGAAACAAACTTGTTAAAACAAGTCAATAATTCAATACTTTGTAAAAGCGTTTAATAACGTACAACATTGTATCGTTGTATCCCAGCATCTTACTTCTGTGACGGAGGCGACGACTGCCGAGATTTTTCCGACGAACAGAATTAACTGGCGTAAGTGATTATTAATTTATCAGTTTACCTTCGCCAAGTTAAACCGGTGAACTGATGGAGGTTAGGTAATCAGTGTCTTTGTGATCACAACGCATCAACATCACGTCGGACAGATAGGCAGATATACGGTCAGACAGACAAACACTGATCTGGCATTACCGCACCGTGCATGCATGCACGGGGCGGTAAAAAACTACTTAATATTATTATTTTAACTTATAAATTCACAAAATGCAATTAAATTTACTACTTGTAGAAATTCATCTGGCGAAAACATGCACTCTTACGAGCGCCTTACAGTCACTACCATTTTTACTATCACGCTTTATTCTGTACCAATACAATCTAGGTATACACTGAAAAGAGAACATCATTCCACACAAAATTGACATTTTTCTTCAATAGATCTGACAATACTCGTGACAACTGAGCAAAGTGCGGTATAAAAAGACGAAAATAACCAGTAAGGCTAAGAAACCGCTGTATACCTTTATGGTTAGTAGGACGCGGGAAATCCATCAAAGCCTGCACTTTCTGTTTACAGGGCAGCAGTTTACCTAGACCAATGTGATGTCCTAGATAGTTTAGCTCGGCTGCGGCAAACTCGCATTTACTAAGTTCAAGAGTTAGTTTAGCCTCGATCACGAATACGCCGAAACACAAGCCGCAAATGTTTCAAATAATCAAACCAAAAATCACTGAAAATCAATATGTCATCTAAATACGCAAGAGAACAATACTCTAACCCAAGCCGTAGACGCGTGACTAATCTACTGAATGTGGCTGGAACATTTCTAAGGTCCAAATGCATATATTTCAAACGGAAAAATCCGGACGTGACCATGTCAACTTTGGTCAGATATTTGGCGTTCCCAATTTTATTCAGGAGATCCACTATTCTGGGCAGAGGAAAAGGGTCAGCCTTAGTGACGGCGTTTAACTTACGATAGTCAGTACACAAACGCCACCCACCATCTGCTTTCTTCACAACAACAATTGGTGCCGCCTAGGAACAATCACTAGGCGCGTCTTCGACAATACCTTGTTTTTTAACGTGGCAATTTCGGTTTGGACAAAATCCATTTTATCAGGGCTGAGTCGGTATGGAGTAGAACGACACGGCATAGTACCCGGTTTTAAATTAATCTGGTGGCTTACTAGATGGGTTTTTCCCGGCTGATCAGAAATCATGTCGCCAAACTCATCTAATAATTCGGACAGCTCAGTTTTCTGTGAGTGGTAAGTGAGCTGCTTACTTTCTGTGATGGTTTATCCTCAACAGGGTCAACCAGACCAACCACCTCGGGCTCAATCTCCGTAAACTGGGGATCTAACCTTGGCTCACGTTCATGATACGGTTTCACAAGGTTAATGTGACACACTCGTTTGGTTTTTTCGTCGGCCAGAAGTAGACACAACATAATCAACGGGGCCCAACTGCTCTGTGGTCTCATAAAGCCCATGATATTTAGCATGCAAGGGTTTGCCAGGGATAGGGAGAAGAACCAAAACCTTATCCCCTGGACTAAAAGTCCTAGTCACTACACGGCGGTCATACCAAGTTTTGGCTTTGGTCTTCTGATTAGCAGCATGTTCATTGGCCGTTTTGACTGCATGCCAGAACTGCTCCCGAGTGTTTAAAATAAACTCGACAGCATTCTGTTTAGCGGAGCTCAGGCTAGTATCGTGCAGCCAGGCGGACTTTAGCAAAGATAAAGGACTTTGGACGGCACGTCCGAATAACAATTTAAACGGACTACATCCTAAAGTCTCAACTGGCACTTCACGGTAAGCAAAATGTACCCACGGAAGGGCCTCGTCCCATGAATCGGGAAACTGTTCGGTCAGAGACTTAATCATGGACTTAAGGGTGCCATTGAAGCGCTCACAAGCCCCATTTGTCTGTGGGTGATACGGGCTAGTCCTTATTTGGTTGACTTTAAACTCACTGAGAAAAACTTGCATCAGTTCTGACATGAAATCACTCCCCTGGTCTGACAAGATTTTCTGAGGAAAACCAAAACATGTGAACACCGTACCCAGTGCCTTAGCAACATCTTGGGCCGTATGTCGGGTCAATGGTAAAGCCTCAGGATAGTGCGTACATAAGTCCAAAACAGTTAAAAATTGACTGCCACTATCTTTACACTGTGGCAATGGTCCGATAATATCAATTGCATTTTGACAAAACGGTTCTGACACTACAGGCAATGAATGTAACGGCGCAACAGAGGGTGAAGTACCTTTGCCTAAACGTTGACAAACATCGCACGTACGACAAAACTCTTTCACATTATTGGATATGCCAGGCCAGTAGAAATGTCGCTGTAAACGGGCCTTAGTTTTGGCAACACCAAGGTGGCCAGCTGCAGGTATATCATGAGCAATATACATAAGCTTAGGCCGCAACTGTGTAGGTACAACAATTTGATGTATAGCCGCACTTGGCGGAGAAACATTATCACGCCATTTACGCAACAACACATTAGAATGAATCAGGTAATCATGCCCCGGTTTATCAACAAGAGCAAACAACGGCTTTAAATTGTAATCCCGTTGTTGCAACTCAATCAGCTGATCACGGTTCATTGTTTCAATGGTTGGTTTGTGCTCTTCAAACAACGAGGAAATATCCTGCGTTATTTCATCGGCCGGAAGATCTTCACCCGGTGGATCAGGTGGGGTTTCCTCCCAGTGGTGTTAGCCTTAGCAGCAGTCATTGATCGGGTCACTACATTGACTTCAGCCACTACTGGGTCAGAGCACAAATCATTACCGACCAACAGAGCAATACCGACAGGCAGGGTGGACACTAAACCACACAAGTATGTACCAGTACACAACTGACATTCTACGGTTAGTTCAACCAACGGTACCGAAACTACGTCGCCAGTAATACCGCGAATCAAGCGACGTTCACCAGTGATCACATAATCATCATTAGTTAGCACATTACTACTGACGAGAGACTGAAGGGCACCTGTATCACGTAAAATTTTCATTGGTCGACTCGCGTTATCGGGACGAATCAACAACGCTTCAACACAGTGGTTTTTATATCGGGGGTCCACAACCTCTACAGGGTCAGAACTGTATACAGTCGCCACAAAATTAACGGGTTCTTCAGCCTTAGACTTGGTAGACTGTGCAGCTAGTTTAGCTAGCCTTTTACGACACTATGATTTGAGGTGACCAGGTTGTTTACAATAGTAGCATACAACACCGCTACCGAAACGTGGCTGTGGGATAGGCTTAGTAACAGCAGAGGACTGGTTTACTTTTGCCTCTTCATCACCGGAAGCCACTAGACCACCCTCAGTCCCAAACTTAGAAAGCTGGGGTGCCACTTTTTCCTGGTTTGGCTTTTACTGGAGCTGGGAACCTTTTGAATTTTTATCGATATACTCGACACGGTAAACTGCAGTATACTGGTCAGCCAATTTAGCCAGTTCAGTTAGCAAGGTAGGTTTCTAATCAATTAGCCAACCACGCATATGGATAGCTTACCCAACTGATCGTTAAACTGCTCCATCATAATCAGTTCACGCAATAAAGCAATATTCTCATATGCATGTTCACTTTCGGCCCAACGTTTAAATTGTATGGACAACTGAAAAACAAACTCGGAATAAGTCTCGGACGAGAATTTGGTTAATGACCGGAAACGTTTCCTATACACCTCAGGAACAACAGCATATGCAGTTAACAAAGCTGCTTTAAGTTTATCATAATTCTGACAATCAGCAGTTGGCAACTCGTTAAACACTTTTAATGTTTTGCCGGTTAAATGGGCCTGCAAAATAGCCCCGTATTTCTCTTTCGAAAAATTATTGAGAGTCGCGATCTTCTCAAAAGAAATGAGAAATGTTTCGATATCGTGATCCGTAAATTTGGGGATACGTTTAACAGCTTCCCCAATATGAAATTGTGGGACACTTTCCCTCGGAGCAAACACGGGGCGCGCATTTTGCAACTCCAGCTTTGGGAGCTCAAACTGGAGTTGTTCGCGCTCACGTTGCATTTGAGCTTCACGCTCTTGCTGCTGAGCCTGCAGATGCACTTCTAGCTCCCTTTCTTTAAATTTTAAATTACGTTCACGCTCAGCTCGCTCTTCACGCTTAAGTGGGAGTTTTATTTCCTGGCGCTTACGTTGTATCTCATGCTCGTACTTCTCTGCTTCTAAACGGCGCCATTGGATTTGAAGCTCAAGAGTACGCAGACAACAAAGACAAGTGACCACGCACACACCGAACAACGTTCACAACTCACAAGGCGCGGTCATGTGATGATACAGCAGGTAAAACAGGTTACATCTACAGTAAGTAGGCCTAATGTGAACTAAGTGTACTAACGTAAAACACACAACAGTATTTATTATTTATGTTTGAAAGCCGAATAATTTTGGGAAAATGGACTTAGAAAAAGTAGGCCCCGAATTTTAGTTTTATTTTACCGAAAATACGAAATGCACTGCAGATAATTATACTGCACGTACATTTCCTCCTAATTTCACAAACACTTCTTTGCAGAAAATATTTTTTCGAAAATTAGGGGAAATTAAATGCTATAATTTTGTATTTCTGATATTTGCATACACATGCGAGACTTTCCTAGGGGAAGTTTTTTTTGGAAAAATTAAAGGGGAAGTTCAATATTATAACTCTGCATTTCTGATATATTGCATGTGCACTTCCCCCTAATTTTCTAAAAACCTTCCTAAGGGGTACTGGTTATTTTTGGGAAATAAGAGGGGATTGAAGATTATAATTTTGCATTAATGATGTATTGCATATACATGCAAAATATTCAAAGGGGGAAGGATTTGTGGGAAAATTTCGGGGAAAGTTAAATATTATAATTTTGCATTTGTGACATAACATGCAACATATCCAAAAAATGCAAAAGTTATAATATTCAATTTTCCACCTAACTTCCCAAAAACCTTCTCCCCCTATTTTTTCCTGGAACATTTGTTCTAAGGTTCATATGGTATAGACGCTCCTGAGAACAGCTATCATTGATTCATGCACACTAGTTCACAATGTCATCAGTCCATCTGCTTGGAGATATCACTCGGGTGGTCGATTGCCTTCAGAGCTTCAACAATATGGAGTAAGTAAAACGTTACGGTCTGTAACACAAATCAACGTGGTCTTTCGTTCAGCATAAGTGAACGAATAGCTTCAGTTTTCTCTGTTCAGTTCAATTTCATGCGCTAATGTTTGTGTGTTTAGCATGCAGTGACGATGAATTCCAGTGCGCCAACTCCGGTCGTTGTATCTTAGCATCTTGGGTCTGTGATCGCGACAACGACTGCGGTGATATGTCTGATGAACAAAACTGCAGTAAGTTATCCTTTTTATGTTCGGTCTTTTGCCGTGTGGCAGCCTGACAGGTTTATGACAAGCTGCCTTCCATTTGATATCTTTCTAAAGAAGACAAATTTTCCTTGTAACGTCGCTGAGCATTTGAGGTCACGTTCGGTCTCTTGTTTTTTACCCAATATCCTACCCTGTATTATGTCCCGTAGCTGTGAATTGTGTCTCAAGAAGAGTCGGTAAGTTGTATTATTTCTAGGCTACGTTTCATTGTACGCTCATATAACTTAGATACACATTGACAAGTAGGCTTAGTACCACCAGGAAAATTACACATTTAGAAAAAAAACATTTACAACTAAAAGCCCATATAGTCGCCACGTAGGCTAAAACCGACCATTACAGTCCTCTGCATAGCGCCATATGTATGTCACTGCATTTAGTGTTTTATTTACTTATTTGATATTTCATAATTCGGTATTGATGAATAAGCAAACACTGTTTCCGTGAACGTGGCGCTCGTGCAAACTTTGCTTGCAAATTGCCGCCTGGTTACTACTAACAGCTTATTGGAACTTACCAACAACTTATACAACGATACCACTGCCGATCCCTAGAACTTACTCTTTGGTCACAATACAAAACGTTACAGACGACAGAAGACGGACAAACCGACAACAAACGCGACCTTTGGTACGGTCGACTAAAAACGATGAACCCGCATGATTTTCAAACTCATCGTTATGAACTTTCAACTGCGGTAAAGAAGAACAACCCATTTTGGCTATGACGATGTTTACTGTGGTAATGTTTTGCCTGTAACTGTTCAGCATGCAGTGACGATGAATTCCAGTGCGCCAACGGAGGTCGTTGTATCAGCAGATTTTGGATCTGTGACGGCGACAATGATTGCGGTGATATGTCTGATGAACAAAACTGCAGTAAGTGATATTTGGTGTCATTCTGTTAGTTTTTCTCATTTTTTTAACCGCCAGCATAAAAAATGTGTACAGAACGACAGAACTGAGTAGTACTGAACTCAACTCAACTGAGATTTCAGCCCAGTTCAGTTCAGATGGCTGTAAACGGGGCTTGAGGCTGTAGCGTTTAATTAACTGCTGCCCGTCCACACCTGGCGCGAACTCTTCGATTTATGCGATTCAGAAACTAATCGTTTTTGGACGTTTACTTTATTGTGCTTCTTTGTGCAGTCAAAATTAACACAACATCTACTTACCTATGTTGCCGGGAAGGCAAAATAACATTCAATGAACTGTGCAATTGCTTGTAATGCAATGCGATAATGTTTTCGTTTTTCGTGTGACATAGCGAGTTGACAGGCGGTGCAAAACTTGTGTGTTTTATATGTTCGTATGTGACAGCATTTACATGCCCCGAAGGTGAAATTCAGTGCCCCAACTCAGGTCGGTGTATCAGCGAATCTTGGATCTGTGACAACGACAATGATTGCGGTGATATGTCTGATGAACAAAACTGCAGTGAGTTACATTTGGTGTCATTCTGTCTTTTCATTTCCAACCGCCGACATATAAGAGTGCACAAAACGACAGAACTGAGTAGCCTGTTGGACTAAAACTAAATGAACTTTTTGAGGACATTTTGCGACATGGATTGAACTCAACTGAACTGGGATTTGAGCTCAGTCCGGTTCAGATGGCTGTAAACGGGCCTTGAGACTGTAGCGTTTAATTAACTGCTGCCCGCCACACCTGGCGCGAACTCGTGGACTCATGTGACTTAGAAACTAATCGTTCTTGAACGCTCACTTTATTGTGCCTCTTTGTGCAGTCGAAATTAACGCAACATTTTACCTATGTTACCAGGAAGGCAAAGCAACATTGAATGAACTGTGCGATTGCTTGGAATGCAATGCGATAATGTTTTCGTTTCTCGTGTGACGTAGCGAGTTGACAAGCGGTGCAAAACTTGTGTGTTTTATATGTTCGTATGTGACAGCATTTACATGCCTCGAAGGTGAATTTCGGTGCCTCAACTCAGGTCGTTGTATCAGCGGATCTTGGGTCTGTGACGGAGACAATGACTGCGGTGATATGTCTGATGAACAGAATTGCAGTAAGTTATATCCAATATTTATGTAAAAAAACTGTTCAGTTTATATACAGTGTAAGGGTGACATCGCGGTTGTAGACATAAAACAGCACAAATCACAATTTAAAAATTCAAACTTTATTATTACACAGTCAACAAAGTTCTTCTGACATTGTGTAATGGTGATTTTTGAATTTTTAAATTGTGATTTGTGCTGTTTTATATCTACAACCGCGATGTCACCCTTACACTGTATATAAACTAAACAGTTTTTTACATAAATATTTGCAGTTTTATTGTGGTTGGAAGTAATCTGGATTACTTAATTATAGCAATGTTAGAAAATGTAGAAATGTTTTTTGTTGCTAGATAATAACGATTTTTCGTATAATTAACTTTTGATTTTTGCGGGGGTGCATATGTGCGCTTTTGAATAATTGCACACTGCCCATACCAACATAAACCGATCTTGAAAACACCCCATCTGATGCTAAGATCTTCGATATATCTCTTACCTAAGCCGAGTTCTAACCCATTATGTCCCAAATTTTGTTGCCGTGGCAACGAGGGTCGCTCGGGGAAAAATTTGCGTGGCATCATTCGATGGCCTATCCCCGAAAACTTCCCTATAGACGCAAAATTTTTGCAGATATCTTTTACATAAGCCGCGTTGTAGCCAATTTTGTCCCAAAGTTCGTTGCCATGGCAGCGAGGGTCGCTCGGGGAAAAATTCGGTTGGCAGCATTCGATGGCCCATTCCCGAAAACCCCACTATGGACGCAAAAATCTTGCAGATATTTTTTACACAGACTGAGTTATAGTGAATTTTATCCCAAAATTCGTTGCCATGGCAACAGGGGTCACCAGGAGAAAAATTTAAATGACAACATCAGATAGCCCGGCCCCGAAAATGTGGGGTAGGTGCAAACAGCGCGCAATTATCTTCTACGGGGGCCAAGTTATGGCCAACTTTTCTTAAAATTCGTTGCCATGGTAACGGGGGCTGGCAGGGGAAAAATTTAAATGACACCATCGGATAGCGCGGGCCCGAAAATAGGGGGTAGGTGCAAACAGCGTGCAATTTCCTTTTAAGGGGGCCGAGTTATCGCCCATTTTGTCTCAAATTTAGTTGCCATGGCAACGGGTGTCGATCAGGGGTAAATATAAATGACACCGTGAAATTGGCCATTACCATTGCGTTAAAGGGGGCATAAGCGGAACAGCTGCAAAACCGAAGATGGTGACGCCACCTGGCGAATAGCATTGCCTTGGCGGAGGTACCTGCGGGCTACGACTGCTGTCTAGTTTTGGATGTATTTCATGCGTGCGTTGTCAGAAGTTGCGTACGTCAACTTTCATTAAACGAATATTATAATTATGATGATGATATTCAGTGTATTTAGCTGACTTGTTGGCTCAGGGTGTCGGAGTAGTGACTGGACGTGGCGAGTTTATTAGCTTTAATCCAGTAATAAGATTTGAAAATAGGAGTGATGTGAGTGTTATGTAGATGTAAGCTGTATGTGTCCACTGCGGTAGGCCTATTTTGCTTCTGTGCGAGTGTACCCTTGCGTCAACAATTTCTCTCTACTTTTTGTCGACGACAATGATACTGACAACATTGGATTAAACGTATTAAACAATTGTATACTTTAATGTTGGCAAATGGCTAAACAAAAGTTACTGAACCGAGTTCATTTAGTAGACTTCAAAATAAGCTGAAATAATATTAAGACTGTAGACTGAAGCCAATAAAAGTCACTGATATGAAGTGCATTTTCGTCACTCACGTTTTTATCTATTGTCACTCATTTTTGTCGATACTTCTTCAGTTTAGTTGATTTTTTGTATAATTTTCATACCATGACGGTGACATTTGTGCTATTTTAATGAAGATGGTTTATACAGCCGAAGAAGTGAACGTATTCGCTCTTACTGGATTCAAACAAGTTGAACGACAGCTGAAGAGAACAAATAAAGCAAGATGGGTTGCCAACGAAAAGCGAAATGTGACCGGAGGTAGTTTATTGTTGCTTTGCTAAAACATGACACAAATGTGCGTTTAACTTTTTCAATGACATAATAGTAATTACTACACTGTGTCTAAAAAAACCGGACCCCTGCTACCTTTTGCAATAACTCCAACAGTCCTGGTTCAATAGCAATAGATTTTGACAAAGTAATCGTTACGGAATCAGCACTTCATAGCATGTGTTATTTGCGAGAAATTTCAAGAACAGAATGCCAGCTGAGGTTTTCCTGTGGCACCAACAGTAGAGGCAACTGCACTGCAGTACTCCAACGAACCAACAACGTCAGTTACGAAATCATTAAATGTTATAAAGCCAACGTTTGAAG
>Ga0209367_1010981_pt1 | contig 12077 bp, 7 predicted proteins | sample WorMetLIZISLAND2_FD_187412 | JGI IMG/M metagenome (GOLD analysis project Ga0209367, IMG submission 187412) | Marine gutless worms symbiont microbial communities from Max Planck institute for Marine Microbiology, Germany - Olavius geniculatus... ... | reverse complement strand
CCCCATTCCCACACGCTTTGTCCCCATCCCCATTGTTATGTTGATGAAAATAATTGCCGCTGATAATCTGCACATTTTACTACTCTTGATTACTAATGTACTGCAAATTAATAACATTTTACAACACCCCACGCTATCAGTGTACATAAACACAAATTATCAACATTTCGAAACATGCCATGCGATGTAGCAGTACTATTTATTAGTGAAATGTATTATTCCCATATGTATTTTTACAGCAACTAGGCCTACTACAGATAAAAATTGTAGTTGTCCCAACTACCGTGGGTATACCGCAAGTTCTATCCCCATCCCCACGGTATTACCGTTGCTTTTATCCCCATTAACGCGGGAATACCGCCGTTGTTGTCCCCATTACCGCAGTAATTACCACGGTTACCTCAGTATTACCGCCGTATCCATCGGCATGTCACTCTTTAACACAAACGAACAAAACAGTCAGATTCTAGAGAGCACCAAGTGCGTGGAGAATATAGAAGGCTGCGGCGAGCAGAACAGTTCCTAGGAGATCACCAACAGCCGTCAGACACGGTATAGCCGAGTTGTCAGGGTCCCAGCCTCGCCACCAGAGAAAGTTCACCAACCAGTGCGCCAGATACAGCAACAGCAATACCTAAACCACACAGATGAACATTACTCATACAAAATACTTGAGTAATTAGATAAATATTATTCAAGTCAGAACTGGTAACAATTAAACAGTTTTAACAGTTAACTTTACAAAAACTAACGATCGACTAATAGTTAACTCTGACTAAATCGAACAGTGTTAATTGCCAAAGGAAAAGCAGTTTATTGTTCAGCCAGTTTTCCATCTGTCGAGCTATAAGCCTTCACAGATGCGCACAGACACTTTTATTGAACGTTTTTTTGAAAACCCAGGTTTGCAGACGGAGTAAAATATTGACTTATCCAAAAAGTAAATGGCGAACTCTTTAGCCACAGTACAGAACGTTGCAGACGGCAGAAAGACAGACAGATGGATGACAGAGCATACCAATAGCCTGACCATACTAAGTACAGTCGGGTTAAACTGTCACCTGTATAAAAGCAGCGGAGAGATAGACTATAGCGAAGAGGATATCGACGTTGACAGAGTGTGTAGGCTGCAGGTATTTGATGGCCAGCATGAAGATAATCTGGCCCGGTACAACCATTAATAACAGTACCCGAGCAGTCTTTGCAGCAATGCCTTAATGCCACAAATACACCACATTAACACTGTTTACTCCACCTCACACTCTGCCTATCTCTAGCACTACGTCTGCAGTGGCATAAAAAGAGTTTAAAAGTGAAAAAAAAACAAAGGCTGTGAAGGTAAGAACCCATCTAAGAGCTGTGATCGTACAGTATTACCTGCCACCCGACTCAGGTAAACATGTCCTAGGCAGGCCAGTACTCGATTTACCTCCACGCAGGGATGAAAAGCTGAGTTACTCTAGGTGGTTGGTTATACAGGGCAGGCCCGTCGAGAGGGTAGGGTAGGAGGGTTAGCTACCCCGGGCCCCGCGACGTTTGGGGGGCCCGCCGTCGGCCAGAAATATAAAGCACACCAGAATGTACCATTCTGAAAAGAAAAATTCAAAAAAAAATCTCCCCAGGGGGGCCTCGTGAAAATGTTTGAGGTCCCTGCGAGATTGTTTCCCCGCTGTGGCTCTCAACGGGCCAAAAAATGTGCCAAAAAATGACCTAACTTGTTTTTGTCAGAACTCCGTCAAATCTCCATCAAATTTTATAATTTTTGGCATACAGACAGCCAAGACGATAGAATTATGTGGGGCACACTCATTGTCCACCTCATGTAATTTATGTTAACGCACTACCGTGTAAAACACAGATGCTCCAAATTGTTACATTACACGGTGATTATCAGTATCAGATTGCTCACTTGTGCATTATCAATCCCACAAAGAATACTATAAGATTTAATAATTTTGTAGTATTAAACGTTTTACACTGAAAACAGCAGACAACAAAATAACTGATCGATAAGCTTAAAACACATTCTATCCATGAATGAGTGCTGTGCATCTTGATTAGTTGATTGTTAACGCCACTGTCAGCCTTGGCGTCATGTCAGGGGCGTCATTTCAGTAAATTGTTGGGGTCTCAGTGATTTTTGGGGGTTTAAGTCTGCGTAACGTATTGTTTTTGCAGCAGTAACACTGTTTCAAAGGCACGATTTAGGAGGAAAAAAACAAAAATCTAAAATCTTTGGGGGGTCCGTAGACCCTTAGAGTACCCCCTTAAATGACGCCCTGCATCACATCAAAACCATTGTGCACACTATGGACATAAATTCTGATAATTTGAAAGCAAGTTGTTACAAAAACTTATAATTCTGCTAAATGAATCAGATTTTGGTTTGCTGTGTGCTTGATAAGTCATTAGAACTTTCACAGAGACAACAACCGAGCATTATGCAACAATCTGGAGCATCTGCATTTTGCACGGTAGTGCACTGACATAAACAAGATGAGGTGGACTGTGAGTGTACCTAACATATTTCTCTCGTCTTGGCTATCTGTGTGCCAAAAATTATCGAATTCGGTGCAGATTTAATGAAGTTCTGACAAAAAAGTTGGGTTATTTTTTGGCACACCCTGTATATCAAGATGGTTTACCTGTCCGCAGACAGTCACCCATTCAAGCAGTAACCCCTTGATAGTGACCCAAATAGAGAGTCCCAACGTTAGCTAATTGGTAACACTCACTTATCGCAGTGCATTGCCTAATACAATGTTGGTTAGTTAAAGCCGCACGAGTGTCCGTCTGTTCAAAATGGCCCCTCATTCCATCTAATGAAATCAGAACAGTTCATGAGTGTGACAGACACAAAGATAGACGGAGAGACCACACTACAGTAGCATCTGCTGCAATAGCTGGAATCAATGCTGCCAACAAGAGAAAAAATGCATACTATTGCAATCGACCAACGTAGAATAAGTGTTGGTTAAACCACAGTCTGGAGTATATACAGGGTGGGCCATAAAAAACGTGCCACTTTACTTTTGTCCATATCTTCGCCAATTACTGACAGATTTTCAAAATTCTTTCACTGGCACACTCTGCAGACAATTTGCAATAATGTGACAATTATAGATCCCACCACATCATAAATGACACACAGTAATCACATTACTGCAAATTGTCTGCAGAGTGTGCCAATGAAAAAATTTTAAAAATTGGTTAATAATTGGCTAAGATATAGACAAAAGTAAAATGCCACATTTTTTGGCCCACCCTGTACATTCCTTTAACACCCACTTATCCCACTCCAGAGTTCCGACAACATACACAAAATCAGAGTAACAGAAAAATGCATACTACTGCCGCAGAAGGCCGACCAAGGGCTGACAAATCCAATGGATACGTTGTCCGGCAGATGACCGGGAGTAGCTAGTCGATGCAAAGCTGTTGACAGTCTGCTTGCCTGCACTGCGACCAGATTACCTCCCACACCTACCCATACATTGACACACCACATTACTATACAGCATGTTTCAAAATTAGCGACATCCCTACAGATAAGTTAGTGTAAAATAGTTAATATCAAAAATTTGAAACTGTCATGGAAACAATCATTCTGCACCAGCATTTAAAGTTTGAGCTCAAAGTGTCCACCTTTGGCGTTGACGCAAGCTCTAAGTCTAAGACGGGTAAAGGTGGCGCCATGCTACTATCGTTATGCGATGCAGATAGAGAATTTGGTATTTGTATATTAACTTAGCGTGAACATCCCAATTTTCAACTAAACTACTAAACCAAAACTGCTATAGGCTTTCGCGCATTGCGTGAGCATTAGCTCAAAATTCTTGTTTCCTTTATATATTTATTTGACAGCATCTAGTACTGCTCGTCTAAAAACTCACAAAAAACCGATAAAACCCAAAATCCAATAAGCTCTAACAAACCAGTAGGCTGGGCTTCATTAAAAAAACTGTTTTAAAGCCTGCAAACACAGAAAGTATCAACGTCAGCAACGTGAAGCACTCTTTGGTACACAACGCTGCGAAAAATGAAAAAAAAACATTTTTTATATTATCTCAGTCACTGCAAGTATGCACCTACCATTGATGACAGGCTGAAACGCAGCGATGCCGTCAAAATGAACAATTGTATGATCCAAAACCAATCCACCAAGACTGCAACAGAAACACAGACAATCACGAAACAAACTGCGTAATATAAACAACGCAAGGCAATCTAGCTTCACGAAAACATTCACACACATAAACTACAGGGTGCAGGAAAAAATATCAGCCAAAGTTCTATCCCATTTCTTTAGCAATCAATAAAATTTTAAAGCAAAATTTATGCATCTCCTGCTGTTCAGAATCACATGATAGTGGCATTTCGTTATTTGTAACTCCAACAAAGTTATTGCATATTTCTGTAACTAAGTCATCACTTCTCACGTTCACAGAACGTTTGCAGAACGAAAGGCGTGCCATTTTGCGTTGCAAAAATTAACATACTCAAACAACATAACAAACAACTTGCCAATAACTGTGCCTACCCGACATGTCAACTGCCAGCCTTCACAAATGCATTCAATCCCTTGGTGGAATGTTAATAACTGTTGATCGGTCCCTGTTGAAAACTGTCCCAGATCATTTGTAGCACCTGCTTGAGTTCAGCAACAAATTTCGTTTTTGGTGAGAACTTTGAATCATATCACTGTCAAAACCTAACGAATTGGTCTTTGTCCTTCAAAAATCCAATCAAAATCCATCCTAAACTGTAAGTTCAGTAGTGTGAGGATCAGACTCTCTAGTACCGACCTACTGATGATCATGGCTCCAATGATTGGCGTCCAGCCACTGTAGAGGACATCGTAGGTGTACTGGTTGTGATGAGAGATGTACCACCAGAGCAGGATCAGCAACAGACAACAACTCAGCAACAGCAGCACCGGCCATGTGTACGTCTCTGCAGCACAGCAGTAGCAATTCATTCATAAAGGTTTGAAAGGTCTAAAGGTTGTTATGTGTAGTTCATGGAAACCCATCTGAGGACTATGGAGCATCACCTGCCATAAAAAATGTGACGGCTGTTGTTTGCGTGGGCATATTTAACTGAAATTTGGCATTTTGATTGCCAATAGATGATGTATTGTTGATGATGTATAATAATTTTGCTAAAATCAGACGCTGTGACGTTCTTTGTTGGAGTTACGTAAATGTGCAGAGTGGTTTACTTACGTAACACCATATTCGTAACGAAGATATTTTGTTATCAATATTCAACAATTAATAACTTTGCTACGAAATTATATTTTTTAACGAAATTCGGTGATCAACTCAGCAATTTATTGGGGATTAAGTGTACAAAATTTAATTTAGATTCGTTAGGAAAGATTTGCCATTTCTATTGTGCAATGTCTAGGGGTTTACTTTCTTACTGGACACAGTGTATATACCAACTAAAAGACTGCTGCCACTGAGCAGACTGTGCCATTTTGGCCTTGAATGTGTCTTTGTAATACCATAACTGACAACGTCTAGCGTTTAAATCCACAGCTGAGCCGTACCGACAGTTGGTAATTGCTGATTCCACAGACTAACAAACAAAGGTCGGGCGAAAATATGCAGCTTCAACTAACATCTAGTTAAAATGGAATGGCGTCGCTCATTTTGGCGCAGTGTCTAAAAAATTCCTAAATCTGGGGTATATGTCTGATAACTTGATCTAAAAGAAATCTTATAAAGACAGTAACTTACTTCTCATTTAGTCATTTGATGATGACTATGATACACACCCAATGTTCTGTATAAGAACATAGAGATTGCAGCGAGCAGAGATATCGTGGTGAGATCTCCGAGGCTTGCGGCTATTGGCGTCGCTACGTTGTCGGGGTTGATATGAAATTGTCTTGAGAGCAAAATCACCCCAGCCATTGCTAAACCTGCAACAATACATATTCATACACGACGGACTATAGGAAGCTTAAAGCACATGCTCCATCATAAAAGTAAGGAGTGTGAACGATGGACTTACAACGGCGAGCTTATAGATTCGACTCCTAACTTCGAGTAGTCGCTACTTGGATGGATGACTGTCTGTGAACAGGTAAACCATCTCAGTATATAACCAAACTCACCAAAGCCAACAGAACCTTCTATTTCTCCAGGTAGTCCAAGTCAAGTACCAATCCATCTGGCTGAGGTCAATGTGGGGCACGTTTTTACTTTGTGTTGTGACAAGTGGCAGTGGCAGCTAACAATTTGTGATCCCATATGGCACATGATGCTCCGCAGCTCTGAGATGGGTTTCCCATAAAGACTGAGCTATACGCTTAAATGTGCAAATGTTTCTAATCGTTATCTAACCTCTACGTCGCTTCTTATGCAGAGCAACAGAAATGAACTGAACTGAACTAAAAAGAAATATCTGGGTACAGTTCAGTCCAGTTCTGTCGCTGTGTACACGCGCCAAACAGGCAATTGATTGGTTGACTGATTTGACTGAATGTTTGCCATACGCATAAAGGGTAAATGCAGATTTATATAGAGGGTGGTGCAAAATAAAGTGGTGAGACATTTCATTTTTACTCCTCACGTGCTACGTTCCTAACGTAGCAAAGAGGAGTATATGAGATCAGTGTAATATTGAAGACCAACCGACAACCAACCAACCGACCGACCTCTGTTCCTGGAAAAGCCTTCCTGGAAGAACTTCAAACGGTTATATCTCCATAACGGTGCTAGATAGACGTACGATTACTATGGACCACCCATTGGAAGTCGACCACCGCGAGTGACGTCACGTGACCGAGAAAGGTCAAGGTCTTGAAATACGGGCGGGTTACTTTGCTAGTGAAATGAATGCACGCAAGAGTTTGGTCACTACTGCGCGCCAAGGTAACACGACCGCCGACGATTACGTAATGAGCTTCATCTGGCGGCTGCCAGCGCCAAAAGTCGTTTCACATTTGAGCATCATCGAACATCCAAAACCTGCATGTTTAATGTATCATAACGTACTTGCTGTTTGAGTGCACAATTAGACTTGAAAGCAAAATGCAGAGGGGGGCGATTTAATCAGGGAGGCGATGTTACTTTATTGGGTGGGGGCAAATTTTCAAGCGAAGGGGCGGTTTTTCTGGCCGCAAACCTCGCTCCTGGGGCGATTCTATTTTACCAACGGGGTGACATTTTAAGAGGGGCGATGCTATTTTGTGACACCGGCACAAGTCGCAGAGACTATGGCCGGCCTTAAGGTTTTAGGCTGGGACCTTTAAGTGGCCGTCATTCACCAGATGTCGCCATGAAGCTGAGCACTACTGACGAACTTGACAGAATCAGCGGGGAAAGAAGACCTGGCAACTCAACCCCCCGCCCCCTCAAGCTGCCCGTGGGGGCAGGTGGGAGGCAAGATGGGGGGCACGTACCTAAGGCCCAAGGACTCAAACGCCGCGGTCGGAGTTCGCGACCGTGCAACAGGGAAGGCGCTAGAAGGGGCTGACAGACAAACAGACTTTCAGCGAATTATACTAAGATATTAGACTGGTCTCAAATTGACGCCCGGTCTGTAATACAAGTTGAAACGAACGAAAAAGCACTTAGAAAAATATAGCAGAAAATAATGAGCGAGAGGAGTACATTAGATTGGTCACAATCTAATAACATTTCTTGTTGTTCTTTAGATCACCTACATATACATGCAAAAAGCTAACGAAACAATACATAAACTGTACTTAAACAACTACATGGTGTCGAAAATTGTTCAACATGACTGCACCCCCCCCGCTGCAAATATCAAGGCTAATCGTTTCCCAATGCATGACTAAGCAATTTCTTTTTCAATTTTCGAAGGTTTTTGTGCACAAAAAGACCAGACACAAAACTACAACCAGAAAGAACATCCTATATACATCATTCTCCCTGTCACATCGCTTACTATAAATTATAGCAAAATTCAATAATGATGATTAAAATTTCAGTATTAAGTTGCAAAACAAACAAAAAACCTTTAAAAAATTAAAATCTAGCCTTGAGATTTAAAAAAATACTGAAAAGTAAAAACCTATACTCACCTTTAACCTGTTGATTAATTCTAGTGCTTTAAATCTACATTATCGCTTCTGTATTTCAGGACGCCAAGGAGATATAAAAAATTTATTATCACTGTTATTGTTACTATTTCAAAAACTAACCACAAACATTTAATCCCAATCCCAAGAGCTACTACCACTGTATTTTCTGTAAACTGTGAATAAACTGCGCTGCTTCCCAAACTGAAGTCAAACAAAAACAGTCAACAGCTCAAAAACTCAACTGCAAGAAAAGCTGCAGTAAAAAAACGAAAATAACACTGCAAACCAGAACATACCTAAGCATATCAGTCAATAAATCAGTCAAAACTGCTAAACACATTCAAACAGATGTCGCCCAGCCAATCAGAGGCGCACTCGACATAGGGTAGCTATGCTATCTTGGCATGCTTGCAGCTTGGTAGTTCGTTACACGTATAACATGCGTTACACGTGAAAGAATTTATAAGATATGTGCAAAATGGTCCAGCAACTGAGCAAAATGTTTTTGTTTGGCGTGTTTTACTCTACACATAAAGACGTCTGAAACACTTGCAGCAAACTGTTCCACGACATAAAACAAAACAATATCCTACTAATACTACTAAACCACGATTCAAAAACATGCCATCCCAAATTTTCGTCTACATCGTTGCCAAACGTTAACTAGTTATCGAAAATCTTTCACTAAAAAATACCACAGAAAATGTGCAACAAAGTGATTATCAAATATGGTACCACACCTCAGGCACGTCGCTACACTACCTTGTGAAACATGGTGACTACCACTACTAGCAAGTAATACTATCACAGCAGTGATAGTGACGTACTGAGTATGAAGCTGGCAATGGCGGCTGTAAGCACACTGCTGGTACAGAGAAGCAGCCCGTCTTTAACGCTGAACTTCAGCTGAGGAACCCAACTCAACAGCATCGCAAACACCGCCGCCAGCTGACCAACCACCAACGCCTGAGCCTGTACAACAGTACAATTACAGACAGAGGTTTAAAAATCTAGGTGTTTTGCATATAAAAAACCCCAACTAGAAAAGTTCCCGACCTACTGGCGGGTCCACTCCGTTACCCAGCAACTCAACTCCCCTCCCTCGGGCGGCCCGTGGGGGGAAATTTGGGGGACTAGGTGGAGGCGCACGTACCTAAAACCCAAGAACTCAAACGCCGCGGTCAGGGAGCACGACCGTGCAACATAAATAACGCCAGAGCGGTAGGACAGACAAACAGACAAACAGACAAACAGACAAACTGTCCGTGCATTATAGTAAGATTGGGCTTTAGGTTTTGAGGGTAACACCCATTTTTTTTTCAAAATGGCCCAACTTGATTGGTTTTGGGATTTTTGTAGATGTAAGTTTCAGAACGATCACTGCTAGATATTACTGCTCACATCAAATACTTAGCTCCCAGACAGGATAGAATATCCAGAAATTTGCAAAATCATAGATTAAAAGTTTAATAATATTTAACTTGACAGAATATTTCAATATTAGTCAAAAAACAGGATTGAGTTTGGGGTGAGTTTTTTTGGGTATAACATGGTAACGGAAGCAATCAGAGACCTCAAACCTCTGCCGAGGACAGTGTCGCCACCTGGCGAACGCAACTAAGTCTTAGTTTACGCTCCATCTACTACTGCTTGAAAATTCTGGATATACATTGTCAGTCAAAATGCATGCCATCATCAAATTTTTATCCATATCTCCGCCTAATGTTGACCGATTTTCAAAATTTTTTCACTGCCACATTCTGCAGAAAATTTGCCATAACGTATTGGTGCTACCTAAATATCCCGTCATACCTTAACCGTTGGTTGAAACCTATAATTTGCCTTGACTACCGGTACTCCGTCAGATGCCAGAAACATTCATCTCTTTACACCAGCACGACAGTTCTGCACCTGGATAAACTTGAACCACACACTCAGCAATGCCGATCGGTATGTCCACAGCCACTGGTCAAAAGTCTTCAACTTGCTAAAGTTTGATCACACTCTGAAGAAACAAAGGAAGTACAGACTACAGACTAGGAAAGCGTCAGATGCTTGGTACCTGAGTGAGAGCGAGATTTCCCCTGATCATTTTCCACTTCTCACTGGACGTGTCCATGTTACCCAGGTTAGCCTGAACACAATGCACCACATGGCAAATCACTAGAGATACACAGTCGCGGCTGACTAACGCTATTTCACGGCTAGAAAAATCAACAGTTAACTTTGAGAAAATAAATTAACAACTGTAGTGGGGTGTGGACGCGGAAATAGAGAGGGAGAAACGTCATCATGCACTTTTTCCAGGCAGAAAACACCTTCTTTCACTTAACTTACTGAAGTCCATGTTAAAATGGGACTCTGTAGCTGAGAAAAAATCGCAATAATTTTCAGTCACTATACTCCTGTATACATTAACGTTTTACTATATGTACAAAGCGCAAAACATGCAAGAATTCAAGCGACTGGGGCGACTGAAAAAGCACAACACGAAAATGCGGGACAAGAAAAACTGCAAGGGGTGGAATAAATGGCGAATTGAAAAATGCGGCACAAAACTACAGGTCTAAAAAAATGCCAGACTGGAAAATGAAGCCTGGTACGTTTACGACTACGACCGTGGCAGTAAGCTTATAGTAATTAGCATTCACGGTAAGCCTACACAAGAACAGTAAGACGGCACGTGAGTGGGACTGGGTGCATGACGTAGGTACAGTAATAGCAACAGTAGGAGCAGCACTGCATCCGTTGTAGTCGGAGTCCGGACATGCCAGCTCACACTCCACTCAGTCGATCTGTCGTGCGTGGACTTGTCGCGGCCCAACTACAAGTCCTGTAGGCCTACAACATCTTGACGTGACAAAAAGATGTTGCAGATTTTTTAATAGTCTTTCGATTTTTACGTACAAAATGTTCTGGGGGAAAGCTTCCCCATTTTTTTACTGAACAGGCATGGGTGTATTTAGAGGAGGCCGCGTGGGCCGCCCCCTGAATCGTCCAAGAAATGCTTGAAGTTTTAAAACCAAACTTATATCAAACTGTCAACACTACAACAGCTGCAGTGTTGATAATTTGATAAAAGTGCTGCTTTATATTTGTGATTTATCTCGTATTCATATAAATTAATTCTGCTTAACGTTGCAAACCAAAACTTTAGAACACGTACATCAGAATATCTAAGATGTGCATAAAAATCCGCCACTTCAAGATTAAACTAGAAATTTGGGGCAAAGCCCAACGTGAGTCCGCCCGGCGCCCTAAATCCGATTGGGGGAAAATAGGGGTGGGGGTAAAATTTTCTCGGCACTAAAGTCACGTGGCCCGAACTCAAATGCATTGGCATACGCCGAACGCGCATTGTCGACTTAGGGTAGGTCAATATGAGCGCTTATAACTTTGTTCGTAGTGGACGGAATTCCACAAAATTTTTTTTGTTCAACGCCGAAAAGATCGTCCTCGTCAACGCCGTTTAGATTTTGTCGCTATCTTCATCGATTCCAGAGATATTTGCGCTCAAACTTGAAAGTTGTCGTAAATTTTGGACGATTTTGCCCTCCCAAATTTTAAGGGGGCGGTGCCCCCAAAAGTTGTACTTGCGTTAACACCCCAATCCAAAGGCACATCCAATGCCAAAGTTTCGTCGGGCTACACCCCCTAACTCCGAAGTTATAAGCGCTCCTTTATTACATTTTAAGCCAATTTTGGACCTTCCTTTCAAAAAAATTGTAAGGGAGGCCCCCGTCTCCGGTGGGGGGTGCGCTAGTAAGACTTGGTCATTTTCTAGCGCGTGTAAAAATTTGGAAGGGCAGCACCCCCTAGGGGCCGAAATATGGTCTTTCGAAAAATGCGACTTAGGGTAGGTCAAAATGAGCGCTTATAACTTTGTTCGTAGTGGACGGAATTTCACAAAATTTTTTTTGTTCAACGCCGAAAGAATCGTTCTCGTCAACGCCGTTTAGATTTTGTCGCTATCTTCATCGGTTCCTGAGATATTTGCGCTCAAAGTCGAAAGTTGTCG
>Ga0209367_1010980_pt1 | contig 12077 bp, 8 predicted proteins | sample WorMetLIZISLAND2_FD_187412 | JGI IMG/M metagenome (GOLD analysis project Ga0209367, IMG submission 187412) | Marine gutless worms symbiont microbial communities from Max Planck institute for Marine Microbiology, Germany - Olavius geniculatus... ... | reverse complement strand
AGTGTAGCTGACGAGGCAGATGACTGCAGCGACAGGTAACGCGATGACCGACAACATCTTGATGTACTGCAGTACAGTACGTCGACCTCCGCGAGAAGATTCCACCAACGCCTCCAACATCAGACGCTGTCCTTCTGACGACGTGTTGCTGCATTTTGAGGGCATATTTTTCGCATTATGGTCGTCATATGCTGACGACGAAGTATGTACTGATGACAAATGTTTACTGGTTTTTCTTGCACTGGGCTCTCAAGGACCTACGTCCCCATGTTCTCATTACGATGTCGTACTTATGATAAAGTGCATATTGTGAACAAAATAAATGTAAAGTGGTAAAAGCGTAGTTGCATTGGTTATGACGGTTATATCTGCAAAAAATGCGTGTACTGAAGACAAATGTCTTTCAGCGACAAATGTCCTTTGATGTCGTTTTCTTCTGATGACGTGATACTAAGGCGTTGCTGCCATGCGTGTGTCGAAGGTGGAGTCATGGCGCCTTCGCCAACGTGATTTTCTTTGCCGGTGCTTTGATAAGAAGCCGTTTTTACTTCAACCATGATCATCTAATAGCTAAACAAAACCAGCATTAATCACAACCGTAAACGGACAAGAGATAAACGCTTGTTATATCGACATAGAGACAAACAAGAAGCCCAGCTGTCGCTTTTGTCGCAGTTGTCAGTGACCTTCAAGGTCATCTAAAGTTTATGATTTTCATTTTATTTGGAAGGCAATATGCGACTTTCTATCAATAATCAATAGCAACCTAATCCTTATCTCGCACCGTTTAACCGCAATAACGCGTAACGGTTTTCAAAGTTATCCGAAGTTAATAATTTTTATCTAATCTGACAGGGAATATGCCATTTTTTATTAGTGATTAATAGTAACCTACGCCGTATCTCTCACCGTTTTCGAAATTTGGTCATTTTTCCCTTGGATAACACACATTTTTACTCCCCTATATTTAACTTTTAATTTAAAAATGTTTCTCTTAGAGTAGATGGCTGAAATTTTGCATGTCCGAGTTTAAAACATACAGTTAATCATTCGTGTAAAAGTTTTCCTTTATGCCTTACTCCTTAGCCAGGGTACATCCGTTACAGACGACGGACGGACGAACGGACGGACGGACGACAACCATACCAACAGCTCGACCGTTACGTAAGTACGGTCGGCTTAAAACAAAAACAAAGACCAGTTATTCGTGGATATTTATGTCGGTCTTGCTATTAAGATACCACACGTTATACCTGATGTAACGTTATACACGCCACGATAAAACACAAATACAGTGCGACATTCGGACTTGAAAACTGGCAAACAGCTCTTAGCTCTTAGTTTACAGTGTACATACAGCTATTTTATCTTTTATGTTGCAGTGTTTGAGTTGTTATAGCCTAAGTTGTAAGTTATAGTCAGTCATAAAATTTAAAAGTGAAATTTAAAAACAATTTGATATAGCGCTATTGTCACAAAGTTGAGTGTGAATCAGAAGCGCTGCGTTGGCGCTGACTTGTCCTTCGTATCGAGGTAGGCGGCGGTAAGCTAACGGCAGTCAGTCGACTACTGTTTATTGCATACGCACGTCGCACACAGAACACACAATCTATCGGAATCGTGAAAAAGTGTTACATCACGATTTACATTGCGGATCATGGAATTGTGCGATTATGCGGGCGCATAATTTTACGAATCATTGGCGTTTTTTCGCTAAATTAGACAAACTGCACACAATCCGACGAGTTACGCATAATTCGTCTTTTCTCTAACGAAGTTCGGCTGCATATTGCATCATCAGCAGCTTGCCGTGCCCGATGTACGAGCGTAGGCGGCTTTATGAACTAAGCACTGGTAACCTTTTCTGTTCTCCGCCTGTCTTACCATTTCGACCAGGCTTCTCTCGCCCCATTGAACGATATCATCAATCCACTGTTTCTTCTGACCACCTTGCCGACGTTTTCCGGGCATGATGCCCAGCTTGGTCTTTCTCTAAACTCTCGTGTCTCGTTGTATGACTAAGTATTTCAGTTTGCGTGATTTCACTTGCCTCAACAGGCCCCTGTCTTGGCCTACTCTTCGTAAAACCTCCTCGTTCGTTACATGTTCAAAGTAAGAGATGCGCATAACACGTCTGTAGCATTGCATCTCAAACGCCTCTACATTCTCGCATAATTCTTTTTTCAATGTCCCAGACCAGTGCTTTGATGAGTCAAGCTTTTAGTTTATTGCTCACTGTACGTGACTTCCAAATTAGGACTAGTTCGCCCAGTCTCTGCCTCGCGATTGCGAGTCGCGACTTGACCTCCTGGTCACACGACGCTTCAGAATTGAACATAGCTCCAAGATTCGACCAGGCTTCAGCTTGGTCGAGATGTTTCGCGAATCCCATGTCCACCATCACTTTCCACCGTTTCTTGTGGTTTACTTTGTCAAAGGCTTTTTCGAAGTCTACGAAACACATGCACAGCGGCTGCCTTCAGGACCGAGCTTTTTCCTGAGAATTCTGAGGCTGCATAGGTGATTGTGGCCTGAATCTTGATTTCACCCACAACTTGTTTCACTCAGGGTGCATCCAGCTACCGTTACAGTTATTGGTTTCGGATCATCGCAAACTTTCATTACTTCTGTCTTCTTGCCATTTATTTTCATGCCCAGTTCAGTAGCCGCCTCATGCAAGCGGTTGACAATGTCTTGCAACTCTTCTTCTGTGCTGGCGATTAGCACAATATCATCTGCGTACCAAAGATTGGTGATGCACCTCTCACCAATCTTGAACCTTTCTTTGTATCCGTCAAGTGCTTTACGCATCAACAACTCGGCCATGAGGTTAAAGAGGTAAGGGGACAAAATACACCTTAGTTTCACTCATTGCTTGGCTTGGAACCAACCACTTGTTTCGCCATGAATCCGGACATTTGACTTTTGGTTTTTTGTATAGCGCTCGTATAAGGGCAACAAGATGTTTCGCGAATCCCTATCCACCATCACTTTCCACCGTTTCTTGTGGTTTACTTTGTCAAAGGCTTTTTCGAAGTCTGCGAAACACATGCACAGCGGCTGCCTTCAGGACCGAGCTTTTTCCTGAGAATTCTGAGGCTGCATAGGTGATTGTGCATACCTCGCTATGGCCTGAATTCAGCTTCTGCCTCAGCCACCTTGAGTTTAGTTTTAGGTGTGATCCTTCCGAGGATGACCTTCAGTAGTATCTTGCTTGCATGAGATATCAGAGATATCGTTTGATAGTTTGCGCATACTGAAGGGTCCCTTTTTGTAGAATGGCACAAACGTTGACTGGGTCTAATCATCTGGCCACTTTCTTGTTTGCCATACGCACACAATAATCCGATGCATTGCTTTAACCACAAAATCTTCTCCCAACTTGACTAACTCGATTGGTATGCCATCTGGCCCTGCCGTTTTCCCACTGTTTGTAGATTTGAATGCTTTTTTCACTTTTTCTACTGTTGGAACTGGCTCTGTTGAACCAGGTTCCATGTTATATGTATCATCGTCAGTGTTGGTGTTCTGCAGGGTCTCGTAATACTCTCGCCATCTTTCCAATATGTCAGCGCTCTCTGTCAGTGTGCTACCGTCTTGGGCAGAAATCATTTTGACTTTGGGACACTACTTGGAATCACGAACGTGTACGATTTAGAACCACTTAACCTAAACCGTCGTTGTGTATTGCGTTGTGGCTTGTTTTTTTATTTATTTATTGCTGACTGTATAACGCCTAACTTTATAACTTGAATGTTTAACTTTGAGTATTTTTCCGAAAGTGGCGTTTATTTTCGTTTTTCCGCACAAGTGCAGAAGTAATGGTAACTATATGAAACTTTGAAGTAATGTAGCATTTTTATTTTTAAGTACTAAAAGTAGCTGATAACTTATAATAATAAAAAACGTAAACTTTCAAGCAGTCAAAATTAAGCAACAGGCCTAGGCTATGTCCTCAGAAAAATAGTGGACGCAAAATCAGAGGGCATGTATCATAAGCATAATCTGTGCATAATTTGTAACAAAAACTGCGCGCACAATCGTGCTAAACGTTGCACGTGATTTGCTGTTTTTTTATCATTTCTATGACACAATTCTTCTGCAGACTATACTCGGTGCACAGTTTGAGCATATTTAGAGACTCGGCAGAAGTCTTTACTGACCCTCATCTGAACTGAGATGCTAATGGCGGCTTTAGGGCTGCCATCCCTCAAGCTTGTTAAAAAAGCTTAAGCCAAAAGAGTTACTTTTACTTAAGTTATTTTGTTATTTGCATTACGAACAGGCATAGGCAACTCAGGAAAAACACTGATGCGCTATTTGTCGACTGAGACAAGATTATGCCGCTTCCCACCGCGCTTGAGGACGAGCAGAATAGACTTACTCCAGTCCAAAACAGCAAACCGATTGTCTACCCGGCTTGGCTGAGCCGTGACCTAGCGAAGCAACGTCTCCAGGTGGGCAGCTCAAGCCGGGCGTGCTGACTTTGGAATAGTTTACACTTAATGAAAGCAAATCTGCAAGTAAGCAGGTAGCTTTTCTGGCTGCTGACTTGCACTGCCAACGTTCACCGTGGTAGAAGTGATACCGACTGACTATCTAACTACTCTTACTCTCAAGAAAGTGGTTAAATACGCTGAGACTTGCGGAGGTGGGGGGACGTCCACCGTCCACGTCCCCCACACCCCCGCAGGTGCGTGCTGTTAAAGGCTATTCCAAACAGGTTGACATGTCTCGGGTGGACCACATGGAGACCGAATAAACAAAAGCTAAAAGCAACGAGAAACGCGCAATATACACACAATGGCAACGGCAGCAAAAATAAAACACGTACCAGCGATTAAACACAGAACGTTAACGACGAAAACCGCGTAAAAGCATGTCAAAAAAACTATTAAAAACTTCCGGCGATAATCAGTACTGCACCGGACATAACCATTCTAGACATTACTACTACTATTATTGTTATTAATTTATTGACGTGTTACAGTTATGCTGTAAGCGTCTATTGCACGACGTGTGTGTCTGTCAACTGTCCGTCTGTATGTAACTTATGTATTGTGGTTAACGGGTAAATTGTAGGAGAAAATGTTTTACACGAATAATAGACGATTTGTCGTGGCTGTCGATCTGCATACATAATTTAAAGGATGCAGTGCAGAGAAAACATGCTTTACTTTAGGGTCAAATGTAGAAGCGTATAAAAAAGTGTGCGTTTTTTAAACAGAAAACTGACCATATTTCGGAAACGGTGAGAAATACGACGAAGGTTATTATAAATCACTAATAATGAGTGGCATACGCCATTTTAAATAAAATAAAAATTATCATCTTTGGATGGCCTTAAAGGTCAGTACGCGCTATTGTGACTAAATGGTGCGACATAGAATCTAAGTTGCTATTGATCACTAATAGAAAGTCACACATTGGCTTTCAAATGACATAAAAGTCATTGAACTAAGATGACCCTGAAGGTCAGTACTGCAACAGAAGCTGTATAGGCTGTAGTGCATCTTTCTTAGCGACAGCTGGACTTTTTTGTTGAATACGCCACATGGCAGCACAATCACATAATGCAGTACAACAAAAGCTGAAAGCAGCGTACAAACATATACCAAGCGTTTATTCTTTTTTGTCGTTTTTTACCTGTATAAGCTACTATACAACATAATGTAACGACGCAGTTAAGGTGTGATGTCACTTTACCTTTAATAGCAAGCAGTCTTTAGAATAGCCTACAGCCGACACCGGCAGCCGATGAACTACGAATTCAGCTTATGCTTCAGACATGGCGGCTTATACATGTACTGACGATTGACGCCGTGCTTTTACGTAGAGGCTACCTGTAGAGATATGACTAGAAATCATCTGACGAGAGGTGTGCAAACCGCCGACAGATCCGTCTGTGGACTTATAATCCGCATCAGCGTCAGTAGAAGGTCAAAAATCTTAGCCAAAGGAAAGAGTTATGCTTTTTTGATTTTTTAGTCTGCTCGGAAGCGATAGCTTTTGGAGCAGATTTATGTTTTACTGCAGTTATTTAAATGTTTTTTTTTATTTTGCCAAGGTATTTTTGAGCTAAATCGGCCGATCGCCGCGAAATTTTGCAACACGATCAGAAGTTTTTTTGTAACACAGGTCGAAAATTTTAGGGAGTTTTCTCCCCCCCCCAAAAAAAAAGACTTTAGCGCGATTTTGGACGACTGCAAACTTCGATGGCAAATATCTTCAGAAGGGTTGAAGATATTCAAAATCGGACAAGTATATGATCTACCACGATTCCTCCCGCGTTCGGCGAAAAAGTACGGTGAACTTTGGTCCACTAACAACACGGACTTAGATGTGTAATCACACTCATCCAAATCGACTTTTTGGAAAAATCATATTTGGGCCTTTAAGAAGTGCTGAGCCCTGAAATTTTTATACGCGCTTAAGAATGACCAAATTTTGTTAGCTTACATGCCACCGCAGACGGGGATCTTTTTTAGCAATTTTTTACAGTGGGGCCCAACAATTGGCTTAAAATTTAACAAATCAGCAACAATAACTTTGGAGCCAGGGGTGTAGCGTAATAAAACTTTGTCACTTGACGTGCCGCTAGATAGAGTTGATAATGTGGGTACAACTTTTGAGAAGCACCGCTTCTTTAAAATTTGGGAAAGCAAAAAACGTCTAAAATTTGGCGCGATTTTGGCCAACTTCAGACTTTGACCTCGAATATCTCTGGAACGAATAGAAATATTGACAAGCGGTAAACGGCGAACTTGGGTCTGCTAACAACAACGGTTAGTTGGATATAGGCTCCTAATGTCTATTTACCCAAAGTCATCACTGCGCATTCTGCGTATGCTGATGCATTTGAGTTCGGACTTCGAGCCACGTGACTTCACTACCGGGGAAATTTTAACCCCCGAAATCCCCCCCTCCAATCGGACTTACGGCGCGGGGCAGACTCACATTGGTCTCTGCCCCAAATATTTAGTTTGGTTTTGATTCTCTGTTTGCAGAATTGTTCAATTAGCAGATTTTGACGCAACTGCGTAGAAAGGTGAAATGCGACACATGAAGCAAACAATTGGATTTTGGTGGCAATTTTAATTCAATTTTTACCTCCGCCAAGAAGGTAATGTTTTTGCCAGACTTTGTTTGTTTGTTTAACTGTCTGGCTGTTAACAAGATAACTCAAAAAGTTATGGACGGATCTTTCTGAAATTTTCTGGGAATGTCGGGAATGGCACAAACTACCAGTGGTTCAAGTTTGGGGGTTATCCGAAAGGAATCCTGGATTCTGGATCACTTTGAAATTTTCGTTACTATTGCTTTCAATGGGGCATAAGAAAAACCGCTGCAAAACCAAAGATGGTGCTGCCACCTAGCGAACAACATTGCTTTGGCAGAGGTGTGCGGGCTCTGACTGCTTTCTAGTTAAAATATTTTTGACAATTTTAATTTTTTAGCCGAAAATACCTAAATAACGGTTGAGCTTATGGTACGGTTGTCGTCTGTTCAGTGTCTCTTTGTCGTTCGTTGTCGTCCGTCACGAATGTATTGTGGCTAAGCGATAAAAAACAGGGCCTAAATTGCTGTTGATCACTAATAAGAAGTCGCAAATTAACCTTCAAATGACATAAAAATCATTGATTTTGGATGACCTTGAAAGGTCTTAGCGCATCATACGGTATTGTGGCTACACGCTAAGTCGTAGGGGATCAGCTATGGTACCATCGGATAAAGCGCTGGCAACTTTTTATAGGCTGTGAATAGTAACCATGTCTCCATCTGCAGCGGTTTGACCGCAATTTTTACCTACACGTTTCTACGCGCGACAGCAAAATGCTTCGCACGTCTTATCCATCGTTGAGGTGTCCGTCCATGCGTCCGTTTGTCCGTCACACTGCGGTATTGTGTCGAACAGACGCAAAAAAATCGAAAGATTCGATGTATACACATTGCCATAAGATTTATCTCAAAATATGTCGTAAGTGTTCCGTGATTCAACTCATTGTTCTAAAGTGATAGGGCCGTAGTAAGTGTGGTGTAAAAATTTCTCAGGCCCCAGTATTATTGGGTCTGGTCTCGTTTAGCGGAAGCTTGTGCTGTCCGATGCTTTTAGTTCTACGTTTATTAGTAAACGACTATTTTTGACGTCACATTTTGCAGAATTACAACCATGCGTTACAAAGTTGCCTTTAAAATGTTCTTGAAGTTGCTTTAATCCAAGCACAGCAAACGACTTTCTTTGTCGTTAGATGCGTCGTAAGTCTCACGTTATGTTTTAAGATAATATTATTCACAACATTACTTGCAGCAGAAAGACCATTCACGATTGCTCACAATCATCGGTAGTGGCACTATTGTATAAATCATATACAGCTTGTTATGAAATAGTAAGATATCGTCCGCAAATTCGTTATTGGGTTTATGTCCGTTAATATAGTGGATCGACTCCATCAGCATCCGCATCCCTCTGCATCCTAGAGAAGAGCAGCAGTGATAGCTAATGTGGAATCAGATGTTTGCAGTAACGTAATCCCTAATCAACGGCCTAACAGCTATTATACGCAAATTTCATTGCCACGAACATCCGGGAATGCAATCGAGTGTACGTTATTTTCGATCATCCGTCGAAGTATTAGGACAGTAAAGGAGAGACAAAGACTGTATTAGAATGGAAAGTAATTAGTACATCCCAAATATCCCACACAGCAACCCAAATTTTTCGAAAGAAAAATAGACAGTTCAACAGTTGTTCAATTTAGCGACGCAAAACATTTTTTCCCATATGACGCATTTTGGTGCATTTTTGGCATTGCTAAAAATCTTTTTTTCACCTTGGTAAAAAAGTATTCATTTATATAATCTTTTGGCTACGCGTTTAAACAAAAAATTTTTTGTGAAAAATGAAGACTGTTTAAAAAGCAAAGCCAAGGTATAAACGGTTTATTTTGACTTGTGTTTTCGACATTCATTTGAAATGCAGGTATTAATTTTCGTACTGAAAATAAACTACAAATACAAATATTTTATATTACGTATTTGCTAACAACTGAAACAAATAATCTGAGCATAGATCACGTGACGCGCGACAGCATCAGTGCTGCTAACTGGGGAATATATTTTGTGTTTTTTCAGTGCAAAAAAAAACACAGAGAAATGATATCAAACTGAAATCACAAAAATGTCTGTCACGAGATGTCTGTGAACTGTTTTACACTTTAGTTAAATTTCTGTCTGTTTGTCTTTCTTTTTTTCTGATGTGTGTGTAAGTGCTAATTCTCAGGCTTCAATATTTTAATAAACTGTTATTAATAATTACGAGTATGAGTTCATTTATATCGCCAATAATGCTGATTGACTTGAAGCATTGCTGGAGTTTCAAACGTTTTATCGTCAAGTCTGTGTAACAACAGATACTTTAGATGCAGCTGTGGCTTTGTGGTAGAAGACATTGTAGTGAAACAGAAAAGTCAGTTATCTTTCTTTGACGTTGCTACACATACATCATTCAAGACTCCTGCAGATGAAAAATCTATGGTGGTTACGGCTTCTTTTAAAAGCCAAGATTTAATGATTTTAAACATAAATATGGCCCGTACAACATACTCATATAGGTCTACTTGTTACGCAACTATGCAAACATGCAAATACTGCGAAACAGTGTCGCAGTAAAGTATTACAAATTTTAAATTCTTTGTAAATATTTAATTAAATACCACTTCAAATAACAACATTTGAAAATATTTTAATGCTTGCCGTTAAATACTGTTTAATTATTTCAATAGTAGTTAAATACTTGATATTCAAAATACTTGAAGTGCGTAAATACTTTATAACACTGCTTGCAGTGCTGCAGTGTTCGCGTGTAAGCGCGTAAAATAACACTGCACGTTTTTGTGTCTTTCATGTTAACGCTTTGTAAACGCCTAGCGTCTTTCACAGGTATCTACTTAGGTTATAGTACTAAGTATTCGATGTCAAACGAAACGCATAAAATATTATTGTTGTAAAAAAGATCATGCACCGTTGTTGCACTTTCGTAAATCTCATACCATTATAAACAGTCCATTACAGACAAGTACGGTTGGCGCAATGGCGCACAGAAACTCTGGAGGCGGGTGTGTAGTGACAAATTCAGGATTTGCCAAAGCGGTCAGACCATGACAAGCGCGGAGCGAGAACCCATAACAGAAAAGCCCCTGGTCGTTTCAAAATGGCGAAGCCCCATAAAAACGACAGATTTTTTGTTGATTTTCACACCACAAGGAACGTCAAAATTTAAAGACATAAACGAAAAACTTGCCTGCAGTGTGCGTAGGCCTATCTGAATTCGCACTGCTGATGTCCACGCTGCGCAAGAACGTAGTTGAACGAGACAGACTTGGCACAGGTCCTGCGTTTGTGGATCCATGCCTGTAAGCCGACGGCATCGTCTGACTATAAAGTTTCATTTTTTCCATTTTTTCTGCATTTCTTACCTCTGTATTTAAGTGCCGTAAATTCCAGTCCTGCATTTTGATTTCTGCAGCTTGGTGTCGCATCCCGCATCTACCTAATTTGCATGCCGGGTGTAGTGGAAAATTCGTCGCACCGGAAAATTTTTCCCACACGCAGCAGTACGGGTTACAGTTAAGATTAAAAATAGGGTTAAATTTAGAGTTAGGGTTAGGCTTAGGAGTAGGGTTAAAATTAGGGTTAGGATAGGCTAGGGTTGAGGTTAGGGTTAGGGTTAGTGTTAGCGTTAGCGTTAGTTACATTATGACAATATGGAGGTGGGAAGAAATTTCCAGGTGCGACAAATTTTCTACGACACCGGATCAAATAGCCGACGGGATCAGATGTGCTACTGTTAAAAATTCGTTTTACAACTTCACAAAAATGTTTTTATAGTTAACGTTTATCATTTTTACAAAACAATGTTTCACATGTACACGCTGTACCATATTATATTATATTATTTGGTAAGTAATAGTTTTATTTACCTCTTTAAAAACGACACTGCACAAAATGGTTTGACACATACCCCTAATAAGCTATACAGTTAAATCTCTTTGCCTGTTTAGCTGTCGAATTTGTTTTTGTAAACAAAACCTTAAGTGTAAAAATGTTGATATAAGCCTACCGTAGTTGACTATTATTGCAGAGTTAGGCCTACAGCAGTACATGTAACCGATTGTCACATAACTTAAAATATTGAAAAGTAAATGAATGACATAACCAGTTGAATAAATTATATATGACAATAATTACTAAATCTGTGCTTATTATTGTCATCAGTATTATAAACAGTGACGTATCCAAAATTTTTTCAAAAAGGCAATGTCTACTTCTTACATTTTGTTCAACTTATTCTTTTCTTCTTTCATCTTCTTTGTCTTTTCTTTTTTCGTGTCTGGGTCCGAAGCAGAACTCTTAGTAGATGAGTGCACTGAATGTTCCGAAACGCAATATAAAATTTTGCCCATTTTGATGCATTTCGGTGACGGATACATGTAGGTCTATGTGTGTCTCAAGTTTTTGCTTTCGTAAGTAAGTTTTCTTAGCGTTAAAGGGAAACGACAGACATACCGTAAATATGGCACTATAACAAATATGCACAAATGCACAAAAACACTTAAATACACTAAAATCTACGTCTACAAGTTAAGTTGTCAACTGTTGTGTTTCCTAGGAGAGAGCACAATATCAAGTTCTAAGCTACAGCTATAGGATTAAGCCAGGAATAGCAAATACAGTGACATAAGTATTTGTGCTGCCGAAATTATGAACACACAGTCATTACTTCTCAGAATAACAATAACATTATTGAACCAACTCAATTACTGATTCTGCAAATCAACTTGTTTTGTTTTACAATGAATTACATGTAGGCCTACACTTATTTTGACAAAATTTAAAATAAAGTATTTTGGCACTAAGTCCGATTGGAGGGGGGATTTCGGGGGTTAAAATTTCCCCGGTAGTAAAGTCACGTGGCCCGAAGTCCGAACTCAAATGCATCAGCATACGCAGAATGCGCAGTGATGACTTTGGGTAAATAGACATTAGGAGCCTATATCCAACTAACCGTTGTTGTTAGC
>Ga0209367_1010978_pt1 | contig 12078 bp, 7 predicted proteins | sample WorMetLIZISLAND2_FD_187412 | JGI IMG/M metagenome (GOLD analysis project Ga0209367, IMG submission 187412) | Marine gutless worms symbiont microbial communities from Max Planck institute for Marine Microbiology, Germany - Olavius geniculatus... ... | reverse complement strand
AACCATTCAGCAGGATCTGAAATCCAGCGACCTTAATATGGACGACGCAGTTGACTTGGCTCAGAACCGTCCACTCTGGAGATTGATGTCTACGTTCGGCGCTACGCACTCTTAGTGGTGCTTGCCAAAAATGATGATGATGATGGTTTAACCTAACCTAATGTAATACGCTTTACTACAGCCTCGATCTCTATAAAATGTTTCTCAGAGGTGCTGTCATCTGACACGTCACCCATAAATAACAGAAACGTCTTTAATGTTCGTTTAAAGCAGTTCAGGGTGTTGGTGCTGGTAGGCTAATTGCAACTGGTTCTACAGCTGCTGCATGTGGAAAAGGCACAGCAAAGGCTCACCGGCCAAATCGGTCCGTTGCCACACGCGGGACTAGAGCAGTTGCAATTTATACCCCATTTACACGATCAAGTTGGCTCGACGAGCTGGCTATATGTTAGCTGGACGAGCCAGTGCGATGTCTGCTCGATGTTTGCTCGATCGTGTAAACGGGGTATTAAACCAGTAACAAAATGCCAATAGATGTACATTTTAATTTCAACTATACGAGCAATCGGAGCGCACAATCGCACAATCGCCGCCGCCAATATTTTTTTACATTTCAGACACAAATCCAATTCCGGCAGGATCGAACGATAACCCCACAGACCGGATCCCCAAAAGTAATTTTTTGGAGTTTTTGAAGCAAAACTTACATAAGCAGGGGCTGCTTGTCGTTCTAAAGTATCACATCAAAGATGAGTATGCAGCACACGACAATTTTTCAAAACAGGAGCCCTGCAAGTTTTTTTTCAGCGGCGGGTGGGAAAGGCGGCGAAAAAATATGGTAATTTTAGACGGCACCGAGAATAACCAAACGTTTCACGCTGAACTGATACCGTACGCCGCAACTAATTCTAAAAACTCATGACCCAGTTCAGACCTCATCAAGCTTAAAGTCCTGCGGTCGTCGTCCATGCGTCAGCTCGTTGGGTACTACCAGTACGTAGTAATGCGTGATGTCGCCGTTCTCCGGGGAAGCGGGGTACAGAACGATGACGAGCTTCGTGTCCGACACGACCCGGTAGAACGTCGGCGAGTCGAACTCAGGCGGCGCTGAACACACACAAAGCAAAGCCAATCAGTATATAGGTGGGTATGGAGCGACTTAACTGAACTCAGCTGAACTGACACGGTCCAGTTTCTAGACAAACTGACCAACGGGAAAGCAGGGCGAACTCATTGGTCATTGGTTGACGCGTACGTGAGCGTATTCACGTAGGCCACCGACGCCGTTAGACGGTGCCTACCGTAATACATTAAACTGCGAATGTTAACGGACATTGCAAAAAGTCGACATAGAGGGAATCAGTGAAGACTGAGTGAGGATGAGTATAGGTACAGACTAACCCAGATTCGCATATAAAAAATGACCGTTAAAACGCTGTCGCATGTAACCGTGTCTGAACCGTTTGAAAAAATGCTGCTAAACATATTTAACATATTTAATCAGTATGTATTCTTGAAAAAATTCTTTTTAATGTCATTTGCGCCTGAATGTGGCTCAAATTTTAATTTTAAATTTGTTCATTCGGGATTCTTCCGTTTACATTCCGGTTCCCTGTGTCAGATCTTTATGGCTGGCGCACGGCTTGGAGATGTATCATTTTTCGTGTGTTTACTGCTGACATTTAGTGCTCATGAATGATACGTTTCATTTTCAGTCGACTGCAGTATATCAGCTAATTATTAAAGCAATAAACACATAACGGTTTTGGAAAAGTATCGGTGAAAAAGCGCATACCGCCGATGCTGGTTTCGACGCGGATCTGGTGTACGGGGCCCCAGGTGTCGTCAGTGAAATAGGCACTGATGTTGAACGTGTAGACGGTGCGCGGAACCAGCGAGTCGACAAACAGCATTCGCTCGTCCGTCGCGACGATCTTCGGCGCCGCCTTGGGAAATATAAACTTGGTGTCTATGCCGGAGTGCGAGCGGTATTCCTTCACGCCGTCGTACTCGATCTACGCGTGCCATGCTTAGTCGGTTAATAAATAAATAAGTAAAAAACTTAGCACCTATGTAAGTATGTTATCCGATGGATAATTAATTTTAAAAAATTAATATGCTGAACACAGTTATTTTTTGTGTGAGCAAGTAAGTAAGTAAACATCGATAGTACTTGAAAATGAGTATTTTCAGCACATTAAAGCTTAAAAAAACGGTATGCGCTAAAAATATGCGTTTTACATACCTGCTTAGTTAGAGATAAATGTATACGCTACGTCATAAGGCCGTAACATGATTAACATCAGCTTCAGTGTCCGTCTAAAAGTGGCAGTTTCAAACGCTCACGATATTTCGAATACGATTCAATTGCTGATTTTTACTAAAAACACAAACAGATATTCTAAAATTGCCTAAACATAGTAGATCTGTGCCTCTCGGATGAGTCAATTTCAAGACGTGTCTAAGTTAATATTAGCTACAAAAACGCCATTTACTGTTAAGGAAAACATTCGGGCAAGACCGGACCTTGTAGTGAAAAACGCCTGGTTTTCTCGGTGGTTTCCACTCGAGCATGACTGAACGAGAGTTCTGAGTCTTTGACATGAATTCTTGCACCATGTCCGGGTGTTCTGCATTGGTAGCATCAGAATACAAAATCAGTAAAGTCAAATATTAAGTAACTTAGTCAAATACATGGTCACACGGTCTAGTTATCTTAATCATGCTTAGCTTAACCAGTAGATCCAGCTGCACATCGCATCTAGTAAGTAAGTAAGTAAGGAAAGAAGTAAAGAATCTACGAATTGAACACGCAAACTGCATACAACAATAAAACGCATCATTATGCCTATACAATCCGAGCTCCGCTGATAAATTTCATATATTCTAAAACTGAAAATTTTTGTAGAGATTTATAGCACAGTCTTTGCTGTAAACAAAAACAGCTGAATGACCGGCATTTACAGTTACACGCGCACATCGTTTACGAGTTTTCGGCGTCATATTCTCTTATCACAACCGCTAAAGCTGTGCGACGACCGATGCAGAAAATGCTGTTCTGAGTCAGTCGCTTTTTGTCAACTGGATTACTTCAAAATTATAAACTAAAACATATATATTTATACTTGTTATACGTAGTTCATGTCGCACTTTGCACCATTGCTATGACTACTTCATGCAAACTTACTATTTGCAGGTTTTGTGTCTCTGAAAACTAGGCTTAAGCGGCGCGAAACACAAGCCATATTTGATTTACCGACTGGCTGACTAATTGGATGATTAATTAATTAAATGGCTGACAAATTAACAGTTGTTGTGTGCGGACCGTGCTCAAGCTTGTTGGAGACGGCGACTTCGGACAGTGCGCCGAGCTGTCCGTCCGGTGTCTTGGCCCTCACTCTCACCGCGTAGACGGTGTGCGGCTGAAGACCGGATATCTCGCTCACCGTGTACGGTCCGATCTCGACGCTGAGCCAGCGCTCGAGGTCGTAGTCGGCGTACGAGCTGTAGTAGACGCGGTAGCCGGACACGCTGTCGGCTGGCACCGACGGAGGGGGATCCCAAGACACTACCAGAGCAGTCGACGACGTCCGACGCAGCTGAACGTTGGTCGGAGCCGCGATCGACGCTGAAAACGACAAAAAAGTATCAAAGGTGGTGTATATCTCTTTACAGGAAACCCATCTCAGAGCTACAGAGCGTCACCTGCCATATGGGCTTCCTTTCACCCGACTTACTTACAACCAGTTAACTTACTTACTGCGACGACTTAAGCTCAAACTCCAATCACTTTGATCTGTTCCGGACTTGTTGTACAACAGCCTGGGCCCCCATAATTTTTTAGCTGTCGAAAAGTTGCCAAAAAAATTTTCTTGTCCGAAAATTTTCGTCCAAAAAAGTGCTGCAAATCCAAAGTACTTGAAATTCAAGGGCAAAATTGTAAACTTTTGAGCACTTCTGTTGTAAATTTGCAGCGTTTGTCCAAAAATCGCAAATTCCCGCGCCGCCTCCTTGCTAAACCTAACGCTCGACACCGACGGACACATCAACGCTGCAGACCGAACGAAGAACTGAAAAACTTTCGGTAGAAAGACAGCGCTTACGAAATATGACAGCTAGCAATTAAAATTTAGCGGCGTCGTGACGAGCAGGGGGTCAAGTGAACCGCCAAAGTATTGGGTTGTCGAAAAATTGTTAAAAAGTCTTCTTTTAGTCCAAAAATTTTTGTCCAAAATGCAAAATTTGAGACTAAGCCTCCCATTTTAAAAATATTTAGGCGCAAAATTGAAATTTTGAAGCTTCGTCGTTATCTCCTCCGTCGACAATCTGTCGGAAATTTGCAGTATCTATGAGAAAATTCCAACTTCCTGCCTCGTCTACTTCTTCAGCCCACGATGCTGCTGTTTAATAATTAACACCATAACACTAAAACGCTGAAACGAATGGAGAAAAAACACGAGTATGAATGAGGAGAAAAGCAGCAGTGACAGCCAGTGGGCCGATACTGACAGTGTCCGAGAGTGCGGAAAGGCAGCCCGTTGCTCCACGGGCCGGGACCCTTGGACGTGTAGGCTCGAACGAGGAACCTGTAGTCGACGTTCAGCTGGAGCCGGTCGACCATCAGAGCCGTGCTCGTGGTGTTCTCGGCGGTCATCTCCTCACTGACGCCAGACTGAGAACTGCTGCTGGACCCACCGCCGCCCCCCGCAGCCGCTCCGTGACCGTACCGTACCTACGCACGCCGTACCACACAACCGTATAATACAGTATATGTCATGGAAAATTACTTATTAATGCGGTTCGCACAAGAGCAACTGCAAGTCTATACAACAGTGTGCAAGTGCAGTGCGATAGAATCGAACGCGGTTGACTCGACCGTTGCCATAGTTTGCTTGCAGCTATAAGCTAACTGCTCTTGTGTTAGACCTAACCACATTAGTGAGCGGGCGACGACGTATCATTATCAAAACGTAAATAAATAATTACAAGAAAAGCCCTGCTAACGCAAACGGGAACGCGCAACAGCCGCGATGCACGTTTGAAAAACCAGTAAAACAAAGTTTAAGTCAGTCGCCAGAAAGGCCAGACGAGCGGCGGCTATAGTGTCTATAGTGTTTTACTCGTACTCACCAGAGGGTGTGACATGCTCAACCAACGCCGATTAGGCTGGATATCGCAAATTTTTTCTATCCCTTCTCTTTTTGCGCCCTCGTTCGGGGTGACCCTTTTCCAATTTATGGAAAAGCTTTACAGTTTCTGAAACTAGAGTCTTCCAGGCAGTCAGCGGTGAAGATTTGGTGACCCTAGCTTGCAACGTTTTTGACTGATTCACCCGTTTGACAGACGGACAGACAGACTAACAGACGGACGAACAGACGGACAGAATTGCGATCGCTAAGACGCACTAGCTGCTGTTGCGCGTAAAAATGTAAGTAAGTAAATAGAATTATTTCTACAGTGCAACTTAAGTCAAATATCACTGTGCGCTAGCATAGCTGTCCGCAAACAGAAAAAAGACTATGTTTTCAGCTGGCGTCGGTAGATGAATAGAAAATTGCCTTTGCAACAGCCTAATAGTGGTATCACGTAAGCCGATTTATGTTTAACCACCATCAGATAGCAAATAAACACAAACACACTTAACTAAAGTAAAAAAGCAATGAATTCTCAACAGCGATTATCCTTTATTGTAACGCTGAAATTGCCACTATATACCGTACCTCGTATAGAATGATGTCACCGTTGCGAAGGCGTTTAGGCGGCGGATCCCACTGCAGACGAACAGAGTGCACACTGACTCCGATAGCCGTGAAATTCTGCGGAGCAGCGGTCGGAGCTAAAACACAGTCAGGACCATGTTAGACAAGCCAGAAATCACCCAAAACTTTACAATGTTATACAATTTTCTATTGCTGAAAAAATAACGAGCGTTTAATGTGGCATGCAGATTATATGGCGAAATAACGTGCACAAAAGTTTCTCCACAGCGGCTGCTTTAGAGTGCTTGAATATTTGCAGTTTTCAAACTAAAATTCGCAAGTCTGTTTTACGCAACAACGAGCTAATTTTTAAAAAAAAATTATTCTAATAATAAATATTGACAATGGCATCGCAGCAAATAGTGTGTTTTCCAATCAGCTGCTAGACTAGTGTGTTTGTTAGTATTACTCTGAAGAAAAATATCGCACTTCAAGCAGTCAGAAGCCGCCGCTGACGAGATCCATTGACAATCAACGCAACTACGTAGTTGCGGCTTTGCATCGGCTTTAAGTTCGGTTCTTTCTGAAGTGCCGCAAATATAAGTCTCACCGTAAAAAAAATCCACAGGGAACAAGGCACTTCAGCGATGGTCGACATTAATACCGTGTGCTAAGCCGGCCATCGATTTGCTTGGACATCAGCTAGGACTGTAAGATTTTCTTATTTTTCATTTCCAACGTTGATAGTTCCCCCCTCCCCGTTTACAGCCAGCAAAGCCTCGTGCGTACACAGCTTCCAAAAACCATGCTCGGACAAACTGACCGCAACTGGTTCATGGGAAAAAACGCCCACATAAATAGCACTGCGGAAGAATAAAGCGGGTGTCGAAAAAGCGGAAAAAGGAAAAAGCCGGATGACGACGAAGACTAATTTTTCCGGGCGTTTATCGCCGGCCGGAAGTACTGTAAATTGTGTTGGTTGGATGATGGCGGTCATCTTGGCGAGGTCACGTGACGTGAAGACCACGTGACGCTCTGATGACTCACTTCCATCTGGAGTGCGTATCGTGCTAGTCGTCACTTCACCGTAGTCGACGGCGTTCCGAGCCGACAGCCGGAACTCGTACTCGACGCCGCGATCTATAAATAGCATCCAATCACAGCATCCGCGCGATTACTGAACAAATGAATAAAATCACCCATGTAATAAATAATACATAATGTTCACAAAAACACGTAACACGTTCTTGCCAAAAAATCTAGAAGTTTGTAAAAAGCTGAAAAACGCCATTTTTTCTCGATGTATTAACTAAATGCACTGCTTCTGGATGTCTACAGTTTTTATTTTTATTCAAACTTTTCGTTTGCGAACAATTGTTGGAGGACAAGTCGTACCACAAGCTTTACAACATTTTAGCGTGTTGGGATGCTGTAGACCTGTTTTAGGCTTTTGATATTAGGCCTAGTGGTCTTGTGCAAGTTGTTATAAATTTACTGTTAGGCTTTCGAATCGTTGCGGATTTATTTTACAACATGTTGCACGACTAATCCAGCAAGCGGAGCCTGTTCGCGACTGACCGAGAAAGCCGGTCGTGAAGCGAAGTTTGTCTGCGTCGAATCGGCGTTCTTCGACGTAGCTGTCGGCCCGTATGCCATAAGTCAGTTTGTAGCCTTCCAGGCGGCCGTGCGCCGTGCGCGGCGGCTGCCACGATACGGCAATCACAGGTGGGTTGTCTTGCGTCTGCGTCAGCTGCAGCGCTCGCGGAGCACTCGGCACTGCGTGACGTCACCGAAACACGAACACACAAACCGTACGTCACGTGCAGCGGCCTTCTGGGTCGGCCGAATTCCAAGTTGTAACATCGTCGTCATAATCATCACCCTCGTTTACTAATAAAGCTGACAAATGCAACTCGTGCAAATAGGGGGAATATTCAAAGTAGATGCACATAATTGCGCAGATTTTAAAAGTCATGAAAATATTTATAAGCTTAGTGCAAAATTTCAAAAGTTGTTGCCACGCCTACAATACAAGTACAAATTTTTGACTAGTTTAGCTAAGCTGTACACAGAATATTCTTTTTAAAATGTTGTATCTCTCAACATGGTGAAAACACGGTTTTGATCCGAGCCTGCGGCATTCAGTCTGTCATAATCCTCTGTGGAAAGAGCGTCACGAGAAAATAAACATCAACTCAACGAACAGTGAACTGCAAACTGGCAACAGCACCATGTCGGTTTGATAAAAAAAACGACAATATAACGTTAGGCATACCGGCGCCCTTAGTACGGACTTTGACGGTTCTGCTGGGCTGACCGTCAGCGCGGCGAGTGTAAGCCGTGGCGTGTACGAGGTAGGTCGTATCAGGTCTGAGACCGGTCACGATCATCTCGGTCGCTTCGGCGTTGGCGACGTCGCGTGGGGCGGCAGGCGGGCTGGAAGGCTCAGCGCCATCGACTCTGACGTAGACACGATAGCCGCGGACGACTCCAGACAACGAGGTCGTCAGGGTGTGCTCGCCGTCCTGGTTAATCTCCGGCGGTCGCCACTGGACCCTGATCGCCGTCGAGTTGACTACATCCGCTCGTATTCGCCGCGGCTCACCCGGAACTACACCAACAACACAACAATAAACTAGAGCTGTCAAATTGATGCATTAATTAACGCATTAATGCATTAATAAATTAACGCGCGTTAAAATAATTAACGCTCATACGTAAATTTATGTTAACTTATTAAATTCCGTGAAGCAAAAGTTCCAATATTTCGTTAAACTGCGGTTATTTGACAATAGAAAGTAACTAAACTGTTGTTGACGTTCTATTACTACAGTAAATAAAAAATTATTTTGAAGACAGGCTAATAGATTTCTATGCTATGACGGCGGTTATTGTTGATTATACGTTTAAATGTGTTTTAACCTTCTATATTCTACAGGCGAAACCCCCCCCCCAAACGTCGCCGACCCGGGGTAACTTACCTCCCTACTCTTTCTGTCGACGGGCCTGGGTGCGTTAACAACGAGTTAATTAATGCGCTAAAAAAATTAACGCAGTGCGTAATGCATTAGCAAAATTAACGCTTCGACAGCTCTACAACAAATATATCTTTATTCACCAGAATAGTAGCAATTACAACATACAACTTAATGATACACGTAAACACGCATTACGAAAACAAAAAAAGCAACAATTAAATCAAACAACTGACAACATATAGGAACTACTTACCGTTTTAAAATTACTAACAGTAACATACATTATCACCGACAAATGAGAATGCATTATAAATCAAAGACAACGGTATTCGTTCGATAAGCGATAATCATTTTCTCAGAATAACGTGACTAAAACGTAATTGAGGAAAACAAATGAGTTCTGCTCAGACTTAATGACGATATAGACATATTGTAATTTCAGTGCATTTGTGACAGCTGTTAGCTGAATAAATAACTTAATAAAAATATACGTACAATTTTCTTGCACAATAACTATAGGCAACTGTTAGCTGTCATCGAAATAAAAGACTATAATTGTTAATGTTTAAAGACGACTCAGTATCAGTTTTTTTAATCGTTACAAGCTTTATTTTATCTGTAAATGCGTTAATACGGGCCTTGACTGACCGTAGTCTGGAGTGCGAACTTGTATGGTGGGTGTGCTCGCGCTTTCCCCGCGAGCCGCCGATCTCGCTGAGACACGGATATGATAGACCGTGTCGGGCGTCAGATCGTCCAGTCGATACGAGACGACCGGCGGCGCTATCGTGACGCGCACGTTCTGTCGCAGATGAGAATCGTTGTAGAAAAGCTCGTAAGAGTCGACGGCTACTGGGCCGGTGCCTGAGTCGCGCTCGCGAGGTGCGTCCCACGTCAACTGGATCGACGTCGGGGAAATCGCATCACCCTGCAGGTTCGTCGGCTGCTCGGGAACTGTACAGCATCACAACGACGCGACAATAGCCATTACAGGATTCCCACGCATCCTTGAATTATCAAAAGTTCTGGTTTTTTGTCCAAATTCAAGGCCTCAAAAGTCCTTAAAAACCGCGTTGGTCCTTGAATTTGAGTTTCTATAGTTTCTTAAAAGTCCTGGAATTTGTTCAGTAGGCCTATATTCAGCAGCGTAAATATACAGGTCAAACTTATGTCCACATTAAGTCCTGGAAAATTAATGTTGACAGTCCTTGAAAGTACTTGAAAAGTGAAAACCCCGCCATCAGCGACTCTTAATTAGCTGCTAACTATTAGAAAATCCATGATAATGATCCACGAATCAAGAATCCACGAAAACAACGGAATTAAACCAAAATCAGAACACTTCCTCTTCGGTAAATGCTCGACCCCTCCGAAAAATTTTTTCAAAGTCCGCTCACAACTTTTAAGTAATCTGTAACAAAAAAGTAACAGACAAACGGTCTGACCCGAAAACATGACCCGCGTTTTAACGGAAATATTTAATTGGCTGATTCATCGACATTAATAAAGGGTAAATATTTTGCAGGCAAAAAAGACAGTACTATATTTTATCCAATTGATATTCTACGTACAATGGGCAAAAATCCTTATCATATCTCAACACGTTAAGTTAAGGTAAGAGAGTAAAAAGTAAGAAGACTCTATGGTTAAAAAGTAGCGTTTTGTGACATTGTAAGTTATCTAATGTGTAGGCCTAATATTTTAATTGTTCAAGGAACATGCATTTATTTGAATGCGCATGCCAAAGTCAAGTCAAATTATTCCGAGAAGTCAAATACCACTGAAAGACTGAAACAGATTTAGCAGCAGCACAAATCAGAAAAACCGCCGCAACATGGAATGTCGTATACGAACTTTACATAGCATTTCACTGGCAAAACCCGAACTAACGAAAATTACACCGCATAGGCGGGCTTATTTAAGCCCATATTCCATTACGCCGAATTTCACCGAAACTTCCCACGTCGCCGACTTTCATGAATTGTGTCCGCAATTTTTGTCGCGAACTTGTCCCAGACTTTGTCGCAAAGTCGGCGTAATGGAATTAGGACTTTAGCACACTGAACGGTCGATCATTTCTATTGCACTGGCTATTTAGATTAATTCACCTAAATCGGTCTACGTGCTATAATAAAACGTGAGAAAAGGATTGTGAAACATAAGTTTAAATAAATCAGCTGTGTTTTGATTCGTTACACAAATAGGCCTATAGGCCTCCATGCACTCAGTGAAAACAACCAAATTGTATCCGTATTGTACACAGTGATTGACAACAGTAAGTCAGTGAAGTAAAATATATGGGTGTGTTTTTAATCAACGTTAAGCGGAAATTGATTATTTGGCGAATATTGCGAAATTACGGACGATAACAATAACGTTCAGAATGAAGTTCGATTTGTTTAAGCTGCAGTGAACAGCGAAATGCTTGTAAACGTTCGTTCAACCAGACTACGGTTCACCATGACCAGACCAGTAAAATGTAAAAAGGCGGCGCGTTCGGCTCAGCGGAAATGGGGTGGGAGATAAGTTCCCAAATTAATTTTTTATGCCTGAAAGTCGTACAGGCCAGTTACCGTATTTCTCACCCAGTTTTGCAAATAAAACCCAGAAAATTTTTTTTAAGTTTTGCTCTGATCGGGCTGTAAGAACAATTGACGAAAAAAATGTGGAGGCAAAAAAGCGAAACAAAAATGACAAAGTTTGATTTTTAAACCCCCAAATATTAATATCTTCCGCAGCGCCGCCCATGCACGCATTTGAGCACATGTCGTGTGCTCAAGGCATTCTTAGAACTACGTTGACAGCAGATCATTTTATCAGCGGCAGGTTGACATTGCGGCTATTATTATCAGGCTACGTAATTCATGTTATTAAAATGAACAGCCATTGCGTTTGAGCATAAAGCAGTTCAGTGAACGCGTTGATCGGCACTGATCGAGTCTGAAAGGCCGTCGTAACATTACATCAATTATTTGCATTTAGAAATGCAGACAGAACGTTTCCGTTGTCGATTACAGCGTACGTAAACTTGTGGTTATCTCACGCCGTGAAAGAAGACAGAAAAGCATTTCTAAAGCAGCTGTTGCCGTAATAAATTATATATTCCCGGAAAAAACTTAACAGTAGCCTAGGCCCCTGTACATTGTAGTAGAGGCCTACCGCGAATAGCATTCAGGCCCTATGCAAACAGCAATGTTGCTCTGCCTCCTAAAATTTCCTAAAACCAATTTTAAAATAATGCAAAGTTGTGCAAATACGAGTTCATTTTTGGAGAAAAGTTCCAAATCGACTGACAAATAACCTCGCTTCTATAAACCTACACTGTAGGCCTCTCTGGTTAAATGACTATATATATATATATATATATATATATATATATATATATATATATATTTTTTTAT
>Ga0209367_1010977_pt1 | contig 12078 bp, 4 predicted proteins | sample WorMetLIZISLAND2_FD_187412 | JGI IMG/M metagenome (GOLD analysis project Ga0209367, IMG submission 187412) | Marine gutless worms symbiont microbial communities from Max Planck institute for Marine Microbiology, Germany - Olavius geniculatus... ... | reverse complement strand
GGGGGGGGCTTTGTCGGCAAAGGGGGAAACACGTCACTTCGCCTGTCAGTACATCGGAGTCATAACCCATACGAGCAGCTCGGCACCACACACAACCTGGCATCGCTATAGAGTCATCGCCGGCGCTTGCTACAAGCCACGAGGGCGTCAGTGTCGGTGTGGCTATTGAACGGCGACACCTGACACCGTAGAACCGCCGCAGACGACCTGTCTGTCGCTGGCCCGCGTCATGTATCAGCAAGCAACGCTCGCTTGCTTGCAGTCTGTCTGATCCTTTCTACAGTCACGACCAGGTTTGTAACGCTGTCGCTACCACCAGAAGTGATTGCGCACAGTCACGAGCATGCATGCGTAACTGCCTCAGCCATAGATGTAAAAAAACGTTCCAAGAAAAATTTAAAAAAACGTTTAAAAACGTTGAACAAAAAACGTTGGCCATAATTTGTTCAGCTTCTTGCCTAATGCCTAATGTTGTAAGTGCAGTATACCTGGAATTATAGTTTATATAGAGAGAACTTCATTTAATTTCAATGTAGCTGTGATGTCATAAGACCATTGCATTAAACTAACTAAATATACTGGTTAACAAAACTTTTTATTTAGTATATTTGGACTAACTAAGTAAACTACATCACTATGATCTATTAATTTATTTCTGTGGTCCCAAAAGTGCTTCACAAAGCCTTTAATGAGATTTTCAATGCACGTATTTTAAAAAATAAAAAACGTTGCGTAAAATAAAAACGCTAAAAAACGTAAAAACGTTTTTTTACATCTATGGCTTCAACCAAGCTCAGATCGTACAGACTATACAGCGTCGTTTGCTTTCTGATGCACGACTGCAACCGAAAGCTGCGAAAACAGTACGGCAATTTTTCTAGCGTCGTCGCCAGGTATGGCACTGGCCGGTGAACCGCCATTCGGGGAAACGCGTTAAGGTCAGGCACAAAGTGTGTGTTAAATAGCTCACTGAAAATGAAGAGGCAGTATCAAAGACTATACCCTGCAACGACCATGAACGACGGCTTTAAGACGGCTGCCCATCAGAATGGCGGATTCCAACCCACGTGCCCCCTATCCACATCCGTTTAATTTATCAGGTAACTTCAGAACCGCACAAACTAGGACATGGTCACTAGCATATTCGAATTTGGTCAGGTTCCGGTCCGCCACAGCCATGAGCCGCCACAGCAAAAAGCCGTAAAAACCAAAGATGCAATTTATCCCTATTCCTAATACCCCGTTTACACGATCGAGCAAACACCAAGCAGGCCTGGTGGAACTTCGCACCCTGGCTCAAATGTAGACCTAGGCTTAACCCACGGCTTATCACGTGTTATATAGACCTTCCAATTACAATCCGCCCGCCCTCCTAATTAGCATGCTAATTACCCTAGCTCGTCGAGATAGCTTGATGTTTGCTCGATCGTGTAAACGGAATATAACCATCGCGTTGTTGGTACAGCGACTCTTTGGACTAGTAAACTGTTCCCCATTCAACTCCATGTGCATGTTGCTTATCCCATGAAACATGAGTATGCGTAAGCGTGTAGTGTATAAACGTCGGCCTATTATGCGTATTCTGTATGGGACTTGGGCATAACAGCTCCGCAGTTGTTGAAAATGCGGCGGGGAGGGACTTGTCACTGTTCATTGCATGAGATTCGTATTATTTTTACGAGTCATCTTTAATTTCTTTCTCTCTCAGTTTTGTGCCCCTCGCACCAGCAAATCCTTGCGACGCCAGTGATATGCGGTAGGCTTATTTTTACACGTTACATCAAGCTAGGCTGCATGTCGTACTGCAGCCAGTGTTTTTTTCTCCCTTAACTCGTCTGCAGTCTACAACACCCGTGAGATTTATCGCTTGGTCGCTTTTCGGCGTGTTTTTAAACTTTTTTCCGTCCGACGCCTTGACAGCGCGTGTCACGACTCACGAGAGCTTCTTAAAAGGTCAATTTCATTGCTCAAAACCCGCTAAAACGGGGACAGTTCACCAGTCCGAAAAGGCACTCCGAACAGTGCGAGAGTCAAAGATAAGGCTAGGGCTTGTGAATAAGAATAAAGTGCATTTTTGTCCATGGCGTTTATTAGAAGTTTTATGGTATGCGATCACACAGATGAACGACAAACAACACGTCGTGACGGCAACGTCTGCAACTCCAGCAAGCAACGTGTGTATAAAAAAGGTTAAAAGATGGTGATATAGCCACTAATGGGACGCCCATCTCAGAACTACGGAGCGTCACCTGCCGTATGGGACCCACGGTGTTACCTTCCACCCGACACAAGTGAACGCGCCCCGCCTTAACCTCAGCCACATACGCCGGTACTCGATTTACCTACCCCGGAGGGATGGAAGGCTGAGTTGACCTAGGCGGCTGGTTACATACCGAGATGGTTTACCTGCCCACAGGCTGTCACCCATCGCAGTACTAACCGGGCTCGGCGTACAGTAACTTCGTTGATCGAATCAAACGCGTTACCACCATACCACGCCACCAACGCAATAGACGGGTACACGAAGCACTCTGAAAAGAGCACTACGTGGTAGATCAAAGCTAGACCTACCGCAGAAACGCCCGACTGTGGTAGGTCTGGCAAGTGGCAACATCAGAATGCTTTATATCGAGTATCTGCACTGCACTTTGCGCGATTGCCTATTGAGTGTCAATAACCGCGACAGTACTACATGCACTGCGGCGTGCTTATCGCAACGTAAGAAAATAAGAATGCAAGTTATGTAAATTTAGAGATTCGACGTTCTAAGAAAGCGCCCGTGCCCGAAGACATTGATGATGGACTTTCGGCTGCCAAAAGAAACCAGCCACTTTAGTTCACTCAATGACTCATAACTAGCCTAGATATAGTGGCAGAATTTCTTTTTCTTTGCGTGTGAAAAGGAAAATAACTGCCCGATTAGAACGTGACGCCGTTTTTGTTTTTCTGCAAGACACGAGTCAATAAGAAATCAGCTGTAACTGAAACTATAGAAATTTTTGACTATTTGTATTGTATTCTTAACCTACCGACGTAAAACGCCTATCTTTCTTTAGTCTATAACGGTATTTCCTGAACGGTAAAAGCAACAACAACTCCTAGAGTGGGTAAGCGAGTACGTGGTACGAGCTTATACCACTCCAGCCAGTGTTGTATCGTACTTAAGGTCATAAACGACGCTCATAATTACGGCATTAACTGCATCGTCGTCTGCTTTATGACGCACGTCTGTGGCCGAAAATTGTGAAAGCAGTACCAGTGCGAGCTAAGTGGGGTTGCACTAATCGAAACGGGGCTGACGTCACTCACTTGAACGATGAAACCAAGCAACCAGCACTAGAGCGAGAGGGTGAAAATTCGCGAATGCTGAAGCGATGAATGCGATGATGAGCGAGCGATCAGCGACATCTTGCGCCGCCGACGTTTCAGCCGCCGTCGTCAATTCTCACACTCACTCACTCACCCACTCACTCACGGTACCGTACGACGGGCCGCGGACACTGGTCGGGTTGGGTCCCAGGTCCGTCGCTTCGACCCCGAAGCGGCAGAGGGCGGAGCAGCTAGAGCCCTTGGCCGATAACGGCGGCGGCATCGACGGCGATGCCGGGGGAGGGCGTCGAAAAGGTCATGACCTTTCCCCGGTCGTCGGCGAGCAGCTAGCGAGCAAGCGGGGTCTGTGGTTGTTTGGGCCGCCGTGCTGGTGGTAGAAAGTACAAAGAACCCCCCACGACAAAACTTCTTCCTCTACGCCGTATTTCTACCTATACATCTTACTGTAAGCTCACGCTGAATTGCTACTATTATAGCATTATAATACAGCTGATTATTGCTGTAAACATTTTAAAATGTATTTCGTCCATTTTCGAATGGATGACCGCATAGTGCTCTGCGACGGTATATCATTAGCTTATGACAATTAGCTGTCACTTCCGATATTGTAAAAGCGGTTCAGGCCACGTGTGATATTGACAGTTTCAAACAGTTCTTTAAAACAATCCTGTTCAGTCAGTACTAGTGTGACAAGCGCATTAGAGGTTAATTTTAACAATATGCGCTATATAAATTTACATTTTACTTACTTACTTACTTACGAGTCTGTCTCATGTAAGAAGCGCTATAGCAAGTACCAGATTTTTTTACATTTTTACCGTTTTTTATATATACAACTTTATTCGTCATTCAATGACAGCAAAGACAAAAAAAAACAAAAACAGACAACAAGCAAGAAACGGAAACTAGGCTAAATATAAACAGTCATATCAATCATATCAAATCATTCAGATCACGCAAAGTGCGTCGAATAATGAGCTTGAAAATGGAGTAAGTTTTTGGCCACTAAATTTCCTCACAAAAGCAGCAAAATGCATTATAATCGTTGAAATTTCTGACTGATTGACCACCGTGTCAAAAAAACGCGAATTAGAGGTGCGACATGCAAACCGATTTCACATGGTGTCCGAGAAAAGTGTAACCCCTAGACACCCCATACAACCTGTTTTCAAGCACATGCGGAGAGAGGGCGTTTTGCCGTGTACACCCTGGTCGTTTAGCTGGCGGTTTATGGGCAGTAGTTCACACGAACGACGGTGCCATCATCGACCACCCGACATGCCGGAGCCATCAGCCTTTCAGTTTCATCCACTTCACACAGGCGCCCAGCCTCAGAAACTACCCTCGGGGTGAGGGCGATGTTACCATTACCGTATTTCCACTTCTTCCTCCGTCCATTTTTGCAAATCGCTTATTCCCCATAATATAGTGATCGAAAAATCAAAGAAGAAAATCTAATAGCGACATCAAAAAAGGCTGACGCTTTTTCTCTAAACCTTCATGTTTCCTGTTCTTCTCCTTTTATCCAAGAGCGGATATGGAGGAATCCTATATAAAGAGATAATAATATAGCTGCCACAGTTTCCAGCTCTACTGCCAAATAGTTTCTGGCACAACAAGCTACTTTCGCAAAAAAACAGCGATGGCACACGATCTGTGGGAGCCGCCACCATGCAGAACCCCCATTTTCACTGCGGGGGCGAACGCCCCAATTGCCCCACGAAATGGCAACTATGCCGCTTCGCGCTGCATCAGTTTATGGATGAGAGTTTAGCCAGGCCACCGCTACATCACCACGGGGGCTTTCGCTCTTTATCTCCATCCGAAGCGTTGCCAAAAACAATCTCATCGTCGCCCGCTGAGCCTGGAAAGGCCTCTGGGTTATCACCGCATCCACGGGCAACTCGCCAAATACCCATCAGAAACGCGTCATTTTATTCCATTTATCTAAATGCGGTAAATTACGCCAGCAGCAGCTAGAGCTCTGTGTAATCCCGCTAACAGGCCTGACCGTCCGCGCAGCAAAACAACTCAAACTGACGTTCAGTTCAATTCAGTTCAGACGTATCCTTCGTTCTGTACAGGACTTACATCTGCGCCAAAAGGGTTTTCCTTTCTAAACAACCGTAAGTAGAATGCTGTAACGTCGTGCAAAGCAGACATGGCAAGCTTTGGTAGGTCTTTTCAAAACTGATAGCAGAGACGGCTAACGACAAATAAGAGAATCACCAACAGACGTTTGCTTTTTTCCACGTCATGCTTCAACATGTGCTCGTAAATAGCAACTGCACGTTACCACAAAGCTTATGGCGATGTCATCATGACACATTCATTGTGAGGGTTCACCAGGTTCGTCTTATAAATACAAAACAGCGCCGGGCGTCAGCCAACCTCTGGACCAAGCCGATCATCTAAATCAGCCTAATCAAAGCTGGCAGCAAATACTGGTATTATACTGCATTCATTATCGCCATTTATTACCACTCAGACGAAGGCTGATAATCATTTTACTGCACAACGGAAGACAGAAGGCTGAGTCGACCATATCCCGGGTCACTGGGTAGCTGATTACCTACGGAGATGGCTTTCCAGCCCGATGGACACATAATATGGCACTAACCAGGACCAAGTAGGCCTACAATTTCGTTGATCGGACACTGCAGCGCGTTACCGCTACACCACGTCGCCAACGACAGTGGGCTTAGCCTACATGTTTACTTTATCCATTTGCCTATTCTCTGCCTATCCCCTACAATGAAAGTGGCACAGAAACAATGACTAGAACAAGGTCATTACAGTGTCCGACGATCCGACTTCAAGAAGGCCGAAACTTTAGCTATAGTTCCAACTAAGTACATTCAAACCCAGTTTCCATTCAACGCAACGCACGCAACAGATGCAACGTAAGAATAGACACCGCTTTTATTCTTGCGTTTTGGCCGCTGCGTCACTTGCGTAAGCTCCGCCCGTTGCGTATTTTGTTGCGTTCGTTGCGTTATACCGTAGCTACACGCACCGACTTCCTCGTCCGAGCTTCCGGACACGTCGGACGACGCGTCCGATTTTCTCGGACGAGGTTTTTAAACCTCGGAAGGCTCGGCGACGTCGGACAACATCTCGGACGAGGAAATCGGTGCGTGTAGCCACAGCATTAGACGGAAACCATGCTTTAAGTGGATGGATGGATTTTGTCTCAAAAAGCGGAGAATGCCAAGGTTGAACGACGACTGAATATACCTCGTCGCTGTCGGATAGTCTATTACTCGCTGGCGATCGATGCGGGCCCGCTGATGTGTTATTATAACAACACTCTAGACACAAGGTTTCATCAGCCTCGATATCATCGCATTCCACGGACCGATAACACCACGATCGCAACAGTAACAGAAAGCCCGTCCGGTGCCCGGTTCAGACTCTCCAACCGACCGTTCGCCCGATACATTTATTCACTCAGAGCGTTGATATACCACAGCGAAGCCGGTATCATATCCGGTCACTCCACGGAAGGAACGACCTGCGAGCAAGGTACCATCGGCACAGCTGGTACCTTGCTCCTCGCCGACGTCAGTGTCTGTCAAAACACATCAGGACATCTCGTCCCGCCCGACACGCTACGCTATCGTTTCTGAAGGAGATTCGGTCCGTTCAGCGGCTTATAACAGACGGATACAGCGTCGCGGTACTGGTGACGCAATCAGTGTTACTATTCAGTCGCAGAAAAATCGTTTTATCGCTCGCTGTAGCCGAGTGATAACCATGCGCAGTGACCACGACATGGCCGGCCGCACGACTGAACACATGCTGGTCAAACTCGGACAATGAGGCTCAGAGGCTGCGACGAGTGCTGCTAGTGTTAGGTGCTCTGCGTCGGTCGCTCTCTCGCTCACTGTAGTCGCAGCAGTGCGTGCGTGCAAGCAGGGCAGGCTGCTGAGGCTTCATTCAATGTAGGGCGTGGCACTTACCGCGCCAGCCCGACAGCAGCAACCAGTGATGGGCCGTCGTTCAATTCGAACAGTTTACTCCACCTCCGAGTACCTCCGTCGCGTGTGCAGACTACAGAAATTAATATCACGCAACTGACCTACAGCTGTCTGTGCAAAATCTTCTTCTTCATGTCCCACTTTTCTATGATGCACACGTAGCACAGCGGCTGGGATGCAACTGTCGCCGACAACTGGTCGTTGCCACTGTCGACACTGACGTTCTCCTATACTCCTGGTTATCGTCCTCGTCGTCAAACTCCGCACTGCCGTCTTCTGAACAGACAGACACATTGGCTTCTATTCCTATACCTGGTGAGCGCAACTTGCGCCCAGTGAAAAATAGGAGGGGGAGTTGTGTTAAGGGTTAAACTTCCCCTATTTTTCACTGGGCAATCAAAAAAAATTAAAATGGGAGAACTTGAGTTTGAAACGGGTGGGGGAAGTTGCGCCCGATTTTGATTCCAGATTTCGGGGGATAGAAGCCACTGGACAGACAGCATAGCATGCGATCCAACGCAGTCGCCGATCCGACGACGCGTATAGAAATTAAATGCGTGTGTACGTGACATTTGCAGGCTTTTATTTATCTGGGCATAGTCGAGTAAGCTGCTTTTCTACTTGGCGCGGTGGTAAAACAAGTTTTTGGCCACCCTTCGGAACGGCGGACCCAAAACATCAATTTATACGTTCTGGAGACTGGATGCCTAATGCCAAATTAATTTTATTTGACATAGTTACAGCGTTCCACTTCGTTTCCTGTTTTTCCCGCAGTCCTGCACTTTCAGGTCTCGTCGTATTTACATGTCTCGCATCTTCAGCGTCCCAGCCAGACCACGTTACGGAAAGTGTGTCGAAATAGGCGGAATCGCTTGCAACAGCGATACCGCCTAATTAGAATAAACGGCCCAGCACTAAGCGAGAGCGCCCACGTGGTTATTGAGGCCGACTCTCAACTCGGTCGCCGAGTCCGACCGACCGACAACCGCGCTAGGTCGCTCGGGTACTCTCTTCCTTCCGCCGCTGCACAGCTGTCGCCTGCGCTTCATCCGCCGTGCAAAATAGCGCCGGCGCGACCACAGCCATTAATCCAGGTATCGACGAATAGCACCGCCAACTTCCGACTGCCGTTGTTCCGGTGTTTACTCACGCTAAAAGCTGAATACAGTGGCACAAAGACGCCGACTCGAAACGCTGACCGTAAATTGGCTACAAAGCATCAAGGCAACCTCTGTCAGCTTTAGTTTTTGTCCGATAATTATTTTGGTGGATGCGCTTTTCTGTTCTTGTGGTGCTGGGCTAAAGTCGCCTATCCGTCCCACCCCGCAAGTCTGAATATGCTGAATCTCACTAAAATCAAGATCGTCAAAGTCTGCTCAGGACAAAGTACTGCCTGCGGCTAGTCGCAGCCATTTCCGCGGGCAGTAATAAGTATTAGTTACACCACTTCTGGATTGGGTAAGCGAGTACGCAGCATGAGCTTATACCACTCCAGACAGTGCGGCATCGTACTTGAACCGAGCTCGGGTGGCAGCCTCGTTTGCTTCGTGGCGCACGACTGCAGCCGAAAATTAACGAAACTGCACCGTTGCGAGCTAAGTGTAGTTTAATGACAAATACGCCAATTTAGTACAACGGTAGACTAACGACAGTCTAATGTGACGCCGTTGGTCGTTGGTCGAAAAGGAGAAATGACGATGACATATAACTTTACCGGGGAAAAGGTATCGTCGATCGTTTGTCGCTCGCTGTATAAGCTTATACGTTATAGTCGTATAGGTCAACAGTTTCTAATTGCAGGTCATCGCTATGACCACTAGTAACACGTATAGGCATAGTTAGACGAGGCCGGGGAACTGACTGAGGACTGCATTCAGTCGACTGTGTCTCCGGTCGGTGTATAGGTCGTGACACCTAGCGGACGTTGTGCGAACACAGCAGACAGGTGCCCCGAGGCGACTCACAGCTGTGTGTGCGTGTGTGTGTCGAACACATTAATGGGGTGTTTACACGGTCCAGCAAACGTCCAGCAAACTTCCAGCAAATGTATTCAAAATACACGTGAATTGCTGGACGTTTGCTGGAAGCTTGCTGGATCGTGTAAACACCCCATTAATGATTCATTCGTGGCGTACAGGGTATATAGACTGCAGTCTGTACAAACTGTAGAACCTAGGGGCCTCTCGACGTGGTTCTTCGTGTCGCCATATATTCGCTATGTCAGTCACTAATACGAAGATCGTCGACTCGAGCTTTGCTCAATGTCAAATAGTGACCACGGGTATCATGGACACGAAAAACGTGCGACCATAGTCACGTGGATATTGACCTTTGACATATGACCTTGAAACTCAGTATCTTTTCAGAGGTTATCGGAATACACGTTTACGCAAAATTTCGCCAATCTAAACGCAGCGGTCCATGAGTTATCGTGGTAACAGAAAAGAACGTAGCGACGATGCTGAAAATAGCACTGACGTTGCTACCGCTGGCAGTAATTAATTCTGTATTCTGGGATGCCGAGTGTTACACGTAGTCCGCATTACGTAGATTATAGGTTACGTTTTATCACGTTCTAGAGTGCTTATTTATTTTGACTGTCATCGACGGTGTGTTCTGCCTGAAACGTGGGTGCGTGTGATAAACGGATGCCAGACACGTTTCAATTGTTTGGTTTGACTGGAGATTATAAAAGATTGTAACGCTGTATAGACACGGACGTGTCGATGAGATAGGAGGACGAAGTGGGCCAAAGTATATGTTTTATTTGATAGAAATTTTTTAACTATAGTTCACCAAGTATTTTTTTAAAACTATTTTTCTTTACGTACAATGACAGCCAGGAATGCTTTTCCAACATGAATGCAGGCCGCATAACGTGTAGTCGCAACAAATAGGCTAGATCTAGTACAGCGCAATATAGATCTTTATCTATAATACAGTAATAGGGTGTTTACACGATACAGCAAACTTCCAGCAAAGTTCCAGCAAACGTCCAGCAAACATCTAGCTGGCCTGATGGAACCCCGCCGCCTATCAGCTGTGAGCTAAGCCGTGGCCTAGGCTTAGCCCACAGCTGATAGGCCTACGTGTTATATGGGCTTTCCAATATGCCTATCACCATCATCATTAATATTTGAATCTGTGGTTACAACCCGTCCGTCCTCCTAATTACCATAGAACTTCCAGCTAGCTGGATGAATGCTAAATCGTGTAAACACCCCATAACTCACCGCGAGATGCGCATTCGCTAGCCAGCCAGCCAGTTGGCCGTCTCGTCCACTTATAATCGATGCAAATTGTCTCTGATGATGATGATGCGAGTTTCAGCGACTGCGGCGCGATGAATCAGTACCGTAGCCGTGAGTCACCTATACAGCGACGTAAACAACAAACAACACGCTGACTACATGACAATATGTGCTCCAATAGGCCTATTATATAGACTGTCCAACCCAGAGCAATGTTGTCGTGGCAGGGGGGGAGCAGACGGGTAATTACCCCTTCCCCTACATTTTAAGCTGTAGGAAAATTGTCCGAAAATCTTCTTATCGGCAAAACTCTCTTCCAAAAATGCAAACATTGGGGCTGATAAGTTGCAAACCCCTATTGGAAAAATGAAGAAAAATAAAAATTTTGATCACCCAAAATCCATAATCCCTTTTCCCCCTTCGGAAAATTGCCCCGTCTATTTTTTGACCCACGACGCCGCGGGTGACAGGCGAAACGACTGTGTGGCGGCTTGCCGGTAGAGTACAGTAGATAAAAAAAACGTTCATGAACATTTATCACAGTTAAAGTCATCTACGTTTTCTTCAGAAAGGATTTCTATTGTCAGACGGAACGGACTGTCTTGAAGACAGATAGATCAGGCGGTCGTGACATGGTGCTTCCTATCAATCAGCATTAGCCCTACAGAGAGCGCGTGTGCAGTCCGTGCACGCGACTAGCCATACATTAGAGCTGGGTCGTGTCGGTATTTTACGTAGAGTACAGAGCGACGTAACTGAACAGAACCGACAGTCTGACGGTGACTGCTGCAATGCATTACTGCTTGCCCATTGGTCACTTCGTCAATAACTAAACCATGTCAGTTCAGTTCAGTTCAGTTAAGTCACTCTGTACGCGCCTTTAGGTCGGTGTCAGTATTTCTCTCTGACCCTTATTATCAGACAGTCAAAATACCATGAAAATAAGGTTATTGAGCTGGGAAATACTGGGAATAGCAATAGGTCACTATTTTCGGTATGTTTAGTCGGTATTCGGTATTTTTCGCTATATTTAATACCTGCCGCGGTTTCGATATCGATATTACCGACGACCCAGGCCTAGTCTCTATCCGAGTAGGCCTACACAATGTGCAGAAGCCATAAATCAACTGCGGTGACGTGTGCCAGCAGCGTGAGACCAGACAGAGGTCAGCGCGGACAAAAAGCACACCTGGTCACTCGCTATAGGATACCTGTATTGCTCGCGCGGCGCGCCATGGAACATCGCGTGCCGCGCGACTATATCTGCTAGTTTACTGTATAGGCCCACTAATTGCCTGTATACATACACTTGCGCATTAGGCTAATCTTTTTTAGGCTTGATCACATCATGCAAACGGAAGTCACAACTTCCAACTTCCTGATAGCACACTGTACACTGTGTCTCAAAAAAAACCGGACCCCTGCTACCTTTTGCAATAACTCCAACAGTCCTGGTTCAATAGCAATAGATTTTGACAAAAATAATCGTTAGAGAATCAGCACTTAATAGCATGTGT
>Ga0209367_1010976_pt1 | contig 12078 bp, 6 predicted proteins | sample WorMetLIZISLAND2_FD_187412 | JGI IMG/M metagenome (GOLD analysis project Ga0209367, IMG submission 187412) | Marine gutless worms symbiont microbial communities from Max Planck institute for Marine Microbiology, Germany - Olavius geniculatus... ... | reverse complement strand
GCTTTACGGTTCCTGAAACTAGAGTCTTCCAGGCAGCCGATGGTGAAAATTTGGAGATCCTAGCTTGGACCGTTTTTGCCTGATCCACCCGTGTGACAGAAAGACAGACGGACAGAATTGCGATGGCTAAGACGCGCTGAAAGCATAGCATAGCTGCTTTCACGCGTAAAAACTAATTAAAATCTTGAACACAAACCAATGGCTTAAATATAGTTGCTTAGCGATAAAAATATACGTAGCACATTGTGTAACATTCTGTAATAGTTGAGAGAACATTTCTGTTCATTTACCATACTGTAACCATTATTGTACTATACACGTTGTATGATATATCATCTTTGTCACAAATGTACAACACTTGTCAACTAGGCTACTGATTTGCATAGTGAGCCGTAGTGCCTTAGTGACAGAATGGCAGATAGCTAGACCGGAGATGTGGAACAACTTTAGGGGAGGAACAACACATTCAAACACTTCAATTGATTACTGAAGACGTTTCTGTTCGGTAACAGGCTGCAGCACACAGTGACTTTTTGTTTAATCTGCACCAGCTGTGAGTATTTGTACCTACATACCTACCTAGATCATAAATTGAGTAAATGCGAGAGGTGTTCGAAAAGTTTTGCAAGTCGATATGTTAGACTAAAAAACTTCTTAATATCCGTACACCAGTAAAATGCACATTTCTCCTGAACTCACGTGAGCTTAAAGCGGATATGACGTCATTGTAACTTATGATGTCATAAGGCATTTTAATTCGGTCCCTTGAGCCAGGCTTCTACTACAGACTTGAGTCACTCATTGTTTGAATAGCGGACACCACAGAGAAAATTTTTCAAATTCGGAAAAGATAATAGTTACTGTAAGGCATGTCTCTGCTGTATGTAGGGTGGTCTTATTGTACGTAGCCGGAGTTGTGAACAGCCTGCTGGGTAATTTTAACTTTGGGATTGGGCTGCAGTGCCTGGCACTGCGGGATTTAGGGAAGATTTTCAGGGCTCACTCCCAGGCCCCCTTGTTTAACCTTTTGCAAAAGTGACGGATATCACTAACTGTAAACTTTTCAATAAAATTTTACGGACAACGTCAAATCCTGATGTGACATCGTAATTAACGGAAGCGTTCTTATTAATGGCCAGTGCAGATTTCGGCCTCTTTGTATTCATATTGCAAATAAGAAATTCATAAACGTATTTGTCAAAGCTTCCACAAAATTACATATCCCAGGGTCTCGCGTTCGTAAATTTGGCTGCAGATTGGAGAACTGTTGTGTGCATATTTGGCATATTTGTGCTGCCTGCATTAGCACTCCAAATCGTATCTGTTTAACGCTTTATGACGTTATAAATTTTAATGACATCACATCTGCTTTAAGCTCATATGAGTATAGGAGAAATATAACTTTTACTAATATATAAATTTTCAAAAGTTTATTAGTCTAATATATGGGGCCTATCAAGTTGTAAACTTTGTCTAATTTTCCTCGTACATATAGTTTCTTATGGCTGACACAGATTATGGCTACGGAATATTTATAATCGCAAATGAGAAATTCACGGACGTACTTGTTAGGGCTCTCATAAAATCACATGTCCCAGGGCCTCGTGTTGGAAAATCTGACGGTAGACTAAAGAAATATCATGCAACAGCAAGCCCAATTTTATGCAAATTGTGCTGGCACTCGAAATCGTTCCTGTTTAACGCTCTATGACGTCATACATTGCAATGACGTCATATCCGCTTTAGGCTCGGACGTGTTCAGGAGAAACATGCGTTTTATTGGTGTATAAATTTTGAAAATTTTCAGTCTAACATGTGGACTTGCAAAACTTTTTGAATGCCCCTCGTACACTGACAAGGCAGTGTTGGAAAGTTGGAAAGCAGACCTGTGATGAGAAATTCAACCTTGTCGCACGCAGCTTCCTCAAGTGAGTTTGTCGTTCATCGCTTGCATCGATATCACTCAGATCATCATTTGATGAGAAGTCCTGATAGTCACGGACATCCTCATCATCACTTATGTCACCCAGGGAACGATCTGTACAATTATTGAAAGCATCTTTTTAAGCAAACATCTCGAGTAAAATCTCAAGCATAGTTCAACAGATCAACAACAGTTCAGACATCTATACCCACATTGCTTACCAGTCACAGCAATGTTCAGGGTGGCACAAAACAAAGTGAAACATTTCACTTTCATTCAAAACACTGCATATATACATCACACATATATGAAAAACTAATATAATATAATGACATTATTTACACAACTAACCAAAGAATTGTTCAACATTACCACATTTCAGTGCTGTGATCGAAACCATGACTAAGCAAATATCTATATAAGCACATACGTTCTACTTCCTATGCACCACACGGTACGACATTATACAGCAAGTAAAAGCTGTGACAAATTTGTGCATCTTTGGCATCTTGGTCTGCTTGTATGACAGCATCAAAGAAGACTCTCCAGGGGTGCACTGATATTGGCAGAAGATAAACGTGATATTTGCAGAAGTACATTTAGCACTCACATATCTTCACTGGATACAAAACTAAACCTGCATACTGCACAGAGCATAAATTCTTCTTTTCCTACAATATGTCCATGGCAATGTGCTTAAAAGTGATCCATTTGATGGCTGGTGTTCAGTGTTCACAGAAGATTCTGCATAACACAAAGCATCACGAATGTCCCTAAAGTCAGTTCTCTACAACTATTGCACTGTTATCACATACTCACAACCAACAAGTCTACACTTTCTCATTCACGACAGAGTTCTGCCAAGAAAAGAAATGCATACCGATTTCATCAGCAACTGGCTGACTCATTAGTGACATAACCATAACTTGTGCAATAAGAAACGACTGCTCCTTCACATCCGAGTACAGACCTAACTGCTGATCAACCGTTTTCTGCAAGACCTGCAGCATTCCACAAAAAACAAGTGTACAAACAGCACTACAAACTAAACATAAACAATGCAGCACATGACCTACGTAGCTCTTCTAAAGTAAGTCGTATCATTTCCTTGAAAAATGACTGCAAACTTCTGCTTCTTTCAAATGCAACCCAACCAGTGTTATTCAACAATTTTAATAAAGTTTTCTATTATCTCTCATTCTTATCTACTAAGTCTCATACATGGGAGTCATCTGTTATGTGACAGATGAAAGGACGAAATGTTAGTATATTACTACATTAACTAAGCACACAACGCCAAAACCAAAAAAAACAACTACCATTACCAACCTGAGACATGTCGATCTGGCCAACGGCCAATGTTTTGTAGCCAAGAATCATTCGATTTTTGTAACGCTTACGTCTCTGCAAAAGCAGCTGCAGCTGGTTGCCACTGCGCTTCATGAAGTGTGGATACTGTTAAAACATATCAAATACCAAAATATCAAAAATAAGCTTTAAATATACTTCATCGCTGTGAACCTGAACATTGTATGCATGTAAATACATGTCTTCTAATGCATGGAAACAATACTGCCAAAAGACCACCACCAGTAACTTTTATAGGATACAGCCGAGGAAGAAAATTTGTTGCCCAGATGCAAAGCCATCACCTTAATGACAGCACCACAGTATGTCTTTAATTAAAATTAACTCATATGTTGAATCAACATATACAGGGTGGGCCAATAAAAAACTGGCACTTTATTTTTGTCCATATCTTCACCAGTTATTCACAGATTTCCAAAATTCTTTCACTGGCAGTCTGGCACATTCTGCGAACAATTTGCAATAATGCAAATATTATATATGCCACCACTCCGTAAATGCCTTTTGACACTACCTTGTGAAATATGAATGAAATATGAATGCAAATTGATAATAACAAACAAACGTTTTGATAAAAATTGGAAAAAAAACACTCTAGACAAACATTGTGGTGAATGATCTGTATGACACTACACGGTGCGGCAAAAAAAGTAGCCCACTAAAGTTTTTCGCCATTTTCTCAGCAACCGCTTGGAATTTTAATACGGAATTTTACAGGTTCATTTATAGAAACATTCTGCATCTAACTGCTAAGTGAAATATGATTCCATTAAAAAACGACGAAATTATAGACTTCTGAACATGACCTCTTACTAATTTTTCAGCATTAAAAAATGTTCAAGCTAAAAATGCTATTTAATTTTCAAAAACCGGTTACCACGTTAATGCCGATGACGTCACAGTGATGCTTGACAAACAGTAATTTATTTTGTTTATAAATTATCACTAAATTGTTGTTCTTTTCAAGCAATCACCGGCTGCCCACCGGATTCATCTTCCAGCAGGACAGCGCACCAGCACACACAGCGCGCAGCGCAGGAAACTGACTGCAGGCCAACTGTCCAGATTTCATCAGAAAAGACCAATGGCCTCTAAATTCGCCGAATGCAAACTCGGTGGACTATCACGTGTGATGTGCAATGTTGGAGCTTACCGCAAGCTTAAAACAAAGCCAAAGACAATCGCGAAACTAAAGGAATCGCTTCAGGTTATCTGGAGCAACCTACCACAAGGACCGATCAACAAGACTGTGAAAGACTTCTCAAATTAAGCGACTGAAGGCTTGTGTTGCAGCTTGGAACTGTTGGTGGACACTTCAAACATTCACAGTGACAATGGAATTTTGGCATCTGATCTTTTGTTAACTGTGTTGTTTGACTTGTTTCAACGATGTTATTGAACTGGTGTTGTAGCCTGAACATTTTTTCACTCTAAAAAATCGGTAAGCAGCCATGTTAAAAAATCTATAACTTTATCATTTTTCAATGGAATCAAATTTTATTTGGCATTTAACCATAGATCAATTTAGTAAATAAATCTGTAAATTTTCAGACTAAAATGCTAAATGGTTGCTGAGAAAACAGCAAAAAACTTTAGGGGGCTACTTTTTTTTGCCGCACCCTGTAGACTGTGTAGGTCTAACACAGTTTAGTGTCATACAGATCATTCACTGCACTGTTGGTCTGAAGTGTTTTAATGCTTCACGCGTCTTAGCCATCGTCAAGGCGTCCGTCTATTTGTCTGTCTGTCATCACACTCATGATCCGTATCAAAACAATGCAACCTAGAAGCACGAAATCTTCACTGTGGGCTACCCCAAGGACTCAAGTTTTCGTGGCAAAATTTTGTGCCCCTGGGTGAGGGGGTTCCCCTCAAACGAGGGCATCAAAGAGGGGTACCCCCTAGAAAAAACGTTATTTTGCCACTATTGGCTTGCCTAGTGTGGAAACAATTGCAAATAGGTAGAGACATGTTGCTTATCACAACAAGCACTGTTCATGGGCTTTTTAGTTTTATCAACATCGATGACACTGAATGACCTTGAACCCCCAAAAGAAGGGTTTTTACCAAATTTTTTGCATTTTTTGGCTGAAGCACACATTTCAAGAGTGAATTACGATGAAATCGATGGAGAGAGACCAAGACAACCTGCAAACCTGCAAATGAAATTTTCAGCATCAAACATACATTTTCGTAGTTTAAGTCCCGACCCCTAGGTTCAAGGAGGCCTGCACATGCAAGTGTCAAAAAGGAGTACCCCTCTAAAAAGTGGTTATTTTAAAGATATTGGCTTGTCTAGCATGAAAACAGTTGCAGATAGGCACAGACATGCTGCTTATCATAACAAGCACTAGTGATGAGCTTTTTTAAGGTATCTACCTTGATAACCTTAAACGACCTTGAACCCCAAAATAAGGGGTGCTAGTGATTTTTCTGTGATTTTCGGCTGCAGTGCACAATTTAAGGGTGAATTGCAACGAAATGGCTGAAGACAGACTAAGACAATGTGTGAACAGGAACTGCTAAGGCTGTCGCGCGTCTCATGAGCTTTGCTCAAATTACTTGTTGGCATTCACCTAAATGTTTGTCATTATCATTCGTTTGTTCTTACATTTATATTTCACAAAGTAGCGCAGAGACACATTTATGGTGTGGGGAGATTATAATAATTACATCATTGCAAATTGTCCGCAGAATGTGCCAGTGAAAGAATTTTAAAAATCGATCAATAACTGGTAAATATATAGAAAAAGTAAAGTGTCACGTTTTTATGGCCCATGGGGTACTTCTCATATAGACACTTGTACATATACACATACATAAATAAATGTCACACTACAAAATAAATCAATTCTGGCCAAATAACATTAACCTGCATTGAAAATGATAAATCCAGTTCAACGTCCAGTAGCCCATTTGGAGGAATCATGATTTCATTCGATCTTAGAATGTGTCGAGAACTCTACAGACATGAAACCACGCAATAATACTTGCTAAAAAACTACCATCTACTCTTCACTTAAACATGATTCATAACTAAAACTATAATAACTTCTACTACCTTATGCAACTACCAGTTTAGAAGCAAACTGCATACAAAGTGTACCATATTCTTCTAATCAGCACATTAACAGTTAAGCTGCAATAAGCACAACTTGACAGAAAAGGAAGCAAACCTGCATTTTTACGGCAATTAAAACTGATTGCAGATCGGCCTCCACTGGTTTCAATAATGCAAGATGCGTCAGCGTCAGGCTGCAAAGTCTGTTACAGTGAAAACACATCAACAAACAATTAATAATTTAGCATTAGCGCATTAGCACTGAGAACTATGTGTCTTTTTCTATAAGTCCAGGTTTCACATTCAGAAATGTTTTCAGTCAGAATTTGGTAACCGATGACCTCTGGAAACTAGAACACACTGTGTAGTCTGTCATATCAGTGTCTACACAGAGTGTAATCATTCTGACAGTTAGATGTACTGATGGCACATGAGACTAGGCCAAATGCTAATAAGTCTGTAAGTAAGTAATTTATATAACACGTTAACTCTAACAACCACAAACATGCTTGATGTGCTAGCAAAATGTAACAAGAAAGACCAGCTAATGCAAAAAAATGCATTACGGACGGACGGACAGACGCCTCAGTGATAGCTAAGATGTGCTTAGCATAGCCGTCATGTGTAAAAAAGCATCAACAATAACCTTATCTTTTGGTCTTTAATAAGCATGCTGAAAGCTATAGTACAACCAGCGTGTTGACTATAAAAAGAAGCCCATCTATTGCTAGAGGAGTCAACTGTACTGACTAGCAACATGAAACTTTTGGGGGAGAGAGGTCAGTACTTTTATTTTTTGCTCTCCCAAAATAAAAGTATCGACCCCTCTCCCACCGGTACTTTTGTTTTGGGAAAACAAGGGGTCAGCAAATTATTACCGTTGGATAGCACATCAGTATATTCCTGTAGGCCCTGAATACTAGCCATGCTGATATCTGAAGCAGTTTTTTTGCTTGCAATTTGCAATGTAAGTGTATTGGTGTACAGTCAGTACCTCCGTTTATGGGTTTATGAGGCGGAGTTTGTAGTGGGTCTAAACTGTTACCACTGAGTAGCGGTCGGGCAACCCTAGTTGCTTGCTCAGACCATTTTTCAGAAAGATGTATCGCTTAGCTTAATACATATGTTACAGGCAGACACACAGACGACAAACAGACAGACAGATACAACATCATGCCATAAGCATAACTGTTAGTACAGTCAGCTAAAACTGCAGGTGCATAAGGAGATGATAGTGGCACATGGCACATGTATGACCATCTAATGGCACATCTTGTTACTAGGACATTTTGGTCACACAGAAACGGTTGCCAGGATAAAAACAACGACTATTAGAGTTACTTTATGTAGAAACTAAGGTTTACTGAAATTATCAATCCCATATATGTAGTAAACGAGTTGTTGCTAAGTTCAGCTTTGCTAAGTGACTTCAGCTACTGCAGCTATGCAAAAACTACCGCCACCTGACTTTTGAACGTCCATAATGTTTGACTGGCTGCAAATTTCATTTATTTATACACACTACACAGGGGCTTTTGCGAGTCCTAGTAACAAAAGGTTATGTTATAAAAGACTAAAAAATTTTTGAACCCTAAACTAATAATTATTATGCAGTATAATAGCACAAAATGTATTATTTGAAATACTTGATATCTAGTGGCATTTAGTTTAAAAAAGTAGTTAAAGACATCAAATATTATAAAAAAAATCATTATGTTTTAGGTTATTTGGCATCGTGCTAACCAAATTATGTTTATTTCAACTGAATAAAATCAGTTATGAGTGACATTACAACATGAAAACTTTGTTGCTAGGCTACCATGGCTTCCATACTAATGGTTGCTAAGCAAAACTATAACAACTGACCTTAGTTCATATGGCAACTAAGGTTTGGTTAAAGTCTCATGCCTATATCTCTGATGAATAAGCTGTTGCTATGCAAAAACTCCATCCGTAGCAACCGTTGCTATGTGAAAGATACACCCCTAGATTCCTTGTAGTTAATAACACACAAATAGATTACTACAGCCATGGGTGTTAACACATGTAAACACTTGATACTGCTGTTATAGCAACATGAAGTTTATTTCTAAAGGGGATATCAGAAGAACGACAAAATTGGCCGACAAAAATCTGTTGTGTGTCATGCAAAAATCGCCCGAAATCGCCCGATTTTGTCGGCCAAGATAGAGCATGTTCTATCTTTGACGATTTTGTCGGCCGACTTTTCGTATATCAGACAACAAATTTTGTTTATGTTGCCATGAGGATTGTTTACAATAAAAGATGAATAGTTATTAGTTATTTATTGTGTTTGTTATTATTTTCGTTCATTAGATGCAGAAAAAAATGATGCAAGTATTATTTTGCGATCTGCATTCGGCTGTTGTGCTAGGTGATAATGTATGAAGTAGCAGACAAAAATATCGGCCGTGTGTCATGGTTCACCGATTTTGTCAGTCAACTCAACCACGCCCACAAAAGTCGGCCGAATTTGTCGTTCGTCCGACATCCCTTTAAGGCATTTTCATTGCCATGGCAACAGAAGGTCACTGAGGGTCAGGAAAATTTGCATCCCATTATTTTTCAAAACAGTGTCACCAAATCCAACAGGAAATGCAATAAAATCATTTTTAGCAAGCAAGTCGTACGGCAGCACTTTTTGGACATGTCAACCTTTAGTGTTACATTTGCGGCAATGTTTAGATATAACTGTAGCTTAACGCAATGACTTTAGAGCCTGTGTCTCGTTAAATTTAGAGTGTTCTTTGCCTCATATAACAGCACCCAAAGTAGCTTGCTTAGGTCCAGAAGTGAAATATTTTTTCACCATTCGACTGCACTACTGGTTCGCCGTCGACGAATGAATTCTATGAATTCTAACCATTTACAATATGAATACGACACTCAACAACTCGCATTTCATAACAACCTTGGAATGCAGCTTGGTACTGACTTGTCCACCTCCCACGTAGAAAACAATTTCATCGGTACAGGTTTTGCATTTATCGCAGAAATCGAACTAACACCGATCTCGGCCGCCATTTTCAACGAATATGTAATTTTCACGAACGTGACGAGCGTCAAATACAACCACAGTTGACTGACTGTTTGGTGTCGGGACACTTCGGCACCAACACAACGGTGCCGATCTGTCCGGTCATTTCGGCATCATTTCGGTGCCGAAGTGTCTATCACTCATTAAACGAAACATTCAATGGAAGCGAGCAAGAAAACTATTTTATTTCGTCAGAAGTTATACTTGTCAATAGTAGTGAGCCGTACAGCAAGATTTACCTACTGCGTCCTAGATAGGCCTAATAGGTAGCGCAACCTGTAGCCTATAGCCTATGCTAGTAAGTTTAAGGAGCCCGGCGCATGTGGGGGTCAAAGACAGCTACCCCCTAAAAAGACGTTATTTTGCCGCTGTTGACTCGTTTAGTGTGAAAACTGTTGCAGATAGGTACAGACATGCTGCACATTGCAAGCACATGGTGACGGGCTTTTTAGTAGCCTAAACAACATCGATGACCTTGAATGACCTTAAACCCACAAAAGAGGGTTTTTTTCGTGAATTTTTCGCGATTTCGGCCTGCGACACACATTTTAAGTGAGGTATCCCTGGTTAATATCATTCATCTAAATTATTTTATTTCTTTTCTTGGCCACTTTTCTTCTATATCTACTAAAATTGTTCCATTTTATCGGGTTAGTTTTGTCGTACAAATTTTTCTTTGCCATAATTATCCTGTTCCGGTTTTATAAATTGTTAGTTAACAGACCGTAAATTGCCCTTTAAATTCGGACCGGGTCGACGAAAGTTGAGTCGCCGACCCCCCTTCGCTACTAACACCAGATTCAGGATGGTCGGTCAAAGTTAGTTGACCAAGCCCCCCTCGGTACCGCCGACCCCCCCCCCTTCGTCATCGTCCCCATAGGATGTTTAGTCATAGGGTCTGGTGCATGCAGCATAAGGTCTAGTGCGTGCAGTGCACAGTGTATAGGTAGTCGACAAGCGACAGCCTTGTCAGTTGTTCCTCAGACGTCGACCGAGTAAAACGTATTTTCGCTAGTAGTGCGAACGGCAGTTTCGGTCAGTCAGCAGTTGGAAGTTTGTTGATAATTCGATATTGTGATTGAACGTTGGCCATTTTTGTTTGGCGGTGCGCCGATAGTCAGCGAATGTCTTGAGTACTAGCAAGTTTCGTCGAACGTTGTTAACTGTCGTCGTGGTCGGCCATACTGACTGGCCTTGACCGGAAGTCACGCGCTGTCGCGCCGAACTGTTTGGCGAAGCGATTGTTTGTTCTGATACTGACGTCGAAGAAAATTGTTTACCTGTGGCTAATATTACCCACGGATCCGATACCGCAGGTGCGTCGCGAGGCTCCCACTGTCCTCCCTGTCGGCCACGACGCCATTGATGCTGTACAGCGTATTCCATGAACGCGGACTCACCTAGCCGCTGAAACAGCTTTGAGTAGTGCGCCTGTATTAGTGACTTAGTGTTAGTGATTAAATAGCCATGTAGACCTATCGCTTGATATATTTAGCATATTTGCTTGTAGTTTGTTGATGGCATAAAATTATGTCGAAAATCAACATTAGTTGTGCAGTCGAACAGAAGTGGTGAGGAAAAGAGCGGAATGGACGGAAGTGGCCACAGTTGCCGATGCGCGGCAAATGGGAGTGTCGAAACTACAGACATCATAGGCTCATACATTCCGATTCCAAAACGTACAATAATTATGTTTTTATTTTCATTTTGTACAGTTTTTAATTTTCATTTACAATTATTTCAGTTGCTCAATTTGCTCCATGGAGTTTAAATATCCACAGTATAGGCAATTAACAGTGAAAATGCCGTTAAGTGTACGACACATACAAAATATAACAAATAACAATAAGTTAACGTATTCACATGCACAACAATATCTATATACAGATTAAGATCATCACCGAATATAATAATAACAATAATGCAAAAACAACATTTCTCCGCATATGGCATATGATATTACAGGACAAACGGCGCATTATTAAATTGAAAAACAACAGTCGATCATAACGTTAAAAACAACATAACAGTAACAACAACAATCAACATAATATTTATCTTATTATTAAAACGTTGACAACGGATGTCATGCATGATCAGCGCATATTAGCACTATGTACAGATGATGTGAAGCTAATGATGAGAAAAAATTGAAACACGTACATGCACACGATAATTGTAATACGAGTAAATACCGAGCGACACTTTCTTCTGGCGCTAAGCCATGCACTGTGCGCTGGTAGTGAGTAACCGGGTTTTCTACAGATCACTTCAGCGTACATAACGTAAGATTGTACCGGATTTCATTTTTCAGAGCCGCATTTCGCCGAACTTTTAACGTCGTGAAATCTGGCCGCAGCAAGAGCCGAGGTTTGACTTGGAAGAAAATTACAGTTCTTACACAATCATACTAGCGTAGGACATCAACCAGGCACTGAATGGGAAGGAAAATTGGGACAGTGTCCCTATTTTCAGCCAACACTGGAGGAACGTCCTAAACTTCCCCGCTGGAATTCGAGGAAAAGCGCCGGCCGAAAACGAATTTCGGTCTACTTTTAGCCTAAAAGATGACGATGACAAATATGTTATTAGTTTTCTACCGACACAGCAATGACTTCAATGTTAAACTATACATTTCTGGACTCAACTAACCAGTGGCGTCGTGTC
>Ga0209367_1010974_pt1 | contig 12080 bp, 7 predicted proteins | sample WorMetLIZISLAND2_FD_187412 | JGI IMG/M metagenome (GOLD analysis project Ga0209367, IMG submission 187412) | Marine gutless worms symbiont microbial communities from Max Planck institute for Marine Microbiology, Germany - Olavius geniculatus... ... | reverse complement strand
GTTTACCAGTAATAATTTTTAGAATAAATCGTTTGATATGGGCAGAATAACAAAGGATGATCGCTGTTTGAACACCGATATTAGCAGTAGTGTTTGTTTTGCTAGGTAATGTGGTCACACAATAAAAGTACGTTGGGTGGAAGAACTTTGCGTTTACGCGCCATAAATTTCTGCTTGTAACAGTGAAAGAATGGTTACAATCGGTGCTGAATTACCAAAGTTATCCCAACAATAAAACTGGGTATCCGTTTTTTGGAACACCCTGTAAATGTCGGTGTCACATGCCGAGTTCTATTCGCCACAAGTCGAACTTGTGAAAATTTTCTTTACAATTCGCTGTATGCTTACCCGATATCTCGATGGAAACTGGAAACGCTTAACTGCCGATTATAACAAAACTGATGATATAACAAAACTGAAAGAAATACGAAATTGTTACTCAGACAATTGATCAGAGTACGAACTAGCGATAATTTTCGTTTTTTTTCGAGTTTTATGCGCTTTTTTCACGAGAAGAACATAGCCAACCGTGCTTGTCTCCGAGTTTAAAGTTGTATTTAAGCCCAAACTCCACTACTTCAACATTTTCACATGTCAAGATGTTGTACATAGATTTGCTGTACAACAATGTGGTACAAAAATCAGCAACATATCGAAGCAAATGGGGCTTGGGATTTTGTGCGCATCATCCTGGCCCATAGCAACACGGCTTACCTGGCAACGAGCGTTCAAGCAACAATGTCTGTGAAGTTCATCAACACGGCCCTACGAAGTCGTTAAAACCATTTTGTTCCTCGCGATCAGTTACCCTGGTCATGGAGATCATTTTTAGCAATTCAGATCTCCATACCCTGGCCGACATCACAATGCTTAATAGCACGAAAATGCATGCCAACTGTTAATGTGTCCAGGGAATGACTAGCCACATGACCGTTTGAAGTGCACACATGTCGCGCGCTGGATAAGCAAGTATAAAAAGACAAATCTGCCGAGGATGACAAAGATGAAGCGGAAAACTTTCAAAAAAATCTGGCAAAATAATTTATAAAGTTATTAAACAGACTAGAATTTTTTAAAAACGCCGTAACCATCACGTGTTGACTAAAAATGCGAAATGGAGAAAAAACAGTACTTGATATAATTACAGGCCTATCGCTGCTAATTGACAAAGTTGGTAACATAGCGCATTATGTGGCCATCCATTGTTTGTGCCAGCGAACAACTGGAACAGCCGCGGAGCAGCCTGCAGACATACCACTGCCCCAATCAGCTACATTATGCTTTTACCCTATAACAAGTAAACTATTGCTTATTTGCTATCCTGCTACAGTAGGAAGGTGAGATGGTCTGAGCACACAGCAGGCTATAACAATTGGAATAGCCGCAACTATAATAACAATCATTTTGCATTTACCTCGCCCCGTGATGCCGGTGTCACAGCGGCATATCCCTTGCGAATTCCAGTTACAAGGGATAAACAAAAATACATTAATTTCCATTATTAGCTGTTTGGTTAATTAGCACTTTACTCGCGGCAAATGTTACCAGCACGTCCGCCTCTTTTTCAGACAAGCACGTCAGAAGTCGGCAGGTAGCGTGTTTGATGATTGGCGCTAATGGCACACGCTCAGGTGACTGGCCGCAGCTGATCTAAAGCAACTGGCACAGACGCTTATTTTTCACCTGCGTGTACTGAAAGAATATTGACACAATCATGTCTAGACGCCTGCAAAAGAGTCAGTCTCTCGCACGCGCCCGTCTACGTATTCACCACACTGTCAACGACAGCTGTGACTGATCGCAACTTATATTACAAAGTCTAGATTAAAAAGTAACCCCAAGCAAAAAATAACTAAAACCAACAAAAACTTGCCAGTTAACAATGTCCGTGAAATGCATCATAAAAATATATTAAACACAATTTTAGTTAAAACATTTGTTGGGCGAGGCCAAAATGTGATAATTAAAACTAAAACATATTGAAGACATAATCACATGCGAAAAAATGCATCAGTTTTTTTACAGATATACAAGTAAACAACGTAAAAAATAAAAATTTAAAAACGCTAAAACGCATTTAATTACAAAAATAAAAAATCAAATGTAAGGACTCTGTAGCAGAAAGATCACAAGTCGACAGATTTTTAGGCATCAGTCGATATAAGTGATCGTTTGTAATCGCGTACTGACTGATTTCAGTTAAATATATCTGTTGTAAGTTGTAACTAAGCCATACAATAATTTTCGTCGAAACGTTTACTATCTGCCCACCCTGTTGTCGTTGCTGTTGTTGCTGCTGCTGTCAATGACGTTATTGTTGTCGTAATACGTGACGTCATGATGATGATTCTGCCGAGCAAAATGAGAACGATCGTGCAGCGCCACGTCTTGTACAGAGGCCTGAGGCGTGTAGACTTAGAAAGATTGCGAGCACGCCTGGAAGTCAATGACATAAGTGTTTTAATTTTACGCTCCGCATTAAAACAAAAAATAATACAATCAAATTGTTCTAATACATTGTAGTACCCCACTAGTACATTAAATATTATCAGAAATTTGTATTTTTTTACCTGCCAGAAGTATTCTAAAATTAAACTACAAACAATTGTGAACCAAAAAAAAACAGAAAATAATATTTATAGACCTACAGTAAAATGTTTTAAATAAAATAATTATACAATCATAGCTGACTAGGTCTTTAGGAGGGGCGCTGAAAATGCAAGTACTGGAAAATGCAAGTACGGAAAATGCTAATACACGTCTGTAAATATTTTTCGTAAAAAATTAAAATGAAATCTGAGAACTAAACAAAATCTGCAATTTTTGCATGTCTAATTGTAAAACATAATACAGTACAAATTGACACATCGCCACATCGCTTATGGCGTACTTATATCTTTTTCTTTTAGCTATACGTTTGCACTGCATCTTACTAAAATCACTGCTTATAAAAACCAATCATAAAAACAATCACACCCAACTCGACTTCTGTTATAGCACGATTAACAAGGCAGCGATCTTGTGTAACTGTATTTAACAACTTCCCTGTTGTGTTTGGTTCACGACTTGTGCAGTGTTGTTTTTGTTTGTCATTCCGTGAATTAGCAGTGATATTTTTCTACTCGGCATCAATATCACTTTTCATTTTTCCATACCAACGTTTTCCACCCCTGCAAATTCGTACTTGCATTTTCAGTCGCCTCCTCTAGGGTGCACGTTCCCTAGTTTTTCCTTCAGGCCTTTTCGCGTTTATGTCCAAACTCGCCCACTGGGCTTTAAAGTTGAAGACGACTTGCAGAATCTCGGCTTTAAGAAGAAAAAATGTCTTATCTGCAACCGTTTCCACAATTCCGTCTTGGCTTCTCAAACGCCCTAACTGTCGCTTAAGTTTATGCTGTTACGATAAAACAACTACTAACCCAGAAGTGTTTAAACGCAAATTTTTTGAGCTTCGCTCAGAGTTTTCACACCATACAGAGATCTACACAGATGGGTCCAAGAATGCTGTTGTTGCACCCAACTACTGTATGCCAAAACAGTTCGCTTACCTGACAATGCTAGTATTTTTACTGCTAAAATTCATGCACTGGACATGACGCTAGACATCATTCGCCGTACAAGAAGCAAAGATTGTGTGGTTTTCTCGGACTCTTTGTCCCGCTTACAAGCAATTGAGAGCTGCAAAGTCGAAAATCCACTGATCTTAAAGATCCTGAAGGATTACAACCAACTAATTAACAGTGGTAAATCTATAACCTCTTGTTGGATCCCCAGCCACGTGGGTATCCGAGGAAACGAAGATGCTGACATCGATGCTAAGGCAGGACTGGATGTCGCCATCACCAACATAAGATTTCCAGTTAGCGATTTGTTAACTTGTGTCAACCAGTTGTGTTAAAGAATGGCAACAACTGTGTACATCAAATGCAACCGGTCATTGGTCGCAATATCAGTTCATCACTAATCCGCTACGACTCAGTCCTTATCAACCGTCTTCGAATTGGTCATACAAGACTTACAAACTCTTATCCTCTTATCTTTTAAAAGGAGAGAGTCAACCGTTATGTGAAGCTTGCCATTCTCCGCTCACAGTCAAGCACATTTTGGTAGACTGTACCCGTTACAGTGCAGCACGTCAGAGATATTTTGGAGTGGACACACTCAAGGACGTTTTTGAAAATGTTGCATCTCGCAACATCATCGCTTATGCTAAAGATATCAACTTTTACAATCGTATATAATGTTGTTTTTACATTAGCTTAATATCCTTGATCTGAACAAGTATTTCAACGTTGCTTTTAATACATATATTAAATGTTTTAAATTAATTTTAACCACGTATGGCACTGAATGGCCTATTTTGTGCTGATGTGCCGTTAAGAAACTACTCACTCACTCATTCGCGCTTATGTGACTATTCCATAGATAAAAATAAACAAAAGTGTTGAACACAGGCTAGCTTACATATTTAGCGTAAAATTAATACGTCTTTGACAAGAGCTTAAAAAGTGCCATTTACCTACTTACTTACTTACTTCGCTTTGAATTTGTGAGGGGGATTTCGCTGCTTTTTCTCTTTTTTTCAATGTTAGGCCTAAAGTTTTCTAACACACACTTTTACAGAGATTTGGTGAGATAATGGGGAAATGTTTCCCTCTGTTGAAAAACCTGGTTGCCATTGTTGCCTGCGTGTGTTGTCAGGGCTGCTGCAGCAGCTGCCTGCGTGTTACACTGATTGACATCAGCAGGCTAGCGCTAACAGCGACACGTTTAAATAGCCTTGCTAGACTGCGTGAAGCTCGTCTCGTGTAATGTGCTACCAAAGACGTTCCTTTTCTATATTCTAACTTCTTTGTGTGCTACAGCGACTGAACGTCACCGGTCGTATTATCAGCGTCATCTATCGGAGAATAATTGTTGGCGCCATCGACATTACGTGTTGTATAGCAGCATCAGCTTGGACTGCATCAGGTATAGGCCTTAGGCTTAAGCTGTCATGGATAACTTTGGACGTTCAGCTCGAGGAGAGACAATGCGCGATAGCCATGCGTCAAAAACGTTCCATTCAACTTTTGCCAATGTTTTTGCTAAATATTGATAGATTTTAAAACTTCTTTTACCGGCACATTTCTCGGAAAAGTTGCAACAACATATTTATTAAAAATCCTATTACATCTTAAAGGCGTCACTATTTTGTGTTTGCGAATTACGAATGTTGTTAACTAGCTTCTTCTGTGTGCTCCCAAACAAACTCGATCTTACTTTGCGGGCCCCGAATCACTGTGCGCAATTTCATCAAAATCAAATCAAAATTGCGACCGCAGAAGTGTTGACAGACAGACTGACAGACTGACAGAATGAAAGACAGACGCAAGTGATTTTATAATCTGTCCCATGCTATGTTATAGCAATCTGACAGATAATAAATATTTTAATCCACATTTACCTGCATTTAGACTTACATGATATCTCTCGTGTCACACCTGTTCCATTGAATGCCGACAAACATTGAGACAGAGGTGTGAAATACTGCGATGGTAATGAATGGGCGAAATAGAAATTCTGCTTGTAATGAAACAAACTGTTAAATGAGTACAAAGTGTATTTTCAATATAACTAACTTCGACTGATAGGACCAATTTCTCATGTCGTTAGTACTGTTTTTAGTTGAAGTTAGGCCTATTTTTCGTTAGTTTCAAAGCTCGTTATTTTTGTTAGCCGACCATACTTAAATAACGACCGAGCTTATGGTACGAGTTGTCATTTGTCTGTCTGTCTGTCTCTCCGTCTGTCCGTCGTCTATCACGAATATATTGTGGCTAAACGGTAAGTCGTAGGAGGTCGGCGACGGTACTATCGGATAGGGGGCTGGCGACTTTCTATAAGCTGTCAATAGTAACTTTGTTTCCATCTGCAGCGGTTTGGCCGCAATTTTTAATGAAAAGTTTTAAGCTATAAGTAGCCGTATCTTGGAAATGGTGAGAGATAGGAAAAATGGTGCTGTTAAGTACTAATAGGAAATCGCATGAGCCTGCGCCTCTTTAGATGAGACGAAAATCATCGACCTTGGATGATCTTAAAGGTCACTGACAACCAGTACGGTCGGCTATCCTAGCGACAGCTGGATTTTTTGTTTTATTTAATGAACCTTGTTATCACTTGCTTTGATTTTTCTTAGTGCACGTTTTTGTACTCCTGTCATTTTATTATTTCATTTTCATCACTCATAATGCACTGCCCTTGCCGGATTAAAACACACTTTTTTCGCAAATTTGTTCCTCAATAAATTAAATCTGTTGTGGAGCTAACGTTATTTTTGAGCGCATGTTAGGCTAGTTAACTTTTTTTCGTGAGTGGCAACCCAAAAATTTTAGCTCTTAATTTTTTTTTCTCGTCATATCATTTGCATTCGTCACATTTTCTTGAAGATTACCGTTTCTGTTATTAGACTTTGCTTATTTAATAAGTAACATTTTTATAATATTTCTCATTTCTTCAGTGATTTATGCTTTGATGTGTAACTGAACTGTGGTTGGTTAAGCTTGCAGCGAGTAGAGCGGCGGTAACGAGGAAATGGAAGAAGTAAACGCAAGCGCTTCGTCGTCATTGCCTGTATCGATTAACGGCAGTCGTTCGCCGTGGCCGGTGATTGGAGACGCTGACCTGCTACCAGATGACCTCAGTCGCAGTCTTAAACTGACCTTTGTCATCGCCTACACCGCCATTATCCTCATGGCGCTCGCTGGAAACGGTCTGATGATGAACAAAGACTGATGTTTTGTAAAAATGGATAGATTTGAAAGATTTCACTGATGGTAGATTACTACTGGGGCTCGATGATGAACAAAAATTTCTACTATATACGTTCAAAAAGTTTCAGAAATAATAGCTTATTGTTGTAACGCTGTGACGAACAAGGACAGGTCTGACGGCTAGGCCTACAAAGTGCCAATCTCCAGATGCATTATAACACAAAATTATCTGAAATACAATTCTGGTGACAATCACTGCGGGAATTCTTTATATGGAGGCAAAAGCGAACACCGAAAACAGTGTAAGAGTGAAAACGGTAAGAGTCATGGTGAAAAAATCTTACAATGGAGAGAGCCCGTAGATTATCAAGGACAGGTCTGATGAGCTGAAATAAGTTTGGACGTGGGTGGTTTGGCGTGGAAACGGGCTGATGGTGGCGGCAGTGATCGCGGACCGCCGACTGAGGACTGTCACCAACACGTTCATGGTGTCACTGGCAATCAGCGACGTTCTGATAGCCGCGGTCAACATGCCCGTCCAGCTGTGGTACTACGTGAGCAACGAGTGGACTCTCGGTGAAGCAATGTGCAAGTTATCGCGCTATGTTCAAGGTGTCGTCATTGTCAACTGCATCCTTACTCTCGCCGGCATTGCCGTCGACAGGTAACGCAATAGACCTATCATACCCTTAACGGTGCCGTACAGTAGGGCTGTGTATCAAATTGGGCCTGGCTGACTGGGTGGGTGCATGGTACTGGCTGATTACATTATGAGAATGAGGCAGTAGAGGCACAACTGGTATCGCACCTTGACCGACTAACTTACTTACTTTCTTACTTACTTTCAAAGTTATTTCACTGGTAAGTCGATCAGTAAATTCGCCAAAAAATAATTACTAAAACTTTTTCAAATCTAAAACACTTCGCTATTCTGTGAAACGTTAAATGTCAGAAAAGTGTAGGTCTAATATGCCTGTTACTTACGACACAATAATAGCGGCCCGCTGGGGTTAACAGCGCTTATGCACTCGTAGGTGTATGTATAGCAGAGATGGAAATGGGTCATCTTTTGTGACCGATGACCCATATGACCCATCGCACACTTGACCCATGACCCACATGACCCATGACCCATAACCCATGGCCATTACATTATTTCATCTTACGCATGAGACTGTAAAGTGTGGCATGTGCTACTGGACAACCGTCATTATTCTCGGTTTTGAGAACTACAAATCGTAGACAAAAATTAAGCTTTCAGCTATGATAATAAAATACGCTAGTGACCAGTCGAAGAGGAAAACTGAAGTATGTAGCCTGGTATTAAGATACTGAACCAAAATGCAGTACGGCCTTCAGTCCGTTGAAAAAAAATTATATGCATGTTTTGGCCTGTCGTAAAGATTTATTTGCGTTCAAAAATTTTTTGCGCAAAAACGCAAAGCTTGAGACTGAAAATCCCCCATTTTGAGAAAAATTCAGAGCAAAACTGAAATTGTGAGCACCCGTTTTTTTCTGTCGGAAATTTTCCAGATGTCTTGCGGAAAATAACAACTTCTTGTCCCACCAACATTTTTGGGCTCCGTTAGGCTGTAAGCTTTAGGTCTGACCCTTGGTACGATGTGTCTGTCACGAATGTATTGTGGCTAAGCAGTAGGTCTCACCGAAAAACTAATTACACGCATAATTAGCCTAGCAAAGGGCAAGACTGTGTTACTTTATCTTATGAAGCCACGCAAATGGTCACCAGTAAATGTCAGATTTAATTTCCAAAGCCTTAAGATTGTCGCACAGATTAGCTATCATGCAACTACGCTAAACAACAGCGCGGAGACAGCAATGCTATTCTGAAAGCAATATCCGCTTGCCAATCTCATATGACGTCGAATCGACAAGCGGCTAGTTCTGCGCTCGTACACGGTATACATTAACTAATATTAGCTATGACAGTTGTTTTGTCGCCGAAGTAGATTCATTGAAAAGCCTGATTTTTTTCGAAGCTGGATTTCGATCAATTAAGAATACAACTGCTAAGTCGAGCATTGACTAAAGCTGATGCTGGTAAAAGTGGCGTAGACAAGGGGAGAGGGGCCTAGGCCCCCAATGTCAAATTTTTTTGTTGGAAATAGATATAAATGACTCAAAAAAACTAATTGAGATTGTTCCCATTAACTGTTATATTATAAGGCTACATTGCACCAAAGTACTGTTGATTTCGGTTGGAACTGCGCCACAGACCCTTTGAGCCAGCTGATAGCCTCCCCAGACCCGTTAACTGGAATTTAGAAGTCTTACTTTTAAAGAAAGAAAAAAAGGAAGCGGTAGGAAAAGAAAAGAAAAAGAGGAAGTTGACCCAAAACCCCCAATCCACATTTCCAGCTAAGCCACTGCTAGATTGCATAGCCAAGGTATAGTACTGCTTCATATGCTCTCGAAATAAGAGGAAAGTCGTCGGCGCCTATGTATCGTCGCTGTAATGCATGTGATATTTCAGCCACTAAAGGGCACTGCATTTTCGTTGCGGCGTAATCCGCTAAGGTACGAACTAAGTACGTCTAATCTATAATTATTTGCCATTAGCCGGCCAACGAGGCGATACAAAGCCGCGTAAGTGCACGTTAAAGCCTACGTTCCAATAACTTTGATTTTTAATGGATTTATTATACACCAAGCTGTACAACATTTTGGCATGCCAATGTGCTGCAGATTTGCTGTAGGCCCCCGATTTTTTTAAATTTATGTACTTGTTGAGCAACGTCACTGATATGCTGTAGACTTTTAATTTGTCGGGGATTTATTGTAGAAATTGTACAGCATGTTGTACGACAACACGTTGGCGTAGACAGAGTTTACATGCGCAGATCTTCGCGTCTACGTCCGTCTTTAAAATACATTACTATGCACAATTAAAAAATATCGCTGACGATACAATTTTTAATATCACATTTCACTTTGGTTTTCGGTTTCTTGCAATTCAGCATCGTATTCGTATAGAATACCCTTAGTATCTCCAGTATTTGAATTGTGAAAAATTAGCTGGGGGTTGAACTTTTCGACGGTCGGAGACCTACCAGAATTGTGATGTAAATCGTATGTATATAGCATATAGCTGACCCCCTGTACATAATTTGACAGTGTGTTAGGGGGGTTGAGAAAACAGTTGGGCGTAATTCAGGCTTTAGCGTGCGACGCCATTGGTTAAAGTGAACATCGTTAGCTCTCGGCTTTGCATCGTTAACGCATCGTCGCACCAGATTATGTCAGCAAGCGGCGTGAGAAGGTTTCATTGGCGTCTTCAAGACGCCGCTAGCCGCCGGCCATATGTTCTGGAGTTAAGGATACAGAGTGACGTATATACGTGGCAGGCACGTGACACATTAGTTCGCCGGTCACGTGACGTGTTTTCGCCGTGTCTCGTCGTTCGCGAGATTTATTCTTTGACGCGCGCGCCGACGACTTCTGACGTCATTTATTTCTCACGCACGCACTTCCGCCAACGCTCTTCATTATGGCGTTAAAATGAATGCTTGTCACCTATTATAATTATTATCCTGATCTCCCACAGATATCAGAAGTACGGCAGAAAATGAGCATACGAACGTATGACGATTTTCTTTTTCTTTTGTTTTTTGACGCGCTACAGCTGTGCTATATCCGTCTATGGCACGGGTTGTTGTCTGTCCGTCCGTCTGTATGTAACTGATGTATTTGGCTAAGCGTTAGGTCGTAGGGCAAAACTGTTTGCACAAATAATTAGCTTTTTGTTGAGATTTTTGTTGTGTACAAAATTCGGGAGATGCAGTGCAAGGGAAACATTTTCAAATTTAAGGTTGAACGGAGATAAAATGCAAATTATTAATTTTTGGATAACCTTGAAGATCAGTAGACTGCAACAGGAACTGTATAGGCTGTATTGCGTCTTCTCTAGCGACAGCTGGATTTTGTTTTGTTTTGCGTTTTTATTTTCAAGCAATTTCTACCTATTTAATGTATATCCCTTGAAAGACTTTAACACAACAAAGTTAACACAAAAATTTTGTAAGAAAGACAAAAAGCGGTGTACGTGTATAGCCTAAAAAGCTGTTGAAAAACAAGGATAGGGGCAATTGTCCTCCTATATTTTAATACGTCTAAAAGTGTTTTGACACAATTTTAAATACGAAATTTGCGGCTGAAAACTTTTATTTTGGAAAAAAATTGGAACAAAATTAAAATTTTTAGCACTGAAAATATTATCTGTCGAAAATACGCGGCGGTTTTTCAGAAAATTATAACTTCTTGCTTCCTAGATACTTTCTTAACTCACGAAACCGCTGGGCGCCCTATTATGAAGCCATTGTGCATAGACCAAAGACTAACAACAATGGTCTAAGACAGCGAGTTTGGATCAATAGCATTCTTCCAGCTGTCACTGTGTTACTGAGCTGGCACGACCTCTCGGCTTGTCAGCCAGTCTCTTGTCACGCCAACTACTCTACTACAGTATAGTTGTCGACGCCGGATCAATGAACAGTCACGTGAGTGTAGGCGACTATACTGTTTGCGCAAACATGATTGTCGACGTTATGGCCACGTGGACTTGAGTACGACTGTGTATGTGGCTTTTCAGTAAGTAAGCAAGTGAGTATGTGAGTTAGTAAATGAAACGCACAGTGTCGGTGAAAAGCCCGCTGAATCTGGGGTAAATAAATAAGTAAGATTATTTTCATAGCGCAATTTTTTAAAAAGTCATTATTCCGCGTCCAACAATATTAAGATCTCCCAGAAATTTGCTAGCAACGTTGATGTTTAACTCTGCATTTTTTCAAGAAGAAACGGCTTACAAAATATTTTTGCCAGATTAATGCAATCCATTGACGAGGCTTTTACAATTAAAGTTCGTTTCGTACTTTAAAAAGCACAAGATTATAGGACTTCGATGTTGTCTTTTTGAATCACACAGTTGAAATTTTCATTTACAATGTTTATTTGAGAAAATAGGCATAAACATTAAAACAGAGGACACACGTACAAATCACGTGTTTAAAAGCAGAAATTTTAAATTAGTTACTTATTTCTCAATGCGTTCAGTAGACAAATGCTTCCCGATTCAGTTTGATTCCTTTGTTCCAAAGCGGGGACCTGAGTTTCACTGATTGACTTGATTCCTGTACAGGGTGGTCCAAAAAACGGATCCCCAGTTTTATTTTTGGGATAACTTCGGTAATTCAGCACCGATTTTAACTATTCTTTCACTGTTACAAGCAGAAATTTATGGCGCGTAAACGTGAAGTTCTTCCACCCACCGCACCTTTATTGTGTGACCACATTACCTAGCAAAACAAACAC
>Ga0209367_1010973_pt1 | contig 12081 bp, 7 predicted proteins | sample WorMetLIZISLAND2_FD_187412 | JGI IMG/M metagenome (GOLD analysis project Ga0209367, IMG submission 187412) | Marine gutless worms symbiont microbial communities from Max Planck institute for Marine Microbiology, Germany - Olavius geniculatus... ... | reverse complement strand
ACAAAAAGTTTTGGACGTAGGCAGAGCTATTTAAACACAGGTGACATTACTTTAGCATCAACAACGATTAATCGATCGATTAATCGATTAACGACTAAACGATTAACGATTATTCGACAGAATTAACGATTAATCAAACCTAGAAAAATTAATCGTTAATAACGATTAATCTTTCTTTAACGATTAAATGCACTAATTGCAATCACTATTACTGGTATTGATGTTTGGTCCAGACAGTTGATTAGTTGTAGTTATTCTGTGTTAGTTATTCTTTGGCCAAAATGGCATTATCCTTAGGAAATGCTGAAGAACTGGTTGACTCTGAATTTACGGCATCGTCGTCAAGTTTTGAAACCACAGCCAGTGCGAGCGTTAAGAGTCCTAACAAAAAGCCGACTTGTGTTATAGTTCTTGGAATGGCCGGTTCCGGAAAAACCACTTTTGTGCAGGTCTTATAATATCGCTCACTTTCTGTCGTACCACCCCAGTAAGAACTCTTCCTCAGGCTATTGACTTGCCTAATCTTATCCCTAACTCTAACCCTATTCATAACACTTACCTTTATTTGCCGCAATCGCATTTTTCCCGGAGAGCGTTTACCGAACAATTTCGTCTGGCACGCTCGGTGTTTTTTTCTGTTCGCAGGGACGGATAAGTAAGCAATCGTGAGGCTATTTTCCGTCCGCCACGTACGGAAAAGAAGAGCATGCGGACGCTATTTTCCGTCCATGCGGACGGAAATCTGTGACCACTGTCCCTATCCCTAACCCTAACCCTAACTGACTCTAGGTATCCGAAAACGCTGTCTGGGGAAAATGCGATTGCACTCCTTTATTTTTACTCGAGTGTCAGAAATTCCCAAAAAGCTTTGTCGACAATGTCTAATTTTCGCTGAGTAAGTGGAAACAATAATTCTAGCGTTAGATCGGCGATCTTGCTGTTAGCACTAGAAAATTGCTAGAGGTAGATTGGGCAGACACATTATTGGGTAGCTGGTATAACTTATATTCGTGGTAGACATAGAGAGGCTATGAACCGTGCCATGACACTATCACATATTTAAATCAGGCTTATTGAGTATTATGTCAAAAGTTCAGCTCAGGTCAAAGCTGTTTTTTTTCTGTAAATGCTTGAGTTTGAATAGATTTCATCTAATATGTGGTAATTGATCAGAAGTGTGTGATTTCAGTTCTAATCACATTTTTGGCAACACAAAGAAGAAATGTGGCCACATTGTTACATTAATAAAGTGATAAATGTAATGAGATGAACTGGCGATCTACCGCTAGTAATTTTCTGCTTACTTAGTGCGAGATCACCAATCTGTTGCTAGCACTGACCAAGTGGAAATATTGTAATAGGCTATGATGGTTGGTGTCCTCATACCCTAACCTGAACCCTTTTATTCCTTACTCTAACCATAGGACCATTGAGTGAAATGATTAGAAACTTGCCACTTGCACAATCTTGTAGCTTCTATCTGCCTTATGAGCTTAGTATGCTAAACTGCAGTATCGCCTTTAGTAGTAGTAGAGTATGCCATTCGAGTATAAAGTTCATTGTCGTGAAATTAGTTATAACTGAATACGTGTAGTTGCCAGATTCATAATTATTTCATTCTTTGCATTATTTAAAATTTCCAGTTTTTCCACCTTTAAATTATCTATTTAAATGCAAATATGGAATTGTAACTAGTTTACATTTGTTGCTACATAGGACCCATGAATATAAATGTTGTTGTTTGCTTTGCTGTTAACTGTAGAGGATATCGACATATTTGTCTGAGCAGAAGATTCGTTCGTACATTGTTAATCTCGATCCAGCAACCCATGCTGTGCCTTATCCGGTCAACATTGGTATGAACCATTTTACTTTTTTAATCATTGGATACAAGTAATATTTACATTTTCTGTACAGTTTTGATTTGTTGATTCTGAATAGGAGTAATAGCAATTTTTTGATGGGTTGATTCTTTTGCAGTGGTGATTTTTGTGCATGGAATTTCAGCCAGCTGATTTGAGTACTGATTTTGTGGTTTTTACGAGTGCTCCACACTGAGTTGTGTACTATCTGCAGATGTGCGAGACACAGTGAAATACAAAGACGTCATGAAAGAGTATCTTTTGTTGCTGCTTCTATTATGATGATTGTTTTTGCTCATAAACAGTTTTGTGTTTGATGACATATTTTGTATTACAGCAAATGTCTGCAGCTTCGGTGGCTTGGAAATATCTGCAGTTTTGAAATTAATAACTTGATAGTTAATTTTGAGTGGAGACTTTTTTGTCACATGCTGCATATAAAAGCCTTCCACAATTTGAGATTAACGAGTTTGTGATAGCAGATGAGAATTTCATATTCTGACACAGAAAAAAAACGAAGAATTCATGAGAATGCTTTTGTTGACCAGTCCTCTGCAATTGCACGTTGTTGGATCAAGTAGCCAGCCATTTTGACATTTTGCACTAGTGAAAAGTAATAATCATTTGTGTAAGCCGTAGCAGACGTGGACGGATGATGTTGTCATATCTGATCCATGTTTTGACATGCATAAAATTAATCTGTAACTATTGTCCTATCTTAACTGTAAAGATAGATATTCTTTGGGCCCGAACGGTGCAATTATGACATCGCTGAACTTGTTTACAATACGATGCTTCAGTCAGGTAATCTCTGCATGCTTTTTTTGCTCTATGCTGAGTACATCAACATTTTTTTTCATTTTACTGTGCTTTTGCCCCGTCTTTTTGTTGTGTAATTTGGTGTTTAGTGGGCACCTTACAAATATATTCGGCTACTACTCTACTAATAAGAATCTGCATTTTCATTTTGCAGACTTTTTGCTAGCTCAAGCCTGACTTATGGAGTTGTGGCAGCTTAGCTTCAAGCAACACTGTCTAGTTAACACAGCAGCAAATTACGTAACTGTATTTATGTTGACTTTGTTTGATTACATTCATGTTTTAATGTCTATTTATTTAATTATCTGTAATAGTCAGTTTTGTTTTAATTTAGATACTTATTTAATATTTATTTTTATCAGCTTGTTTTATGTTTTATTTCTGTACTATGATATGACACCAGTTTAGTTTTTGTTTGCAGGCAACTGCTTAGAAATAGAAATAAACTATTTCTAAGTTCAGATGTTTTTGATTTCAGGTTTTGGAAGTAATTGACAAGCGATCATCAGAAGTGGAGTGCGTATTAATGCTTGTTACTGAATAATGATACTTTGAATAACTGAACATTGTTATTGTGCCATGCAATTATAAGTAACGCAGATTTTACTTTATAAGACTGTCATAATTGTGGACTTATTTATTTTGGTATTACTGTATCAATTGGAGTAATGATAAATTTCATGTTTTTTTAAACTGACAATTTATTGAAGACAGTGCACTGCATTCGTACTTAAAATTGTTGTAGAAACACTGGCATTGGCATTATTTTATTTAAAGGATGCTAATTTTCGCTACATTCTTTATTTGGTGGAATTGCATCTTGCGATGCAAACAGTTCTGCTTATTCTTACACACGGCCACGTAGCGTGGTCTGTCTGTCTGTCGCATTGTATTAGATTTGGATCTCTCCCCCAAAGGAAGCAGATATTTGAGGGTCAAACTCCACTGCTAAGACAAATTGCAAATTGCTGCTGCCAGCTGGCAAACAGAAAGCCGGCTAATCCACCTGTTGTCAGATTAGTTTGGTCATTGTTTTTAGGGTTAGAACGATACCAAAAAAGCTACTTAGTACCCAGTACCCAATATTATTCTGTTCTGCTGATGCCAACACCCAATGCCAATACCGATATTGGCTTCCTGCCACATTTCCTGTTAGAGCTAGATATGAGAAGTGAAGTGTGTTGTGCTAACCGTGCTACTGGCCCAATGGTGTTAACTAAGCATTAGGATCTGTTTGATCTACTTTGCCAGCACTCAGCCCACCATTTGAAGGTGCAATGTCCTTTTACTCTCTGTCCATTGCCTGTCAGTCTGTGGCCGTGCTGTACCAGGAATAAGAGACAGCCATGTTTGATCGTTTTAGGACAGCAGTCGGTGGCAGTTGGAGGGCAGCCGGTGGGCACTTAGAACTCAGTAGGCATTATTGGTAATGGATACCACAGCCCAGAAAAGTATTGCCCTCTACCCAGTACAACCAAGTACTAGCAAATATTGGGCAATACCCCAATGCTAGTATTGTTCCAACTCTAGTTGTTTTAGTTCTGCTGTTGTTTTCGTTGTTGTTAGCTACGTGGTGTTTGATACTCCGGGACAGATTGAGGTGTTCACATGGTCAGCATCTGGCACTATCATCACTGAAGCATTGGTATCTATTGACATTATCGTCATCATCAGCATTTGGTACAGTAGGCAGGATGCCTGTTGACTGATCTTCACGTGTTGACGAATTTGTAACTGTCTTGTATTGCCAGTCCGTACCATATCTTTGTCAAATCGTCCTTTGAAACAGTTGACAGATAAAGGCATGACCACTTTTTTCTGGAAGGTTATTCCATAGGTTTACTTTTCTGCTGCTAAAGAAGTTCTGTCGTAACTGAGTTCTGCAACTTTTTTTTATCAATTTTGAAGTGTGTCCTCTATTCGTCAGACTCGATGATTCGTGTAATGGGACTAAGTCAGAGGAATCAACACTGTAGACACCAGGCAGATATGTGTATACTTCAATAGCATTCCCTCTGGCTCTTCAGTAAGCAAGTGATGGCAGATACATTTTCTTCAATTTTCCTTTGTATGACAATTTGGCTAAACCTGTCACCATTCTTGTCGTTTGATGTTGAACTCCCTTATTCAGTTGACGTCAAGTTTCAGGAACGGATGCCATGTTTCATGTTCCAGACCAGGCAGGCACCAACTGAGCAGTCACTCGTGGGTATCTGTACGATCCCGATGAACCCCAGCTAGGCATGACCTCAAATCAACACCCTTAGCTGGCTGAGAGATCAAATTTTTTTTAACTGCGACTGTTCACGGTATAACCTCAAACTAGCACTTTAAGCTGTCTGAGGGGTCAACCTTCTTATGCAACTTCACAGAAGTAGCTACTGGGTACTGTTGGTCCACGGTGCCTTATTCTGTATTATTCGGTACAACCCTTCAGAGTCACCTCATAAAGGGCTTCTTCCATCGGCCAGCTGTAGGATGCGCCCCTATACGACGTAGTACCACCAATGCAGGGAACAGATGCCACACCACGTTGCCATATTCTAAGTCTGGTTGAAGAACATTAATAAACAGCCATTTGATCAGTTTACAATCCATGTCCGTGAAAGTTCGTCGAATCAAACCAAGCATCTGATTCACTTTTGCAACTACATGTGACACATGGTTCGATGGCTTCAGAGAACTATCTAATAATAATAATAATAATAATCTGACTTGTAAAGCGCCAGTATGTGCTAAAAAGACTTCAGTGGCGCTGAAAAGACTTCAGTGGCGCTGAATCTATCCATACACCTAAATCTTTCTCTTCATCTGTAGTTTGTAGGTTAACTGATTCTATGGTATATCTTGCATGTGGATTTCTTGATCCACCAATGCGCATGATTTTACATTTGTCTACATGAAAACGTAACTCTTCATGTTGAGACCACACGGACAACTGGTCCAAATCTTTCTGCAATGTCTTCCTGTCCAAGTGGTTGTCAACTCTTCCAAACAATTTTGTGTCATCAGCATACAAATATATCGTCGATGTGATTAGATTCAGCATATCGTTTATGTTACACAGAAAAAGTATTGGTCCTAAACACAGCGGCAGTTCTGTTAAATATCTTCTGCGCAAAATTGACAAGACAAACTCGATTTCTTGAAAGCTCGGCAGTGGACGGAAATGGACCGTCCGAACAACACAGAATATCGAGTGTGTAGCAGAGCTGATATACAGCCAGGAAGGCAACCTTGGGTCCAGCAAAATTTCGAGAGAGATTCAGAAGGGCACATTAAACAGTGTTTACTTGATTATCTTGTTGTTGTATGAAGTTTTCGCTATTTTAATTAGACATATATACTCAAACACTTTTTTCCGTTTGTGTTTCACTATTGTGATATAATACAGTTGGGGTGCTTTGATTCTGTCGTGTTATTTTTAATGACATTTTACATACTCATTAGGTTTTGATATCAATATGTGCAGAACAAACTAGCAATTTATATGGTGTATCATTTTGTCCACATAAACAAATGCAGTAACATTTTAAACAGAATAATATAAGGGATGGTTTTTTGTGGCCCACCCTGTAGTTGTTGTTGCTTGTAGGTGGCCAGCTATTTTACGGTCATGGTGTATGTAATGGACATAGTGCATAGTTGTAGTCCTGCTACTACTACTACTGCTGCTGCTGCCACTACTACCACCGCTACTACTACTACTACTACTACCACCACCACCACCACGACTACTGTTGTTGTTCTTGTAGTTGTAGTTGTTGTAGTCAAAGCTGGCGGAAGGGCCCCTCCGTACCTTCCGGCCAGGGGGGCCTCGTGCATGCTCAGGGGCCTGATACTATGTATGAAAAATATTTTTTGTTGTTAAAAAAATTTATAAGTAAACCTGTAGAAAGTTTACTGAAAATGGACAAGTCTATTACTTTTAATAATGTACAGTAATCTGTGACGTATTGTGGCCTATTAAACTTCATTTTTTGCGAAGTCGACGTAAATTGTGTCTAATTTTTTGCATTTCCAATTTTTGAGAAGTGGGAAAATTTATGGCATCCGTTGAACGTCCAAAAACCAAAAGTGTTTCAGATTTAAAAGCCCCCCCCCTTTGACTCCTTAACCAGTGGCTCTGCCCCTGGATTTCAATGGGGACTCTGCCCCCAGACCGTCGTTATTGGGGCCTCACAGTTGTATTTGGGGTACCTCCAACTCTCCAGTGCCGGCACTGGTTGTAGTAGTAGTAGTTGTTGTTGTTGTTTTCAGGCAGCCAGCTATCCTACGGTGGTGGTGTACGTAATGGACACAGTTCGTAGTTGTAGTCCGGTGACGTTCATGTCCAACATGCTCTACGCCTGCAGCATTCTCTATCGCATGAAAATTCCATTCATCATTGCCATGAATAAGGTCTGCACTCTCTGCATCTACACTGTGTTCAGAAAAAAATAGTGGCAACATTTGGCAAAAGCCAAAACATGAAAATATGACATCGCCATAGCTGCGTTTTGGGTACCATAGATAAATATATTATAAATATGCTAATGATAATAATACTTTTAATAGTTTTAATACTTTTAACGAATAGTTTTAATTTCTGTTGATGGCAAGGCAGACGAAAAATTTGGAAGAGTTTAGTTATGTTGTATTAAAGCAGTATACTAGTAAATTTTTTTTTGTGCTCTGGCATAAACTATTTAATTTGACACCTAACATATTAGAAGTAGGCCATCCAAAACGCAGCTTATGACGTCACTGGTAGCAAAGAATATCTAATTTGTCCGCTGGTGGAATACCTGATTCCTCCTAAACATTCTCCCCAAAATTTTGTGGAAGTCTAAATATTTTCCACGGAGATAAAAAGGAAAACATGAAAGGGTTTTTTCTGTACACGGTGTATTTACTTGTCGACTTTTGCTTTAGTATTTTGTGGTTATTACTTGAATGGGTGACAGACAGATAAACTATATTTTACATAGCGAACACCAAGGTCAACTCAGCCTTCCCTCCCTCCTGAGTAGATAAATCGAGTACTGGCCTATCTGGCTGAGGTTAAGGCGGGGCATGTTCACCTGTGTCGGGTGGCAGGTAGGAACAGTAGAAAATCAGGGCAAAAAATGGTCAAAAGCAAGGCAAAATTTTATGAAAATTGCAGAAATCATGGCAAAGACATGGCATCAGATCACAGGCCCAAAGACCATTATAAAACTCAACATCTAGCATTGAAGATCATCATTATGTGCAGTGCAAGGTTTTCATCTGCAAAATGTTGTCACTGCAGAGCATTAACTAAAGTGTTCTGGCTAACACTGCACTCCGCATCAGCAGTAAAAACATATTTTTACGATGAGGTCACGGTCATGTATTCAGCCGGAAAGTAACACAGCACACCACACAGACTTCGGTAGCAGAAGCAAAGGTGATTATTTATGTGTTATAATCAGACAATAAACTTCAACTTTTGCTGATAAAGCAGAATATTTCTGTAAAAAAAGAAAAACCATTGCATTTTTATCAAAAACACAGCATTTTGGCAAAATCTCGGCATTTAACAAAAATCACGGTTTTTGTGGTATTTGTGTTTTTGTGACTTTCTGCTGTCCCTAATGGCAGATATTAGCAAGTCGTGCTCAGTTGTTGTTGTTGCTGTTGTTGTTGTGGACAGACAGATGTGATTGATCACAGTTTTGCAGTGACGTGGATGAACGACTTTGAGGAGTTTCACAACTCACTTGATCAGGAAACAACTTACACATCAAACCTGACCCGATCACTCAGTCTTGTACTCGACCAATTCTACTCCGACATCAAGGTAACTACTACTACACGACTTCTACACTGTGTTCAGAAAAAAAAACAAAAAACCCCACTCACGTTTTCTTTTATATTTTCGTGGAAAATGTTTGCCACATGGTCAGAATATAGATGCACTTTATAATTTGGTCTTAAAATTTGGGGGCTCTCACATGGACATAATGTGCTGGGTTCTGCTTCAAATTTCTAGTTTTCGTAGTAGTTGTTGTAGTAAGTGTTTTAGTTGTCTGTGCTGAGTGAATAAGTATCAGAAATAATAATAGTTATTTATAGTTGTTGTTTGTAGACTGTTGGTGTATTGGCAGCCACTGGTGGTGGTCTGATTGAATTAGTAGTGGTTGTAGTAGTTGTAGTAGTTTTTTAGCAGTTGTAGTAGTTGTTGTAGTAGTAGTAGTTGTCATCTGTAGACTGTCGGTGTATCAGCGGCAACTGGTGCTGGTCTGAGTGAATTTTTCACAGCTCTTGATGTGGCAGCCAATGAATATCAGAGGTATGATTTAGCACATCTACCGACTCTGAGCTTGTATTTTCATATCGATTTGTCTGTCTCACTTACTGTCCGAAATATGTGGAAAGTTAACAAACAAGGTTTCCATTCAATGGTATGCATCTTTGAAAGTTTTGGATTTTTTTCTCTAAATTGAAGGTCTTGAAAATCTTTGCAAACAGGGCTGTTGTTGAAAGTGTTTGAATTTGAGTTAGCAGCACTTGTAAACATACAGGTTACATTAACATGCAGCTTTCGAAGTAAAAACCTACTGGAAACTTGGGACTTAATATGTTGGCAGTATTTTTAATGTGGTTTCTACTTCATTGCCTGCAATTTTGCAGTTAGTGTGACATGTCACATAATGGGTAATAATGTGAACTAATTCGACATTTACATGGTTCCTACGGTCGGGGGAAGTCAGGAAAAGTCAGGGAATTTTACATTCCATAGTCACCGAAAAATCCGAGAGTCAGGGAAAGTCGGGGAAAATCAAAGTACCATGGTGCAAAAGTTAACAAAGGCACAGACAAAATTTTGAACTGTTGTATGCCGACTACAGTCTATAGTCCAAGAAAAGATTTTCTGCTCACTTTGCTCACAGATTATTTGTGTCTCCACTTTTAAATTTGTTCCGCCGCCTTTGTTTCTAGCGCGATTGCAAGTGATTGAAAGCCGACATTAGTATTTTGCATAAACAAATTAGTCAGGGAAAACGATTCGTTCTCTCCTGGAAAGTCGGGGAAAAGTCAGGGAAAGTGAATTCTGCAGAGGAGTAGGAAGCATGCATTTAGTCGATGAAAATTAATGTCGGCAGTTCTTGGAAGTCTTTGAATTCTATTTCGTGATTACAGTGGGAACCCTGGGTAAAGAAATTCCAATAATATTTTGATAGAAGAATGAGTACGAGCTGGGGACACAGCAATTAGCGAGTTGATTATGCAGCTTTTGGTCTGTCGACTTTGGTTGAAATTATACTGTTAAACTTGTTTAAAATTTTAATTGTTGCATATGTTTCAGTGTTGATTAATTGATCCCCTGCTACTTTTAACACCTTTGTATTTTAGGAGTTGATGGCCGCAAACGGTTGGTGTGTATGGTTTGTGACAGTTGTTACTACTAATGCTACTACTACTGTTACTACTATTGCCAAATACTACTACTTCCACTACTGTTACAACTACAACAACTACTACTATTATTAGTACCACACGCGTGTTGTAGTTGCTACAATGCAAAGCAGCAGAAGTGTTGTCAGTTGCTGCTGCTCCTATTACTACTGCCACCGTTTCTCGTCTCGGTCATTGCGTTGCTGACATTAACCACTAAAGGTAAAGGGAACCATGCCCCAGCTGGGCCGTAGGCGGGGTGCTCATCTTCCTTCCTTAGGCCTTTGAGCCTGCAGGTGGATAGACCACTTGAGTCCGTGACACATGGCCAGTGCAACGCCAGACCTACAGTTACCTTCCCAGCCTCGGGGCATCATTGCCCTTTGACCGGTACCAAATTATACTGCTTGGTGACAGAGACACGTGCGTTAACAACTTGCCTAAGGTCGTTACCTGGCAGTGTCCTGGTGCGTATTTGAACCTGTGCCCCTGAGTGACCTCATGATTACAAGTCCGGCACATTATCGTTAGACTACCGAGCCACACTCGCATTAACATTAACCACTGGATGGCAGCAAATTGTCTGCAGATGAATCCCACCAAGACCGAGTTGCTGTGGGCTAGCTCTAAACGCAACATCATGATGCTGGGTAGTCGTGCTCCTGCCATGCAGCTCGGCTCAGATACTGTGACAGCCAGCGATCATGCACGAGTACTTGGGGTGACCTTTTCGTCGGATCTGACCCTTGAGAAGCATGTTTCGAAGACCTGTGCAGCTGGTTTCTGCTGGCTGCACCAACTTCGTCGCATTCGGCGGTCGCTTGACGAAGAATCGACAGCAACTCTTGTGCATGCTTTCGTGACGTCACGGATTGATTATTGCAACGCTATCTATGCAGAAGCTCCGAAGACGATCACAGATAAGCTGCAATGAGTGCTGAACGCCGCCGCCCGAGTAGTCAGCGACACGAAGAATTTTGATCGTGGTCTGTCAACACTCCTGCATGACAAACTGCGCTGGCTGGATGTGCCAGGATGTGCCTTCAAGCTCGGCCTTATGACGTACCATTGTTTGCACGGACAAGCACCTCGGTACCCCTCGCCGAGCACATCACCCCAGCCATTGAAGTTGCATTGCGACATCGATTACGTTTTGCAAACCAACACCGGCTCATCATACCGCGCTGTCAGCTCAACAAGTACGGCCGTCTGGCTTTTTCAGTTGCTGGTCCAACAGTCTGGAACTCACTGCCAGATGAACTCAGAGATGTGGCGTGTGATATTGACAATTTCAAACAATTTTTCAAAACAATCTTTCTCATTTAGTACTAGTGTGACAAGCGCATTAGAGGTTAATTTAAAACAATATGCGCTATATAAATTTACATTTTACTTACTTGCTTACTTTACTTAATTACTGCTATTACTGTTACTAGTGCACATATGTTGTAGTTGTTACAAGGCAAATCAGCAGAAACGGCGAGGAACTAAGAGAACATCGAGCAAACAGATGGAGAAACTTCGACATGATCTGGAAGATTCCACCACACGACATTTAGCAGGTAACTTTGCCTCTTGTTTCTAGCACCGGCTTGTTAAGCTGCCTGTACATTGTTAATGAGAGGCCTTATATTCTAGATTTGTTTTTTTTACTTTTTAATTTTGATTTTTTCATTTTTTATTTTTCATTTTTTTCAAAACCAGTCAGTGGACTAAGGCCAAAATTGAGCGAAAGGACGACCCTTACTTGGAAGAAATTGAGGCCAAATTTCAGCGAGATGCGGTCAGGGGTTTTGGAGGGAGGACATTTTACTACATTTATGTATTAAATGGGCATTGTATTGTGTTGCATTGGCTTTTGCCAGAGGGCGCCACGAGATCTCCAAGCTTCCTTGGTTGACTGTCGTGAAACTTTGCCACGTTGTTGGAATACAGGAGCGCTTTGTAATTTTGATTCCAAAATTTGTGGCTCCCCCCCCCCCGAAAAAAAAAGAAAATT
>Ga0209367_1010972_pt1 | contig 12081 bp, 10 predicted proteins | sample WorMetLIZISLAND2_FD_187412 | JGI IMG/M metagenome (GOLD analysis project Ga0209367, IMG submission 187412) | Marine gutless worms symbiont microbial communities from Max Planck institute for Marine Microbiology, Germany - Olavius geniculatus... ... | reverse complement strand
ATATTGGAATGGGATAAAACTGCTTGCAGGTTTGTTTTTTCCTACTGGACTTGGACTTGGACTTGGACTTGCCTTTTTTGAAGAGGACTTGGACTGGGACTTGGACTTGCCCGTTTAAGGTGGACTTGGACTTGGACTTGGACTTGAGGATAGAGGACTTGGACTTGGACTTGGCTGTTGCTGGACTTGTTACAAGTCTGATCAACGCCGAGGTTTCTGGAAACAATTCAGTTGATGTATACTACTTAACAGAATCATCAACACACCTGCTGTATTTTTTCTGCATCCAAAATTTTCTTTTAGAGAATTTGGAAAAAGCGACTTTCAAAAGTTTGTGACAGCAGTTGCTCTATTTGATCCATTTCCTACGTTCCTACTGGCAATAAATGTGCAACTACATGTCGTTGCTTGACCATACTGAAAAGAAAAAAAAACTGAATTTAGCTGTGTAGCTAATGAGTTTGTAACTAACAATTAATTAGCTAGTTTGGTCAGTTAACTAATAAAGAAATTTTATTTGCAGGACAGTGTGCTGGCGGAGGATATTGCACGTGCGCAAGGCTGCTCTGAAGTTGCTGACTTGCTCTCCAGTCTCACTTCGGTTTGCTGCGAACATTTTTTGCATTTTATAATTTTATGGGTTCTAGTCTTTTCCCTGTAGTACATCACCTTCGTTTGATGCTCCGCGATATAACGCCCCCTGTGCGAACACTTTCTAACTTATGGCTGGGTTATTCTATTATTTTACAGCATGCATCATTTGGGCACATTATATACCAACGTGTGACAGACAGACAGACGGACGGATATTCTGACAATAGCTACAACAGGGCTTTGCATAGCAGGATACTGTAAAAACGTAAAGTAACACTTATGGCTCATCCGACTATATTTTGTTTTGACAACATTTATTCCTGACTCCTATATGCAGTACGTTAAGCCAATAAATATATCTACGACTAAATGATGATTAATTTTTTTTCAGAATTATGTGAGTCGTTAGAACTTTTACCGGGACAACAACTCAGCGTTATGCAATAATTTGGAGCATTTGCTTTTAATATGGTGGTGCTACAACATAAATTTAGTTAAGTGGACAACGAGTGTACCTCACATAATTCTATGGTCGTGGCCATCTGTGTACCAAAAATTATCAAATTTGGTGGAGATTTGACGAAGTTCTGAAAAAACAAGTTGGGACATTTTTTGGTGCAGTCTGTATAAATTTACCTTTGTTTAATGAGAATAGCACATAATGCTAAACAAACCGAGAGGCGTCGAGTCATAGTTTTGACAGACGTCTTTGAGATGCGAAAAACACGAAAAAGACTGCGGAAAATATGTTTAAAAAATTCAATTTATTGGCGAAAATTTGAACTGTTGACTAAACGCTTAATTTAGCAACAAAGCTACACAAATCATTGCATATAGTTAACTAGTGGAAGTTGTGTGAATGTACACGTATAGTCGATCGTTCGTGACCGCGGCGACATGTACCGTCGTCAGCTGGGTGTGTCGGGCAAGCCGTTTTCGCGCGTTCGTCTGCTGCTGCTTGGTAACAGCGGAGTGGGTAAGACCACCCTGGTCGAGTCACTCAAGTGTGGCTACATACGGTCTCTGTTTCGACGCAGTGGAGCCACTATGATCGCCTCGCAGGCCAAAGGTATATATGCGTTACTTTCCCTGCCGCTGCGTAACGATTGTAGCCTACAGCGAACAGACTTCATATCATTATACGTCGTATCATCATGTCATATCATATAGCTGTGGCGCCCTTCATCCGTAGAGCAGGCTAAAGCGGAGTTTCCACTCAATAGGACCTACATTATTTGAAGCAACAACGGATGTAACGCAATAGACGTAGCTGACGCAGCGATTGCTCCAATGCTTGCATTTCGGTCGCTAGCTATATTTGTTGCGTACTTGATTGCGCACAATTTTCTAACGTTGTTTGCGTTCGTTGCGTTTGCTACATACGTTCTTGCGTGCATTGCATACGTACGTTGCGTGCGTTGTGTTTCCACCAAACGCAGCGCACGCAGCGCAAGGCTTTTACATACTCACTTCGCTGATGCAGACGACGCAACAAAAGTACGCAAGCAAGTACGCAACGAACGCAATGAAGGCAAAAAATATGTAACAAGAGCAACGGACGCAGCTGATGCAACGGCCAAAACGCGTACGTTACGCTGCGTGCCTTGCGTGTGTTGCTTTGGATTGACTTTGCCAATGTTATTTTTTGCCGCTCGATTGCACATTGTGCAAAGCGCTGTATTGTCACTGTAAGTTGTCCGTCCATCCGTTTGTTCATTCGTCCGTCAGTCCACGGTCCACCTGTGATGTTGATGCATCGCGCATCTCGGCCATGGCTTAGAAAGTAATTACAAAAATATTTAGGCTGGGGTCTCTGTTCCTCGGAGCCCCAACATCGGCGATTTAATCTTAGAGGAACATCCCAGAATTTTGGGTGAAACACATCTTCCTTGGCGTGATAAGAGCAAAGTGCTTTTAGCGTTTAACCGTTCAGCAGTGGCTGGAGTGTCCAGGATTTCGTCAAGCTAGAGGAACAATTTTGTTTCTGTTCTTCTGCTACTCCAGTTTCCTCTTTTTCTACCTCCCTATTCCTCCATAACTGTTTGTTGTTGATGCTATCCCATCAAATCTTGTAGTAGCTATGTTGACGGTTTTTAAGCAAGTTTTATTGTGTCTGTCTGTCAGGGCAAATATCACGTCGTGGGGGCAGTTCCGGTCGATCGACAAATGTTTCCCAAGTTCCAAAGAACACGCAATACACGCGCGGGGTCAGCGTACAGCAGGTCAACATCTCCGGTACGTAGGCTACACCCGTAGTCACTATGATATGCATAGGATGGGGCCTATTAAAATGAAATACGTCGTTAGTGATTACCAACTAAAGTCAGCTTGTAAAAGGACGCCATATGCATAGCCCCATCTAAGGTTACCCAAATGATTTTTGCTGTTTTAGAGAACTGATATCATCACATCGTCCTTACACACAGTTGTAAACTGGTAAGTTTTTTTTACATATATTACTGGACATTTTAGTCTGCCTACAAGACTGGATTTAATTACCACTCACTGATTGAGTCTCACTGCTTTCATGATAGCTGATAGCTAAGTAACTGATGATGACTTTGAGCGATAACATGCATTTTTTGGACAGCGATTTCAGTTTAGTCTTTAATTGAAACTAATGATTAATTAATCATCAATTTCTGAAAAATCCAACTGTTACATTTTCTAATCGCTACCAACTCTAATTATTATTACGTTTAGGCGTGTCTGTAAGCCTGTGCGTGTCTGTACAATAAATAGCTGCTGGTGACGTGAGTATCTGGGACTTCTCGGGCGTCGAGTCGTACTACGTTACGTACGACAAGTTCCTGGGCGACCCTAACGCCATCTACCTGGTCGTAGTGAGTTGTGAGGACTCAATGTCTGAGAGGCGGCGTCAGATCGACTTCTGGCTCAACTTCATCGCTACTCGCATGATTCCCGTCGAACCCATCGGCGAGTGCTGCACACGCTTTTCATTCATACGATTCATTCATTCATTCATTCATTCATTTATGTTTGAACATGTGGGTATATACAGCATACTTCAAGAGTGAATTGCGACGAAGTGGTTGGAGATAAAGCAGGACAACATGCACACAAAATTTTTAGCATTATGTCGGCCTTCCTCCATACGCTGGCGTCAAACGTAGGTACTCCGGCAAAATCGCTATTTTTGTAGCCTGGCCGCTCAAACCCTGCGCGAGACAGGTTACGCCCTTTAGCGTATGTGAATGAAACGGTATAGATACTAGCCTTCATAATCATCGTGTCGATTGTCAATTGCTGGGTGTACTTAGATTTTGTTCGCAGTGGGTCTTTATACATGCCCCGCTGTCGTGCGTTCCCTTTGCGTTAGCTAGGGGCCAGGCCTTGTTTTTAATCTTTATCCTAACATTAATGTGGTGTAGGATTCGGCGGCAGCAAGCTGTGGGCTCCACGCACTATGATAGTGATGACGCACGCTGACACGGAGCCGGCGTCAAAGACCAGCGACTTGGACTTGCTCGAACAGCTGATGAAGCAGTACTCAGTCTACATCATCCTGGAACAGCATATCTTTCGCCTGGACGCGTTCCAAGCCATGGGAGCTGAGATGAAACTGCTCCGTCAGACCATCGCAAACACCAAAAAACACATCGTCGAGGTCTGTGCAGCTTGAAGGCGCGTACAGAGCGAACGAAATAAACGCAACTGAAATGAACTTAACTTAAATGAAACTAAACAGAACAACAGAACTATGTTATTTCATTTTAGTTTAACGTTTACATCTGATATATTCCAACGTTTTTCTTTAGTTTGACTTATAAACGAAATTATGCCCCAAAATGTTTCAGCTGCGTGTATTTCGTAGCATTCAGGGTTGTAGAATTGGGTTTTGAAAACCCTAAATTTTGCAGCTTAAAAATACCACTAAAGCGCAAAAAGTCCAAATTTTATCTGATTAAAGGTAGTTTATTTTGTGTAACATAATAAAGGAACATATTACATTGTTCCATCTCAATTTGATTGTCTTTGCAGAACTTACTATTGATTTTGTTCAACACTTTTTCACCATTATTATTATTTCTGACATTTTGAACAAAATTTTGCTAATTCGCAGCTTATTGGGTGATTTTTTTCTGGTTGTTATAACCAAGGCTTAAGTCGTAGGTTTTGTTTGATATTTAATACGCTTGCTGTCGACTGCGTGTGTTTGTTAGGGTTTACCTCAGACGCTTGGCATACTGGACGCGACGCTGTCCGCTCTACCTGACTGGAGGCGAGTGCTTGCGGCGTTCCCTGTCGTCTCGTGGTCAACGTTCGTCGACTACATTCGCAATCGTGTCAACATTCTCGCAACTGAAGAACACCTCAGAGAACTCATCAACCAGCTCCATTTCCTCGGAGAGGTTTCTCTCGTGTTTTACTCTCGCCGCAGTGTTTTAAACGTTTAGCTAGCTCGCACACCACTGTGATGTAACACGCCAAGAAAACTTATTGATGTGACACTGTGTCACTCTTTCCCAGAAACGGTTTAAAATTATTTTGGGCTTTTTCTTGCTCAGTTATTGAAGTTTATTGCTTTTTCTGTCGATTTAATTTGGTTAGTAGCAGTGCCGTCGTCAATCGTCATTCGTCGTAATTATCGCGTAAACTACTTGTGCACAAATAAATACAGCAAAACGGGTCACTGGGCAGTATAAAAGTCGAATCACCTAATATAAGTATTAGTGAAAGCGTACGTACTACATAGAATTAAAAGGGTATGTGCTAATTGATTAGCTACAATATACACCGTATACTTATTCAGGCTCGAAATGAATCTGTAAGGTAACCAATGGTCTGTAACTCTTGTAGATATTCGGACTGTCCTGCTTTTGGTTCGCTTGCTGCAAGCCGCCGCGTATTTTCTATTCATAGCGTTTTACGTTGCAGCTATAGCATGCACGCTGGCTTGTCAAGTTTAAAATGTCGTTAACTAATACTCAATTTAGATCGGCGACGCCGACGCGACTCAGCTGTAAAGTGTGAATTGGGTTGAAGGTAAACGGCAGCTGACCGACGGTGACGTGTGTGAGAAAAACTAATTATAACCCTAACCCTTATGCTAACCCAGACGTTACCCTTAATTTTTACGGATAAGGCCTAACATGTGGTCATTCTGTGTGTAGGTGGTGAGTGTGTCGCGGGATGACCAGGAGATGATCGTCGTCAGCCCGCAGTGGCTGTGTGCAGACATCATCGGTCGCCTGCTGTCTCACGACTGCTTCACGACGCGACCGCCGGCCGACGGTCGCTTCCTGCTGGCAGACCTGCAGGCGGTCTTCAGCAAGTCTGACGCGCAGGACATTGCGTTCATCCTCGACGCTCTCGAACTCTGCTCGGCGTCACACCAGCGCGGTGAACAGGAACTCACCATCGGCTGCTTCATACAGTCACAGCCGCCGCCGGCCGATGCGCCGCCAACCGACCAGGTTTGAGCCTAGATACACGCAAAGCAACGGACGCAGCATACACTGTACGCAACGGAAGAATATTGCTTGCGTCAGCTGCGTTCATTGCGTTTGTTCCATACTTTTATTGCGTCGCCTGCGTTAAAATAGTGTGCAAGGGCCTTGCGTTGGGTGGATATTCTCTAGCTTACACTATACTGGACCAGTTCTTAGCAAAGCGAGTCTGAATAATACCTGCTAGGAATTGGCATCTCGTAAACAGTTATTCATTGGCTTTATTCATTCCCTTCAAAAGTGACCTGCAGAATTAGAATGCAGAAACCCAGCAAATGAATTGACCCACAGTTTAGCTCTGTAGTACTACAGGGCCTAGGCTTTTCATGCAGGGGCGTCTACGCCATATAAACCTTGGTGCAAATGCTCATCATAAAAGTGGGAAAAGTTTTCGGACGTTCGAAGTGAAGTTAGTAACTTAGTATAACCTAGTTTCAGGACCCGTGTTATACGGTTTTTTTCTAGCTTGTTTCAAAAATGCGTTTTGGGGGCCGAAATGTCCCAAAATAGACGGCACTTTATATCCTGCTGCCTGTTCCATTCGTTGATGGATTCACGCCAGACTTTTGACAGTAGTGCATCTTGGGACAAAAACGAACTGACTGTTAATTTTTAGGATCAAAATGTCAAAGTTAACGTTACGGGAGAGAGCAGACGAGGGCATTAGCCAGCGAATTATTTTTACTTTACGATCAGATTGTGTGTGAAGGTGTGTGGTGTCTGTGCAGGAGGTGGTTGGCGGGTTTGCAGTAAGTCCCGAGCACGCCGATCAACTTCAGTACGTGTTCACACGCATCATCTTCGCCCTGAGACTTCGCTTCCAGCGCCCGGCGCCCAGCTCTCCGCCACCAGGCGACAAGGCGGGGACTGCGCTGCCGGACTGCAGCATCCAGCAGTGGCTCAACGGCGCCGAGATCGTCGCCGGTCCCCTGTCTGCCATCATCACTCTCACTGACCCGGACGCTGGAGGCGGCGGTGGCGCTAGTGATGCACGAAAAAGTCAGATCATCGTCACGTGTCGTGGACCAACAGACCAACGGCGTCAGCTTTTCTTCATGCAGGTACTACTGTCTCAGAAGTTATTCTGTGCTTGGCGTAGCTATGCCATTAGTTAGGGCGTACATAATCAAAACTTATGGAAGAATTGTTCTGAGACATTTTTCCAAGATTTTTTTCAGAGATTCTTCAAGAATTTCAAAAATGTGCATTTGTTCTCTAAGTTTTTCATAAGATAAGACAAATCTAGCAATAACGTTTCGTGAATGCGCACATAGGTCTATGTCTGCAGCCTATATGTCTGCAATTCTGCATGCATTGGCGTCGTCGCAGAAGGCAGAAAGGCAACCTCTTTTAGCCCCTTCCCTAAATTTTAGCCTGTCGTAAAATTTTTTTTGCATGACAATTTTTTTTAAAATATAAAATTTGGGGTTATAAATCCCCCTATTTGCGGTGAAATTACGTGCAAAATTAACATTTTGAGCACCGACAACGTGTCCTCTGTCGGAAATTTGCCGCTGTCTATCGGAAAACTGCAACCATCTTCTCATTTGTTAACCCATGCACGCCGCGGCTGTTTGCGTGTCCATGTGTAGGAAGACATTTGTGAGACGATCTACTCGTCGCTGGAGCAGTGCTGTCCGGCGCTGTACCTGGAGCGAGCACCTGTCAGTGTGTTGGACCTGCGTGCCGGTCTGCCGCCATCCCGAGCTCACGTCTACCACCCACGCAGCGTCATCCTGGCCCAACTGGCAGGAGTCAGCATCATCAGCCGGGACTCGGACTCAGGCAGCGCCAACGAGCAGCTGGCGGATCTGATCGTCTACGGGTGCGAGGAGCTGTGGACTTCTCTCAGTCCGGGAGTCGACCAACATGTCACCGGACTGTCGCTCTATGCGCGCTACCGTCTCGCAGAACTACTCGATCACAAGGTAGGCCTAACATGTTTGCATGTAAACGCAGATGGTTTGCTTAAAAGCTTTATAGGCTAGCAACCGTTTAATAAACCAATTTTGCATTTTGACGACTGATTCAGCAACTTTAATGAAGTCGTTATTTTATACATCCAAACCGAGCAGTAAAACTACTCTGACCGGACCAAACGACATTTGGTACATTTTAGACTGAAACTATAACAGCATTTTTGTTATTTCACATCGACGTATTTTTCTGGGTCTGGGGATGCTTACAACAATCCTCAGACTCCGTCTAGGCCTAGCTGCATTTAGGGGTGGAAAAACGAAAAGGAAAAAGTGAGAAGAGAAAGGAAATGTGAAAAAACAGGAGAGAAGGCAAGGTCGTCTCACAGCGATTTCTAGAAGAAAGCCTGTGACACAAACATCATACTTTGGCGAACGAACTGCTTTTCGTACGCTGGACCGGTTTGCTGTCATTCAGAATACTTTGTTTAATATTTCGTGCAATCGTGCATCGCATACTCACTGTAACTGTCTGTGATACTGCTTCTGCTGTTGCTGAAGGACTGGATGGCGCTGAGCAAGGCGCTCGGTCTGGAGACGTCCGAGGAAGAGGAAGAGTTTGCGAAGGCCGGTGAGATCTCGGTGTACAGCAGGACGGATCACTTGCTCGGTGACTGGGCGCACGCTGCTGGTCCGGACGCGACGATCCGCGCTCTCAACACGGCCGTGCAGACTCTACAGCGACCAGACGTCGTCGACGCACTGCTGACGCTGACACCGCTCTACCGGTACATCAGCGCAGACAACAACAATGAGCTCCACCCAGCTTACGCTCAAGGTCAAGGTCAAGGTCAAGGTCGTCAGCGTCCACTGTCTTCCAGCAGCAGCAACAAGTAGCATATACTCGCTTGACGTTTACGGCGTAATGCAGTGGGTCCAACATAGCCAAAGACGCATTTTATTCCTATTTCTAACTCCACTGGCGTAACTCTTTAAGGAGGGGCACAGATAGTACGTGTACTCCCACTGTTTAGTGTCTAAATACCGTACCCCCACTTTTAGGCATAAAGCAGAAAAAATAATAATAATGATTTCAATGCCATAAATTGCAATAATTTGCAGTGGAGGGGAGAAGGGGAGAGTTTATGTTTAACAGCCCGCGCAGCCTAAGATGCCATCAAAATTATTTTGCCATCATTTTTGTAGAGACGTAAAAGATAACTTTTGAACTTTGGACTTAAGGTAAAAGAAGAATGAAGCGCACATTGGAAACAAAAACCAAGTTTGATCTGAACCGTTTCAGGACAATAAGCGACGGGAAGGCGGAAAATGATTATGTTCAAGCGCTCATTTTTATACTTGATACCCTGCTCTGCAGCTGACTGCTGTAGCCTAACATTATAGCGGTCAATTGTTGCGTCGATCAAGAATATGATGACAGTAAAATACTGAGATAGCAATATGAATAACGTTTGACAGTTTTGCATGTGCACACTGACAGTGACGTATGAACTCTTTGCGACAATGTCACTTTTATCCAGATTTAAAATACACCACTGAAAATGTAAAACTTACAATAAGCTTACAGCCTACGTAGGCAGCTTCGCATCGCAGTTTTAATTGATGTGTCTGATGCGTTTGAAATTCCAGTTTTGTCAGTGTCTAGTGCATTCCTTTGATTCCTTGGCTGAATCAACGTTTTGAGCTATCCGCGTTTTTCGTTTTTTTCACCGCCAGATTTGCACTCTATAGAACCGGTTTTATTAATGTTTGCCAGCAATATATTCAAAAGTGACGGAGACCAGTTTTTTGTTTAGACATTTTTGATAATCTTTTTCATTCCATAAGTTTAACCATTTTTGGTGCAGCATTCATTTACACAACAGCAAAGTGTCAGTGACGTCAAAGTAGCAGGCACCTGTAAAGTGCTGTTTATACCAGTGTTTAAAATGACGTCACTTTAAAATTCCATTTTTCCATTTGTGGTTCATACACTGCGCCAAATTTTGTGTACTTGTTTTAACGTATGTAATAATACTAGACAATAATTAACATAAACTGCAGTTTTATTTTGTTTCAGTTATTTACGATGTTTTAGGAATCTACTTTTTATTATGACAGTGTAGATAAGGTTTATGTAGCCATGATATGAGCCATGCACAAAGACACTATTTGCTATCCGTTGTCCGTAAATGACTATGACTTAAAGTGATAGTAAGCTATATATGGTTTTGACTGTGTTTACCAATGCCATCAGTAATACTGGTGGCTTCTGTGAATTCGGTGAATGTTGACTGAGCATTGAGGAAAACTTTGATTGCAACCTATTAACAACTTGTTTTTTTAAAATTTAGTATATGTTGCTATCATATAACGTTGTCGTAGCCTGTGTCTTCTGTTAGGACATTACAGTCATGGGCGGTGCCAGATGGGGGACAGAAGAGGCACCTGCCTCTCCCATGCTCTTGCCTCTTCCAGCACCCTCCCCCCAGATAAAAAATTTGATGGTGATAAAGTGCCCTCTAGTAACCATACACATGCCAAGGTGTGACTTATCAAATGTCATTTTTGCAAGACAACACAGATATCTGTGATTGTTTTGGCGTTTCCAAATATTAAAAAGCGAGCAAATTTGTGGCTTTCATTGCGCATTCAAAAGCCAAAACAATCACTGGATACATGTTTGTTATATCCGTCTTGTCTTGCAAAAATGACCTTTTTGTGATGGCCCAGTGATGTAAAGTTCTGTTGACACTGAGCACACAAGTCTGTGCGTGGTTTCTGCACAACAACATGTGGTGACGTGTTTCGCCAGCAGCGTCTAATGTACGTCTCAGACACACGCAGACTGCCACTGTTTTTGCATGCATTACATTACATCAAAAGTTTAGTGATGGCTACATTTTATTATGTTGTTTATTCGCCAAAGGACGAGTTATGTTAACTATAAACACGTTTAATATACGAGTATTTCACGTGCATGATTTTGCATGTTGTTTATCAAAGAATACGTTAACACGTAGCCAACGTATAGAAGCAAACCGCCAGTAGAATGTGTTTGGATATTGTTTGTGGCTTTGGCCGTAAAATTTATTATAAGCCCCTATAGCTGTAATTTGTATTATATTGCATAATCTGTATGGAGTCTCTCATCTACTACTTATGTAGTATGAATTATATTACGCAGTCTTGGTTGTAGTGATTGATATGTTCATTGACGATGATGATGGTTTTCAGGTTTTTGTTATGTTTAAATCCGCTGCGATAGTCTGAAATGAGTAGGCTAGATTTCTGCTGCTGAAAACGTTTTTAGCATAGGACTACCAGTACTATTTTCCTAGTGGGTTCCAAGTGTGGCAATAGGCCTAAGGCCTACAGCGCGATGCATATAGGGTCTAACGGTATAACGCAAAGAACGGTAATAACAAATAATAGAATAGGCTAAGTATAAAAGCAGTGTGTCTATTTTTCTACGCAAGGAATGCATTATACGCAAATTGTTTAACACGATAGTTGCCGGTCAAGACCTATGGAATTGACGCTTCGTGTCAGCTCTATGCGTTTTTATGGTTGGAATAAAATTACGTCAGCCCCATCGTCGTCACGCCCCATGGATTGAAGATCACAACAAATTTACGTCAGCCCCACGTGTGATGCATCCTTGTCAGCCCCTTATGGAGTTCTTCCTTGCAATGCCGGGGCCAGGAGTTGGAGGCCCCCAATACAACTCTGAGGCCGCTATAATGGGGGTCTTGGGGCGAAGCCCCCAGCGTGGTCCAGGAGCAGAGCACCTAGTCAAGGGGGCCAAGAAAGCGAAGCTAAAGCTGAAACATTTTGGCTTTTGGGCGTTCAATGAAAGCCGCAAATTTGCCCACTTTTTAGAAATTTTGAAGCGCAAAAAAATCAAATACAATTCGTGTTGTCTATGCAAAAAATGAAGTTTAATATGCCGCAATACGTCACATATGAGTGTACATAATTGAAAAGTAATAGACGTGTCCATTTTAAGTAAACTTTTTACATGTTTAGCCTACTTATTTCATATTTTGAATATATAAAAAATTAGGAATTTTTTTCATACGTAGCATGAGGGCCCTGAG
>Ga0209367_1010971_pt1 | contig 12082 bp, 7 predicted proteins | sample WorMetLIZISLAND2_FD_187412 | JGI IMG/M metagenome (GOLD analysis project Ga0209367, IMG submission 187412) | Marine gutless worms symbiont microbial communities from Max Planck institute for Marine Microbiology, Germany - Olavius geniculatus... ... | reverse complement strand
ATTGAGCCCAAATTTTGTTTGGTGGTAGGCGTCCATGACGTAATCACGCCATTAAAATTTGGTGACGATCGGTTCAGGGGTTTTTGGTTGGCTGAGGGTCAAAGTTTGCATTTTCCCATATACTTTAAAGGTCGTCCTTACAACACTCACACTACCGTGTGAGGTGTGATAGTTTAACCATCATATGCGCTCGCCAGCGGCGCACAAGCGAAATAAGCGTTAAATGGTCGAAAGCTGGTATAAAAACTTTCCCTTGAAAACCAGCGACAAATGCTAACAGTGTCGTGAGCTCCGGAAAATCTGCCCGAAAAGTTTTTAGCTCAAATTACTGTGTTGTCTCCGCCGAAAAAAGCAAGATGGGTGTCAACTATATCGCTTTGTTTTGTTGCGCGTCTGCAGAGACGTTCTGGACTAACCCTCAGTACCGTGTTATGGTGGTGGACGCTGACGAGGGTGATGATGACGACACGGGAACACTAATAATTGCTCTGCTGCAGAAGGAACGACGTCTCAAACGCACTGAAGGAGCTGAATATCTCACTATCGGCTACGCTATTTACAAGGTCAGCTGGCGTCATTCGCAACACGGGTACACTTGTCTTGTAAGTAAAGTTTCAGCATCCGGGTCGTAATCATCATCACCATTAACTCATTGTGTTTTTTGGTCGAACAGTTTAACGAAAATTATTTCACAAGTTTTTTCAGTAACTAGAAAGCAGTCATAGCCCGCAGGTACCTTCGCCAAGGCAATATTATTCGCCAGGTAGCGTTACCATCTTCGCTTTGCCAGCGGTTCCCTTGTGCCCCCTTTAACGCAATGGTAACGAAAATTTCAAAGTGATCCAGAATCCAGGATTCCTGCCGGATCACTTCCAAAATTGAATCACTGGTAGTCTGTGCCACTCGCGACGTACCCACAAAATTTCAGAAAGATCCGTCCACAACTTTGTGAGTTATCTTGCTAACACATAGACAGACAAACAAACAGACAAACAATGTCTGGCAAAAACATGGCTGACCTGGGTATGTATTTTTATGTAATCAGCTTGGCCATCTTTCTACAAATAGGCGCAATGATTACAAGCGAAAGCTGGGACGGAAACAGCCCACCGCGCTATGTATCCGTGGTCTCGCAGTGTAAACTGGTGTCTGTCTGAGGGCTGAACAAACAGAAATCAGCGCCGTTCTATGGCCGTACGGCTCAAGCGGACATTACAGTGTTTATTGGTTGTTTGAAACGCAGCTGAAGGATCCCAACTGTGGACCCCTGGACAGAAGCTTCTTCAAACAGAACAAAGCGGTTGCGAAATCTCCGAAGTTTATCGACGAGCGTGAGGTGACGGGTCGCCACAAGTTGGCACCCGGTTCATACTGTATCATACCGTCGACATTTCAACCGGGCGAAGAGGGAGAATTTCTACTGAGAGTTTACACCGAAAAACCGATCACTTCCGGGTGAGGACTTTGTACCGTAGAAGCCCGGCTGTTATTTAATTATGTTTAAACTTTCTGCGAAAAGTTTTGTTGTTATATTACACATTTGCACATACAACCTGGCTGAATTTTTGTGTAATTACTTTCATTGGTTTAGTGATCTGATCTACAATGTGCCCGGAAAAAAGTAAACCCCTAGACATCGTACAATAGAAATGTCAAATTTGAACGACTCTGAATAAAATTTCGTACACTTACTTCCCAATAAATTGCTGAAACGATCGCCAAATTTCGTAGAAAAATATTATTTTTAACAGAGTTATTAATTGTTGAATATCGATAACAAAATATGGCGATAACAAAATACCAATATGGCGTTACATAAGTAAACTTCTCTGTTTCACGAGAAAAATTTAACAAAACCTTTTGTTATTGCACATTTGCGTAACTCCAACAAACAAACTAGATTCTGGCAAAATTCTGCATTAACAGTGCGTTCCTTATTAGCAATTAAACTGCCATATTTTGCTTATATCTGTCAAAACAAACAATAGTTAACTACAGCGGCTTTTGTAAGGTCACCCCCAAAACACTTTACTTATGTGTTTGATGTTATCCACAAAGATCTGAAACTAAACTGTTTTAGGGAGACCTCGCAGAAGTCGCTGTCACTATTGTTTGCTTCAACAGATTTAGCAAAAATTGGTATTTTGATTGCCAATAGATGATGCATTGTTGATGTAGAATATTGCAAAAATCAGATGTTGTTTGTTAGCGTTACGCAAATGTACAGAAACAAAGGAGTTTACAGGTGTAACGCTATTTTGGTAACTGAGATATTTTGTTATCAATATTGAACAATTAATAACTCTGCCAAGAAATAATATTTTTAAACGAAATTTGTGATAGTTCTCGCAATCTATTGCCGATTACTTGTGCGAAATTTCGTTCAGATTTTTTCAGATTTGACATTTCTATTGTACAATGTTTAGGGGGTTACTTTTTTCCGGACACAGCGTATCCGAACACATCGATACATCACCGTTACAGACGGACGGACAAACAGAACAACGGACAGACAGCTTGCGGTGACAACAGCGCGCTTTTTACTCTATATGCATCGCACCATAAAAAATGTTCAGTTTCTGTATGAACATGCATTTTCAGTGTATTCAACTGAGATTTTTTTTATTTATTTGCAGTGAAATAGATGAAGAAACGAAGATTATAGCGGTGAGCAAAACGTTATACTATAGACTTATAACACATCGAGTGGATGAAGTTATGTATTGAGAATAATAATAAAAAATAACCGTCTGATAAACTATGTACGATTAAAAATAAAGTTGAAGCAGGATGTAAAAAGCAAAACAGAACAAAATTATTAATATACCGCTGGTAATCAATAAACAGCATGTAGGTGTAATAAACGTATATAAATGTATTTTTATTTTTTATAAAATGGCGGTGATTTAAAATATTTTTCAACCAAAAAGTGTTGCTGATAAAGTCGTGATAGATTTTGTCTTTATATTCAGTAGCTTATGTTTTATTACTATCAACTGAGAAGAATGTGTTACTTATTTGAAAGCGACTATACGTTGTACTAAAGATGTAAGCTGTTGTAAAACAAATGTTTTGTTTTTAAAAAACATGTTTGTTTGTTTCAAAACAATAAAATAAAACATGTTTTTTTATTTTTTAGTACTTTTTTGCAGTTACGAAACTGTTGATTTTTTTAATAAAGGTAAACATTTACGGTTTTTGACGCTATTACAATGTACAGTTTCTGGTGTTAGCATAAAAAGAACTAAAATGTTCCTTACCAGGAAGTTTGAAATAGCGATTTTTGCTTAGGGTAGATTTATGGATAGGATTAGGCTTTGATTTAGGACTAGCCTTAAAATTTAGGTGAGCAGGTTTTGCAATGACACCGAGTTTTTTTATACTGCAATGAGTTGTTAGCTGAAACCATTAAACCAAACATTTAAAAAGTAAATAACTCTGGGCTCACAGTAGGTCTACATGCATAACTATAGCATCAGTTTGATTCTGTTGTGTTGCAGATTTGCATTATTACTAATAGTATGTTTTAAACTTTTAGTATTTGTAGTTAGACTGCTAGCAGAGGCAAAGAATTTTTTTTTACATTCATGTTTGTCTTAACTGCATTATAACGCACTTTATATGATCAGTTGGATGATTTAATGCATCAATGTGATATAAATGGCTAAAATATGCACTATGTTGACAGTAATGGTTATTAAAAAACAAATGAAATAAAACGCAAAAACATTTTGAAAGAACAAAAAACACAGCACATAAAAATCATATAAATCGTGTTTTTTTTACATTTTACGTCATACATTGTGTTTGCAGCCACCTGCAGGTTCAAGGCGTGGCTCACAGGTATTTGTTGTGATTATTTTTTTTCTGTTTTTCGCTGCTCATAGCACGTTTTTAACATTGAACGATAACGGACAATTTTTGGTGTCTAACGTCTTATAGTTTTATATATTTTCGTGTTCGTTGGATAGTTGCAGGCCTAACGGTTTTTACGCGTGTAGTTACCGATATGTAAAGACGTAATCAAAAACGCTGCGACGACGCTTGATAGTGTTTACCTGTCGAAATGATGCGTTTTTACTTTTATCGAAAAATTGGCTTTTCGTAAAACGGTCAATCAGCGTAAATAAAATGAAGACACTTTGTATGGTTTTTGTCAGTAGATTGGTTTAACGTTGGCAGAGTGTGTTACTGTGTGCCAATGAAAAAAATATTAGGCCAAAATCGGTCACTATTTGGCCAAGAGATGAATGGACAAACGTTTGACGGCATGTTTTTATGGTTTACGCTGTACAGCCTCTGACGTCTGCGGACGCTGACGCGGTGCAAAACTTGAAAGAAATGTTCAATGAGATTGCGGGCGATGATCTCGAGGTCGACCCGTGGGAGCTGCGCTATATTCTCAACAATGTCTTCATGAACCGTACGCCTACGCCGTCTATCAGTCCTTATGAACACGTTTATTCGCCATAAAGACAAAAAACAGACAGCAAGAAAAGATAGATATGTACAGACAGGGCCGTATAGCCAGGATGTAAAAACGAGGAGACAGTGTAGGGGGTCTGGGAACAGTCTCCCAGCGGGGTCCAGGGGCGGAGCCCCGGTGGGGGATACCCGCAGAAGCTGAAAAGCTTTCAAAATTCACTTAACTGAAACTCTCGTTTTGTGATACATATGCTTGACAGTCAAACACTGCTCAAAGGCTTCCGTGTTCATCTCTATCTAGCTACAGGCGATCCCTGCAGGCCTATAATTCAGTTTGCAATCTGTGTCTAACAATTAGTGAGTACAACGCAAAACGCAATCGTAACATATTGCATTTTAAAAACTTATACTAAAAAATTCACATAGGCAGATGAAATCTGCTATGCTTAGACCTATCTAGCTGTCTGTAGCCTATTTGTTTGCTAACTAGACCCGAAGCTAGCGGCGGATCTAGGCTTCAGCCAATGGGGAGGGGCGAAATATCCCCCTTGTTTTTCCCCTTCTTCCCTTCTTTTTTCCCCCACTTTTCCTTTTTCCTTTATTTTTCTTTTCCTTTTTATTTTTCCTTTCCCTTTCCTTAAAGTAGGACCCCTTGAATCCAGCTAGGGAGGCTGGGGGCGCTTTGAGCTCTCCCACGGGGTCTGGGGCTGAGCCATAACAGAAATCGAATCTGGTGCATTTTAGCTTTAAAATATATAATATCTGGTGGTGATAATTTTAATCATTTTTCTGACACAAGAACTTATTAATAGCAGTTCGGCAGAGCATATAAAAGGGTTCAAGAAAGTTGGGGCGGCCGCACGTTTGCCCCCGGTTGGATCCGCCACTGCCCTAAGTTGCCGACTTAGTTGGCCGCCAGCCGCCAAAATGTTTTTGTTAAGTCGCCAGCGCCGCGAAATATCCATCATATTGTTAAATATGCCCATGGACCATGGGGATAATTAAAGAAATTGAAGAAATTAAAGTTATGTATTCAGACCGACGATTTCCAAACTTTATGCAAAAGTTGAGATACTAAGGCATCATGTCTGAGTTTGTACCTGTATCAACAATTGACAACACGATTAGGAAAGAGATCTGCTCTAGGCCTTCTGGTGGCGTAGCATAGTGGTCAGAACGTCGGTCCTGGTCGGCGAACTTTTCCTATTCTGCACTAGACTGGATGGATGACCGTGTAACCACTTTGTGGGTAAAGCATCCGCTATCAGTCAACCAACAAGGCCAACTCAGCCTGCTATCTCTCCGGGGTCGGTTGAATGAGTAGTAACCCAATGATATGGGTTACGGAAGGTGGGGACCTTAGTACAGCTGACTGGAGCTGCCTAGCCGGCCGCTGCGCTAGCCTGTGTAAGGAGGCTGCACGCGGTGGTTGTGCGGCTGGCGGCTCTGGTTAGTGACGAAAGCGCATTAGAGGCGTGTTCGCGACGATGCGCTATACAAATTGACGACCTTTACTTTTACTAGCACGAGTATCAATGGCAAGAAATAGCGTTTACTTACAGTCAAAAAAAAATATTAATTAGGTATGGTTAAGTTGATTTTGACTTCTTAACACCAGAATATTGATTCACGAAACAAACGGGTTGTCTTTCTTACAGTATTTTGTGGCGCTCTTATTCTTTTTTAATTTACTCATCCATCAATCCCAAGCCGGCCGCAGTGCTTTGTCTAACCGCCGATTATTAAAAAATTATTAACCATGCAGGTATTTTGTTTTTTACTTTACCCACATCGTGTTTTCACATTTACGTATATATGTTTTACGCAAATCGCTATATTGATAAAACTAGGAATAATTCATGTTTACCTGCCATTTGTTTTAGAATTCAAGTTCGAAGGTTTCTGTGTCGATACAGCCAAGAGTTTAGTAGCCTCGAAAGATGTATCCTTTGCAGCACATGCATTATGTGACGTGTTGTGTTCTTGAAGTTAAAATAAAATGTGTGCTAGAAATGTTACAAAATCTCACCAAAGTCTTTACCGACAACGTTATTTCCAAAAAATACACGTAATTACACGTAGTTTTGTGATAAACAAGAAAACAAGCCTTATAACACTCAATGTATAGGCCTACGTGCCGAAGACAAAAGGACCATCATATCTGACGTGTACTTATTTCCCATCTCAAGTAGGCCCCTAATTCATGTCAGCGAACAGCGTGTTAAACGCAGATGTTCCAAAACTTTGCGTATAACGATTGCTCATGTATGCCACATCAATTCGACAGTCACCGCTACGTAATTTAGTAATTTTGAAAATAGTCCACAACTAGAAAGCAGTCATTGCCCGCATGCCTCCGCCAACGCCATGTTATTCGCCAGGTGGCAGCACCATATTCGGTTTGGCAGCGGTTTCCCTTATGCCCCATTGAAAGCAATGTAAATTTCAAAGTGATCCAGAATCTAGGATTCCTTCCGGATCACCCCCAAAATTGAATCACTGGTAGTTTTTGCCATTCCTGACATTTCCAGAAAATTTCAGAAAGATCCGTCCATAACTTTTTGAGTTATTTGCACACACACACACACACAGACAAACAGACAAACAAACAAAGTCTGGCAAAAACATTACCACCTTGGCGGAGGTAATAAAATAGCTTACGTTGATGAACTCACAACATGTCTGATCGATGTGTAGACACAGTTTGCCCACTGCCCCGTCGATCGTTTATGCATGCCGCTATAGCGAGTGGCGTCATCGTCTACGCACTTGTGTGTCTTTGAACGTGTGGCGCACTGAGTATGAATTGTAACAGTTTTGAAACAAGCGGTTATACGGAGTTATTATTCTGCTTAATCAACCACATTTTAGTTTATCGTGTGCTTATTAAATAGTTGGAAATTTTCCTGCGACAACAACTTAGCATTGTGTAACAATTTGGAGCATCTAACCGTAGTGCGTTGTCGAGAATTAGGTGAGGTGGAAAGTGAATACACCTCACATAATAATTTTTATTGCACTCTTTGTGTTTAAAATTATCGAAGTTGGTAAAAATTGACCAAGTTCTGACACAAACAATTTTGCAGAGTTTTTGGGACACGAATTATACGTAGTTTTCGTGTAAAATAAAACAAAAAAACATTATGAAAATGTTTTTTTTTTGTTACGTGTATCGACAGCTTTGTCGTACGTAAGTAGCATCGCGCGGTGTCCTTGTGATAATACAGCTTTCTTGTATGCTTGCGCAATTCTTCCTGCGGCGCGCTATATTTCGTCTTAACGTTTTGCCAGGTCGATCGTTCAGGAACACTCAACTTTGAAGAATGCAAAAGACTTTGGATTGACATACGCCGATGGGAAGTGTGTAAACGTCGTTTCTTTTGTATTCTTGCTCGCTCACGAACAGCGTATTAATTTCACCTGTCCGTATTGGTCCTTTTGCCACAAACTAATATTGACTTGTAGACCGAAATCTGGTATAAGTCGTATGTCATAATCTTTCAATTTTAGCCAAAAATAAACCGGTGCCTTGCTTATTATTTAGTCCTGCAAATGCAGTGAACTGCAAGAACTGGGTATTGACAGTTATGTCCATCGGTTCATTTGATCCGTACGGGCTCCTAACATTTCAAACTTTCAGTAATTTGCTTAAGATGCGTAAAACCGAAATCGACGGAAACGTTTCATTCGTTTTTACGTAAAAAAAGCTGTGTCAACTAAACCGCGCAGAATGTTTGATAAGGTTTGCACTGTATGTTGTAAGTAAGTAAGTAAGTAAATGATGGTATAGTAAATGATAAAGCGCCAAAGTCTCAGAAAGAATCAGGGCGCATAGGATGATGGACGCTAGGTGGCAGAAAAGGCTGACTGAAAGTAGTGGGTCTTTAAGTGACATCTGAATGTAGCCAGGGTTTGACGTTGACGAATTTGAGGAGTTAAGGAGTTCCAAATTCTAGGAGCAGAGACACGAAAAGAACGAAAACCAAAGGATAAGTTATGCCGTGGAATTGCAAGTAACTGACTGGTAGAAGAGTGCGTGGACACTGAGGATTTATGATATTGCAGAAGATCAGTAAGATAAGGTGGATGGCCAGTGTGCAGTGCCTTATAAGTTGAGGTGGCGAGTTTAAAACTTTAAATCTTATTCGCCATTCAATAGGTAGCCAGTGGAGTTGTTTGAGAAGTTCAGTCGATGAAGAAGAAACACTATCACTAGTGCTGTTGTTCTTATTTGTGCACACTGTATTGTATAAGATGGCCGTGAATATGCCGCTGTTTAACTCGTGTGTGTATGCGTGTCACACGTCATGTAATAGGCGGTGTTCCGGAAGCGAGATGTAGACGGCAGCGGAGACTTCAACAGCTACGAACTGCGAACGGCTCTGCACGACATCGGTATAAAACAGTATTATGCCATAGGCGGCGTTAAGAATCTAAAGCCGGGAGGAGGGCAACGGGGGGTTAAGGGCCAGGGCACAGGGAGACAGTAATTTTTTTTGCGTGTGTGGTGGGCCAAATGTCGACTTTATTCAGTTGTTGTGTGCATCGAAGAGATGTAGCGGGGTCTAGCGGCGGAGCCCCTGAAGCTGAAACGCTTAGCTTTTGGACGTGTAGTGGAAGCCGGAGGTTCTTCTACTGGCCTTGGATGTACTGAATGACGAAGCCCGTCCTTTAGGCCTTGAAGTAAACTGGCAGAAGACCAAGATCCAGTCCACCATCAACCCAGCTACTACCCCGTCATCAGTTTATATATCTGGCAACCCTGTTGATATTGTGGAGTCATTCGTCTATCTTGGCTCTGAAATTCATAGTTTAGGCAGCTCAGAACTAGAAGTGCTTCGTCGAATTGGCCAGGCCAAAAGTTGTTTGAACCTTTTGAATCGAGGAATCTGGCGCTCTAGCATCTCCCTCCTCACCAAGGTCCAACAGTATCGTACTTACATCCAACCTGTCTTATTATACGGCTCTGAAACATGGGTCTTAACGCGAGCCTTACTAGACAAGGTTGATGCTTTTGACAACATCTGCCTGCGCCGTATTCTCCGTATACCATACGTGGATCATGTAGCCAACGCCACGGTTCGACTACGAGCTGGCTCACCGCCGCAGCTGTCTCAGCTGATTCAGAGAAGTCGGCTTCGACTCTTCGGTCACGTGGCAAGGATGGATGCGTCACTTGACATCTTCAGAGCACTCAAAACGTTAATCCGAGGTCTGCCCATAGAGTGGAAGCGCCCTCCCGGACGCCCTCGCCACACTGGCTACGTACCCTGGGAGCAGATCTCCAGCCTCATAATCTTGGTCTCAACTCGGCTTGGAAATACGCCCAGGATCGAGAACACTGGAAGCACCTCGTGGAAACCGCTACGCTCCAGCTCGGGGCACGCGCTTGATGATGATGATGAGTGGAAGCCGCAAATTTGCCCATTTATCATTGACCTTGGATGACCTTGAATGCCGTTACGCGCTATTGCGGCTAAACGTTGCGAGATAGGGCTTAAGTTGCTATTGGTCACTAATTGGAAATCGTATACTGGCTTTCAAATGACATGAAAATCATTTACCTTGAATGACCTTGAACGTCAATACTGCGTCAGGAACTCTATAGGCTGTAGCGTGTCTTCCCGAGCAAGGCGTTTTTATTGTGAGAAATAATAATTTTGCAAAACCTGCATCCGATATTTTCCTTGTTCATTTACTCTGTATCTGTTTATTATCATCTCTCGAGATGACCACGTGCATGGAACAGTAGCTATTTATATCGCCTGGCAAAATAAGCATGTGCGATGTCTGTTATACTAGCGTTTATTTTAGCTTTTGGGGCAGCGTTCTGTTAACATAGCGTGCATGGAACTGTCTCACCTCTGACAAATCGCTTTCTCTCCGTGATTGGAAGTCCGCCGCTGGGCTTCGGACGTAAGCGGTACGGTCGGTTTTTTCTAGCGACAGCTGAGCTTTTTTTATTAAATACGTGTGCTTCATGTGTGCTTAATGCATGATGTTTCGTGTAAACAGCGTATTACGTTTGCAGGTATAACTGTGAGTAACTCGACCTTCAACTCGCTCGTGCTACGCTACAGCCAGCGTGACGGAAAGATAAACTTTGACGACTACATTCAATGCATCGCTCGTCTCTGCGCCATGTTCGGTATGCGGCATGCTAATGTCGACTTAACTTGCGTCTTTCTTTACTTACGTAGCTATAGCGCGTAATAGCTGTGGTAATTCTGTCAGTCTGTCTGTCCGTCTGTCCGTCCGTCACGACCCGGTACCGTTTCAAGACCAGGCGAGATAGAGACTTTGGGTTTTCACCACATGATAGCTTAATGTCTAGTATTTCGTGACAAAATTTCATGCCGCTGGGTGAGGGGGGTCCGCCCGAACGAGGGGGCAAAAGAGGGGCATCCCCCTTAAAAACGCGTTATTTTACCGTCTTTCTTTACTTACTTATATATACTTTATTTCGCATCAGAGCAGTACAACCTAATACTATATATAAAAGAGAGAAAAAAATACACACACATACTGTACACACATACGCGCTACATTAACGTGAAATTTTTTATCTATACTTTGGCATTAAATTACATTTTACAGTTAAAAACGAATTTCAGTAAGAAATTGCGTAACAATGACGTAACGCTTGTCGAAAAAAAACCGGCGCCGCAAAACTCCATAATAGCGGGCAGCGTTGAAAACGCATCATTGGAGAGTTGCGCAAGTTTACTGCATTAATACCTATACCAGTATATAGGGTGCGGCAAAAAAGTAGCCCCCTAAAGTTTTTTGCTGTTTTCTCAGCAGCCGTTTCGAATTTTAATCGAAAATTTTAACTGAAACTGAGACTGTGGTTTTACGCGCGAGAGCTAGCATAGCGCGTAATAGCTATGGTAATTCTGTCTGTCTGTCCGTCCGTCACGACCCGGTACCAATCCAAGACCAGGTGAGATAGAGATTTCGGGTTTTCACCTTATGATAGCCTATTGTCTTTAGTATTTCGTGACAAAATTTCATCCCGCTGGGTAAAGGGAATCCCTTCGAACAAGGGGGCGAAAGAGGGGCACTCCCCTTTAAAAAGCGTTATTTTACCGCTATTGGCTTGTCTAACGTGAAAATGGTTGCAGATATGCACAGACATGCTGCTTATCATAACAAGCACTGGCGTCGAGCTTTTTAGAAATGTCAACGTCGATGACCTTGAATGACCTTCAACTCTCAAAATAGCAGGTTTTAGTGAATTTTTTTCGCAATTTTGCGCTGCGACACGCATTTCAAGAGTGAATTGCGCCAAAATGGCTAGAGATGGACCAAGACTACCTGCGTATAAAATCTTTAGCATGGAATGTAGATTTTAGCAGTCCAAGTTTGGACCATCTAGATTCAAGGAGGCCTGCACACGTGGGTGTCAAAGAGAGGTACCCCTCTAAAAAGTGGTTATTTATCCTCTGTTGGCTTGTCTAGCGTGTAAATGGTTGCAGATTGGCACAGTCATGCTGCATATAATAACAAGCACTGACGACGAGCTTTTTACGAATGTCAACATTGTAAGTAAGTAAGTAAGTAAATGATTTATAAAGCGCCAAAGTCTCAGAAAGAATCAGGGCGCATAGGATGATGGACGCTAGGTGGCAGAAAAGGCTTACTGAAAGTAGTGGGT
>Ga0209367_1010970_pt1 | contig 12082 bp, 6 predicted proteins | sample WorMetLIZISLAND2_FD_187412 | JGI IMG/M metagenome (GOLD analysis project Ga0209367, IMG submission 187412) | Marine gutless worms symbiont microbial communities from Max Planck institute for Marine Microbiology, Germany - Olavius geniculatus... ... | reverse complement strand
ATAAGTAGTCGGTGTAATCAATTGCTATTTGTGCGTTTGTAAAAATCTTGAAGAAAAAAAACCAGAAATTAGGCGCACAAGGTGAGCCGGTGTCAGTAAGTAAAATTCGATTTGGGCAACAGCCCGTTGAATAGTGATTTATCCATTGACAGTCAGGCGGCCGGTTTGCTAACTGGAGCACATGAGCTGAGCCTGGCGCATAGAACATGCAGGAGCCTATTACCATCTGTTATCGCGCGGCAATGAGGGTGGTGACATCTTTGTTGACGAGCAAGACCGATTTGTTTTTTTGGATACGCCCGGCCAGATGTCTGAGCGCTTCGAGATGGACGTGAATGCCTATGTGCTGATGGACAATCATTACCATCTGCTGGTGCGTACTCGCCAGGCCAATCTGAAAAAAGCCATGCATTGGTTCGGCACGACCTACACCCAGCGATACAACCGGACGCATTTTCGCGGCGGGCATCTGTTCCAGGGCCGCTACAAAAGCATTATCGTGCATGAGGGGGAAGGGTGCGTTGCAAATAAGCCTTTAGTGTTTGGCCGCAAAACTCCCGCGCAAAACCCTTTCCATGCCGATTGGCCAGACGCTCTGCCAAAGAGGGTACCGCCCAGATACCTTTGCATTCTTCAAACTGCCGGTTCCCATCCAGTCCGCAGGCATTGATACCGGCGAAGTCGCTGCCCAGAACCACTTGGTCGGAAGCGATTTCGGCCAGAATGTCAATGTCTTCCAAATAGCGTCTGAAGGCGCCCAAAAAACCCGGATGAGGAGATAGCCCTACCAGTCCGCCGGTCTTAAATAGTTTGCGGGCCGTTTCGAGCGGCAGACCTCTTTGCCCCCAGTGGGCCGAGATTGACTCACCCAAAAAACCGTGCGTGTAATTCAGGGACCTGCCGCTTTCGAGGGCCAGGTTGACGAGGTCTTCTTTGGTCCGGTGGTTGGCGTGGGCGCAGTCCAGAAGAAATCCTTTCTCCCAGGCTCTTTTGACAAAGTCACGGCCCAGCCGGGTCAACCCGCGGCCGGGATCGCCACCGCTGCCACCGCCGAGAGCGTTGTCTGAGTTGTAAAGCGGTGCAAGGCTTCGAAACCCCTGCTCCCAAATCCAGTCTAGGCGGTCCAGGTCACGGATCTGTCTGATGAAGTAAATGCCTTCAGCGTGCAAAATTTGACGGCCTGCGCCTTCAAGATCGGCGGCCGCCAGCACAAGGCTAAGTCCCTTTGTCCCCCGGATCGTGCGGATCTGATCGTTAAGATCTGCGATCTGTTTATCCTGGGGCACATCCGCACTGGGCAGCGGCCCACCGGGTTTCCTGCACGTGGCATTGAATAACCCACCCATTTGCGTCGCCGTGGGAAGGTCTATTTGCTCCAGCAGGTAGTCGTTTACCACCGGAACTTGTAGAACATTTTGCAGGTCGATGTGAAAATCCCAAATATCTTTCAGTTCGATTATCATAGCTGGTTGTAAAAAAAGGCCAAGAGATTAAAATAGAGGATTGGTTGCTGCCCTTAACTGACAAACAAGATAAATCCATAAGTCTCGATCTGTCAATCGTCTCGATCACTTTTTACTCAGCTTGTTTATTTGGGGGAAGGGTGCAGGTATGAACTTAGAGGAGACAAAACTAGGCCCACTTATTGCCCGCACAGATCAAATATTTCCCCATGGATTTAAAAAAAACGAGAAATAGCTTGAAAAATCGATATTAAAATTGGTATACGACCAAATTTTTGCACTCACGATATAGGTAAAATTCATAATCCATGTCCGAAAGTACCCGTGTTAAATCGCACCGGGGATGATGCACTTGGGAAAGAAGATCTTTTTATGCCGTTGGATGACCGCCTATTTGAAGGATTGAACAGCCGCATCGAAGGAGACGTCCTGGACAGCGACCTGAGCCGTTCGCTTTACAGCAGCGGAGCCTCGCTGTACCGGATAAAACCGCGGGCCATTGTCCAGCCCCGCTCCACCAACGACCTTGTCGCCACTATCAGATTCGCCCTGGAGCACAAGATCCCCATTACCGCCCGCGGGGGAGGCACGAGCCGGACCGGCAACGAACTTGGCGAAGGCATCGTGATCGATTTCAGCAAGCACCTCAACCGGGTCATCGACTTCAGTGCCGAAGAGCGCTGGGTGAGGGTTCAGCCCGGTATCGTGCTGGCGGAGCTCAACCGGTATCTGCAGCCTTACGATCTCTATTTTCCGATAGACCCGTCGACAAAAGATTCCGCCACCCTCGGCGGGATGATTGCCAACAACTCCAGCGGTCCCCACGCGGTCAAATACGGGACGACCCGGTCACAGGTCAGGTCGTTGGAACTCGTTCTGACCAGCGGGGAAATCGTGCAGACCGGTCCCCGGGCGCTGCCTGCCGGCCCAGTCGGCCCATGCGGGGCACCGCAGATGCTCGCGGAACGCCTGTATGGCGACATTGCTGTTATCCTGAAAAGATACAGCCAATATATGGAAGCGGAGCGGCCCTTTGCCACAAAGAATTCCTGCGGCTACCATGTCTGGGACCTGACGGCTGACGGCAGCATTGATCTCACCCCGTTGCTGGTAGGCTCGGAGGGGACCCTCGCCCTGGTATCCGAGGCGACCCTGAAGCTGATGCCGGTTCCGAAGAAGATCCTCAGCGGCCTGGTCTATTTCGATGATCTCGGCAAGGTGGGCGAGGCGACCCAGCAGATTCTCGCGCAGGGGCCCTCGATGATCGAGATTATGGAAAAGCATATCCTCGATCTGGCCAGGGATCAGCAGCCCGAGCTGGCGGAATATTTTCCGGAAAACACCGACGCGACCCTCTTTATCGAATTTCAGGAAGACAGCGACGAAAAACTCAGGGACAAATTCGCGCTGGTAAGAAAAAGCCTGCTCGAAGACAACGCTCTGGGGGTGAGCGTCGTCGAGGCCGGCAACGCGGCGGACATGGCCAAATTCAGCAAGGTGCGGTCGATCTCCGGTCCGATACTCAACAGGATGAAAGGCCCCCGTCGGCCCATCGCTTTCATCGAGGATGCCGCGGTCCATGTCAGCCGGCTGCCGCAATATATAAACGGCCTGCGCGCGCTTTTTGACAAATTCAATGTCAAAGCAGCCATCTACGGACATGCCGGTGACGGCAACCTGCATACCATGGCGATCCTGGACTTAAGGCGCCAGGAGGACGTCAAAACCATGCAGGCTCTGGCCGATGCGGTCTACGATCTCGTTTTGGGCCTGAACGGGACGGTAAGCGGTGAACATGCCGACGGCCGACTGAGAACCCAGTATGTGGCGCGTCAGTATCCTAACCTTTATCCTGCGATGCAGGAGGTCAAGGCGCTGTTCGATCCGGACGGCATCATGAATCCGGGCGTGATCATAGCGGGAAACCAGAAGCTGCTTGGAGAAAACCTGAAATATGGGCCGGATTTTTCCATCGTCCGCACTGGCACCGCCTTTGATGCCGACAGTTTGCAGGAACAGATCACTAACTGCTCCGGATGCGCCAGCTGCCGCTCCTACTGTCCGATGGCCAGCAATCACCTGGAGGAATGGGCCAAGGGCAGGGGCAAAGTCAGCGTGTGCCGGGAGCTGCTTTCCGGGAAGCTCGATCCGGAGGTCCTGGAGGAACCCGCCTTCAAAAAGATCATCGATTCATGCATGAATTGCAAGCGGTGTTTGACGGAGTGTCCGTCCGGGGTCGATGTTCCGTGGCTGGCGGTGACGGGTCGATCCGATGTCGTCCGCAGAAAGGGGGAGGATTTCTGCGACCGTGTATTGTCCGATACCGCAACCCTGTGCAGGCAGGGCAGCTTATTCGCGCCGGCCGCCAATCTGGCCACATCGACTGCTCCGGTGCGCTGGGGGCTGCAAAAGGCCATCGGTCTTGAGGCCAAAAGACACCTGCCCCGGTTTCGCAACCGCACCCTCAGAAAAATGCTCAAAGCGCGCAGACACGGCCATGCGGCGCGCGAAGTGGTGCTTTTTCTCGGTTGTTTTGCCAACTACAACGATCCTGAGGGAGAAGGGCTGGCGGTCATCGAGGTTCTGGAACACAACCGCATCCGGGTGATCCTGCCGGAGTTCAAGTGCTGCGGCATCGCCAGGATAAGCGCCGGCGCCCAGGACAAGATTCGGGACGACATCGATTATAACATCGCCCTGCTGACAGAATACACGGCTCGGGGCCTTCCGATCGTTTTCAGCGAGCCGAGCTGCGCCCTGGCGGTAAAGTGCGAATACCCGAAGATTGCAGCCTCTGAGGAAGCCCGGCTGGTTGCCGCCAACTGTTACGACATCCATCAATACCTGATGGAATTGCACGCCCAGGGAGCACTGAAAACGAATTTCAACCGGCTGGAGTTGACGGTCGGATATCATGCGCCCTGCCACCTGAAGGCCCTTGGCGTGACGCGTGAACCCATCGAGCTGATGCAGCTCATACCCGGCGTGAAAGTCCACCCATATGCGGATCAGTGCTGCGGTATGGGCGGCACCTATGGCCTGAAGTCGAAAAATTATGACCTTTCCATGAAGATCGGCCAGCGGCTGTTTGACGAGATTGTATCCTCGGATGTCGACCGGCTCGTAACGGGCTGCGGCGCCTGCGCCATGCAAATACGCCAGGGAACCCTGCGCGGGTCCATGCATCCGCTAAAATTGCTGGCAGCGGCATACGGCAGGGAAACGGTGACGAGTGCGGCGGCCTGACAGGCGATGAGATAAGCGACTCCCGGTTGGGCCCGCTTGAGAACCGCTAATGAGGGTATTGGACTGCGCGTCGATTCTCCGGATTGAAATTGTCGGTTCTGGGTCTTTATCCTCAATGCCGATCCCCGGGGATAGGCAGCTGCTGTTCTTTAGGTTTGTGGCGGATTTGATGAGCCTGCCGCCGAACACGGTTCTGCAGTGCTGGCTGTTCAGGCGGTCATTTCCAAATTGACTGCCTCAGACAGATGACCATGGACAGCAGCAACAGAACTAATATTGCCCATTGGGGTCCGGGACCATCAGCGCTTTGGTTTATGGGCTGTAGATCTGCCGGCCGATGCGCAGCTGTCGTGATAAAGCAGTCGCTGCCGCTGTTCAAGAGATCGCCGGCAAGATCTAGGATATCGTCGCCGGATGAATCGCCGGCCGATGGCGTGGCGATGCCTGATGGATCAATGATGATCCCATTGGCGGTGCCGTCCAGATCTCCGAATCCGCCATCTACTAGCGTCAACGTAACCGACTTTCCATCGCTGCTCAGTACGGCATACTCCGAGTAATCCATCCACGTCTCAGTGATGGGGTCAAATTTGTACCATTTGCTGTCCGCCGGCACGGGCTCGGATAGATGCACCTTGACGACGGCCTCGGCGCCCGGCTCATCGACCAGTATTTTAAAATTGATCAGCCCGAAGGGCATATGTTCAGGCCTGCCGTTGAACTGGCCTTCGAATCGCGGCTCACTCGGGTCCAATGACTCAAGCGCCTCAATGGCGACCACCGCAGTGGAATCCTCGATATCGATACCGATCTGTCGATCGGCGCCCTGAACACGGACGCATTTGATATCCTCCTGGTCCATGTCGGCTGTACCGTCATCATCGAGATCCATCATTGCGTCGACCTCCTGAGCATCCAAAATTCCATTGGCATCGGTGTCTTCCGTTTGTACATCCGTCATAAAATCCATGGGCTTAGACCATCGCGAAGCGCATCCATGATTGTCATAAAACCTGGCGCGCCAGCGATAGCCGGTATCTTCCTCCAGCACCAGTTTGGGACTGAACAATGACGTCAATTCATAAGCGCTTTTGATATCCAATACCACCCGATCATCTGCCTGCCTGATGATCTGCCAGCGGGTATGCCTATGGCTGTCGCCGAAATCGGGATCATAGAAATCCTCGGTCTGCAGCTCCGGGGTTAACGACACCGTTTCATGGCGAACCGGCCTGCAAAGTACCGGGGCATCCGGCTCATCGTTGCCGTCGTATACGCCGGGATCGGTTGCGCCTAAATATTCATTCAAATTGCTGATCCCGTCATGGTCCGGATCCGCCGCCGCATCGTCGCTGTCGGGATCCAAACCGTTGTGGATTTCCCAGTCATCGGGCATCCCGTCGCCATCCGAGTCGGTCATCGGATCGCAGGCATCGCCGGTGCCGTCGCTGTCCGCGTCAGCCTGGTCGTCATTGGCCTTGCCGGGACAGTTGTCAACCGAATCATCCACGCTGTCGCCGTCCGAGTCGGTCAGCGGGTCGCAGGCATCACCGATGCCGTCGCCGTCCGTGTCAGCCTGGCTGCCATTGGCCTTGCCGGGACAGTTGTCAGCTGAATCTTCCACGCCGTCGCCATCTCCATCTTCACCTGGCTCGATTTCACTGTCGTTGCCTTCAAAGAACTCGATCTCGGCAATTTGGGTTGAATTCGCCAGGTAGGGATATTTGTTGGAGCTGATATTCAACCTGTACGATCTGTAGGCGGTATTATTGTCGATGGCAAAGGTTTTCTTTTGAAAATAATTCGTGTACTTAACGCCGGAACGCAAATCCAAAGTGGTCCAGGCCAAACCATCGTTGGAACCTTCCAGTTTCCAGTCTTTGGGGGCTCTTTCAAGGTGGTCATTGGCCGAGGTAATGCTATAAGTCTGAATGGTTTTGGCAACTCCACCGCCAAACGTATATTGGATCCACCCTGAATCTCGAAAGATGAGCCACTTGGTGTTGACATCACCATCAAAGGCCTTTTCTTTTTCTTCTCCGGAAGGTGAATCGTCATGACTCGCAATTATTACCGGGGCGTCGGTGCTTTCGCAGGTGCCTTCCGGGACGCCGCAGCCGCACACGCCCGGCTCGGTTTTGTCGGGGTCGTGCGGACAGTTATCGATATCACCGGGTTTAAGGTCATCAGGCGGTTCATTGGGGGTTGTGGATATTAAACCAATTAGATAGCACAAGATTTTCGATCGCGGAACGTAGTCGTCTTTCCAGTGTTTACGATCCTTCTTTGCCCAACTGTCTATCAAGCCGTTTCCGGTAATCGTATTTGTACCCTCGCCGAGTGTGAGGGTGTATTCCAGCGTCTCAGGCGATGACTGCCAACCATCGGGAAACAGGTCCGGATCAAAGGCGCTGACCAGTTTGAATTTGGCGTGAGCCCCTTCAAAGTAATCGGCCACTTTGATGGTCTCCTCCAATGCCCCTCTAATCTCTATGGTCATATCCGGGGTGAGTTGGAAAGGCAGGGTGAAATGGACGTGGCTGTAGCCATACTTTTTATAGGCGTCATACTCTATGTTTGTGGTTATGCGTCTATCCTCATCATAGGCTATCCTGGCGCGGGCGACCTGCGCCAGGCCGCCGGTGGGCCTGTTCATGCCGGTCATCTCGCCGACGGTGGTAATTGCCCCGCTGTTGAGGTCAATCGTGCCCAGGATCCCAGCGACGTCTTTAACGTAGCTGCCATGGAAAGCGCCGTATAGGGTCGATCCCACGAATTCCAGGGCGGTAGCGGTACTGGTCGATTCCAGGTTTCCCTCGCCATCGATATAGGTCGGAAAACCGGAGAGGCTGAGCGTGCCGGTATTCAACCCGGAGGCGGGATCGATCAGGAACAGCGATGTGTCCCCAAAGGAAGCTCGGGACATGTAAATCGTCGAATTATCCGGCGACATCTGGATGTCCGGGCCGCTGTCTACGCGGGCATCATCGACTCCCACCAGGGTGACGGTTTGGGCTTTGGTGTCGATGCGGTACAGCCCGCCCCTGACCTCAAAAGTTCCTTCATCGATCCAGGAGTTGTGACCGTACAGTATCCCTTCCTGGGGATTGATGTGATCCGAGCCGGATCCGGATGTCAGTGAGTTCATCGGCACCCCCAGGTCGAATTCCAGGGTCAGCGCCCCGCTGCCGGGGTCGACGCTGTACAGATTCGTGTCCTGATCCGGATAGTTGGTGAGCAGCGTGTACATGGCGCCGTCGGTGTAGGCCAGGGCGGTCGCTGCTTCTTTTTGCACGCCATTGAGGGTGAGGTTGCCGACCAGGGTGGCGGCGCCGGTGTCAGGGTTGACGGTAAACAGTCGGCTGTCCTTGCTGTCTGTTGAGGACACCGCGTACAGGGCTTTATCGATGGCAACCGTGAAGGCCCCTGATGTTTTTCCGGTATGGATGCAGAGTGTCGTCTCGGCCCCACCGATGTGGTGAGTATGGATGTGAAATTTGTCATCTCCGCGGTAGTCGAACTTTGCTCCCTTCCAGTAAAGTTTGAATTCCTCGATGTTGCCGTCGAGATTTTTCTTATCCTTGTATTTCCACTGCGCGTTGGTCTTGCCCTTGACTTCAAAATCAACATTCTGGTTGGTGACCCCAACCCCGGCAAGCGTAATTTCTGCACTCCCTGCCGATGCCAGGTCCTCCATCGCGACACCGTCAGGCAGGTACAATTTGCCTTCCACATGCAGGTCATCGTGATGCCAGCAGACCTTGGCCTTATCCGCATCCAGAATCGTGCCGAGGGTGTCGGAGTCGGGAATCTGCAAGTCAATCAGGGCGCCCAGGTCGAACACCGGCGTCAGCGCACCGCTGCCGAGGTCTACACTGTACAGGTTCGTGTCTTGAGTATCTGCCAGCAGCGCGTACATAGTGCCATCGTCAGAGGCAAAAGAGATCGCTGCTTCCTGCTGCACGTCACCCAGAGTGAGGTTGTCGACCAGTGTGGCGGCGCCGGTGCTCAAGTCGACCGTAAACAGACGGCTGCCGTCGTTATCTGTTGCGGACACCGCGTACATTGTGCCGGCGATGTACTCCAGACCGTCCGTGGGCCTGTTCATGCCGGTCATCTCGCCGATGGCGGTAATGACCCCGCTGGTGAGGTCGATCGTTCCCAGGATCCCATCGTAGCCGTCAGAGCCGCTCTCGCGGAAAGCGGCGTAAAGGGTTTCTCCCACGAACTCCAGTGCGGTAAGGGTGTCCGTGTCGGCCGGGAAACCGGAGAGGCTGAGCGTATCGGTAATCAGCCCTGTGGCGGGATCGATCCTGAACAGCGACTGGTCGATCGTGTCATCCCACCATTGGGCTCGTGACATATAAATGGTCGAATTATCCGGCGACATCTGGATGTCCGGGCGGCTGTCTGTGTGTTCAGCATCCTTTCTGACAGGTGTGACGGTCTGGGCCTGGATGTCGATTTGGTACAGCCGGCCGCCGGAGAGGTCCGTGTCGTCGTGGCCATACAGTATCGCTGCATGTGGAATTGGGCCAAGTGAACCGGAGACGGAGGTCAGTGAGTTCATCTGCACGCCCAAATCGAATTCCAGCGTCATTGCCCCAGTGCCGAGGTCGACACGGTAGAGATTCGTGTCTTGAGAATCTGCCAGCAGCGTGTACATAGCGCCATCAGCAGAGGCAAAGGCGATCGCTGCTTCCTTCGGCACACCATTCAGGGTGAGATCGCCGACCAATGTGGCGGCGCCGGTGCTCAAGTCGACGGTAAACAGACGGCTGTCATTGTTGTCTGCAGAGGACAGCGCGTACATTGTTCCGGCGAGGTACTCCAGACCGTCCGGGGGACCGTTCATGCCGGTCATCCGGCCGATGGCGGTAATTACACCGGTGTTGAGATCGATCGTGCCCAGAGTCCCGTCGGAGCCTTCGGAGCCGCTCTCATGGAAAACGGCGTAAAGGGTGTCTCCCACGAGTTCCAGCTCGGTAGGTGTGTCCGTGCCGGTCGGGAAACCGGAGAGGTCCAGCGTACCGGTAATCAATCCTGTGGCGGGATCTATCAGAAACAGCGATGCGGCCGTTGTGTCATCCCACCAGAGGGCTTGAGACATATAAATCGTCGAATTATCCGACGACATCTGAATGTCCGGGCCACTGTCCGCGCGGGCAGCACCCGCTGACACAGGGGTGACGGTCCGGGTTGCGGTGTTGATTTGGTACAGGTGGCCGCCGGCATACAGTATTGCTGTATGGGGAATTGAGGGGCAGGTACCGGATTTGGAGGTCAGTGAGTTCATCTGCACGCCCAGGTCGATCTCCAGCTTCAGTTCACCGGTGCTGAGGTCGACGCTGTACAGGTTCGTGTCCTGCCTGTCCGTGAGCAGCGTGTACATGGTTCCGTCGGCGCAGGCAAGCGCGGTGGCCGCGTCCTGCTGCACGCCGTTCAGCGTGAGGTTGCCGACCAATGTGGCGGCGCCGTTGCTCAAGTTGACGGTAAACAGGCGGCTGTCATTGTTATCTGTCGAGGACACCGCGTACATGGTGCCGGCGACGTACGCCAGGCCGCCCGTGGGCCTGTTCACGCCGGTCATCTGACCGACGGTGGTTATGGGCCCCGGTGTCGAGGTCGATCGTGGCCAGGACCCCATCCAGGTCCTCAGGGCCGCCTTTATGAAAAGAGGCGTAAAGGGTGTCCCCCACGAACTCCAGCGCGGTCGGGATATTCGTATCGGCCGGGATACCGGATAAGCTGAGGATTCCTGGTTCCAGGTTTAATCCGGTGGCGGCATCGATCAGGAACATCGACTGCTCGAACACTGGATTCCACCAGAGGGCGCGAGACATATAAATGGTCGAATTATCCGGCGACATCTGGATGTCCGGGCCACTGTCCGCCCGCGCAGCATCCGCGCCCACCAGGGTAACCGGGTTTTGGGCCTCGGTGTCGATTCGGTACAGCTGGCCGCCGGAGAGGTTGGCGTTGTCATGGCCATAGAGCACCGCTGCCTGGGCCTGGTTTGATACCAGCAGGGCGACTGAAACACATAAAAAAAGAAAGTATCTATTTTTAACCATGGTTGAAAAAGGCCCCCTGAAAGTCATGAGATGCCTCCTATGCGTGCAATCTAAAAAAAGCTCCCTACTCCTTATATATCTCCAAAATATGTGCCAACTTTAGAAATTTCGGCAACCTGAGTGATTTTATATAGTTATCGTGATTGGAATAGTGCCGAACAGGATGGGTGTATGTCTTAAGATACGTGAAGTTCATTGTTGTTAGTCCGAAAATTTTGAATTTCGACGGCCGGTTGAAAGCTTCGACATTGGTTTGACGCAATTACTAACGCAAAAGGGCGTAACGGGAGGTGAAAGGGGGCAGATCCCTTTTAGAGGTTGTCAAACAAACGTTCCGTTGGAGGATATCGTCTCCATTAATCCAGACCTTAAACAAAACTCAAGGATCTTGACATTGATTAGGAAATGGTAACGATAATAGTTAGCTTAAGCTAACTTTACGGGTCATATATAATAATTGAATCAGGTTCTGATCGTGCAACATCAACTATCGGCCAGTCAGGAGAACTACCTCGAACATATTCTGAACCAGTCCTCGGAGGGACAAATCCGAGTGAGGGACTTGGCAGAATCAGTCGGTGTAAAACTTCCTTCCGTGACCCGTGCTGTTCAGAAGTTGGTAGATGCCGGAATGGTCAGACATCAGATATATGGCAAGATTGAGATTACCGAAGCCGGAAGAAACGCCGCTCAGTCAATCACCAGGAGGGACGATTGTTTGAGTCGATTTCTAAAGGATGGTTTAGGTCTGTCTGATATACAGGCGCAATCCGAAGCCTGTCGCATTGAACACGTTATCAGTGATGAAGTGATCAATCGGCTTGAAATCTTAGTAAATCATCTACTAAATTCCAAAGAATGGAAAGCTGCGTTAAAGAAAGAACTCGGCAGATTGAGTGATCGTACAGACCAAATCAACCGCGTCGAAATCGGACAAACCAAACCGCATGCCTGATCCGGAATAATTGTGGCCCACATAATGGTCACTTGTTGTTGGAAGGGCGAGGAAGCATGAATTTCGATTTTATCAGCCTACTTGACGCAGCGGTTGTCATTTGTTTTGCTATTTCATTTATCGGTTTCAAATTCATACCAACCAAGCGCCATGTTCTCTGCAACCCGGATAGTAAGGATATCGAGCTGTTAAAATTCGGATCGATCTTTTTCGGGCTTGGCTTATTACTATTTGCACTTCAATTTATAGTTGGACGAAGCCGCTACGCGGCAGAAAAAAAATTAAAATAGTGTATACTCCTTTATCTGTCCAATTTCGGGCACACGTAAAAAGGGAGTATACCA
>Ga0209367_1010969_pt1 | contig 12082 bp, 7 predicted proteins | sample WorMetLIZISLAND2_FD_187412 | JGI IMG/M metagenome (GOLD analysis project Ga0209367, IMG submission 187412) | Marine gutless worms symbiont microbial communities from Max Planck institute for Marine Microbiology, Germany - Olavius geniculatus... ... | reverse complement strand
GCATTAATTAACGCGTAAATTAACGCACCCAGTCCCGTCGAGATGGAGAGTAGGAGGTAAATTACCCCGGGCCCGAGACGTTTACGGGACCCACCTGTAGAATATAGAAAGTTAGAAAAATGAAAAAAAGTTTTAAAAACACATATAATTTTTATTTTTTAAACGTATTTAGACTATTTACTATTTAACTATTACGGTATTGTATTTTAACAGTTAATTGCTTGAACGAAGAATTTCTCCTCTCACGTCGCCTATTCTTCTGCTTACCTTCTTATTTCTCTGACTTCTAATACATGTACTTGTTGCCATTATGCCTTGACACAAAACGTGTGTAGACTGTTGAGCATAGTGTTCAGAATTTTTTACGTCCGCAAGTAACTTATGGGATGTTTACACCATCCAGCAAACGTCCAGCATCAGCATGTGTATTTTGAATACATTTGCTGGAAGTTTACTAGACGTTTGCTGGATCATGTAAACACCCTATACACAAACGAAGATGTTGCGCAAATGTTTCAGTTTAAACGTGTAACGCCGTGGCTACATGCACCAATTTCCTCATCTGAAATGTTGTCCGACGTGACCGGGCCTTCCGAGGTTTATAAACCTCATCCGAGGAAATCGTCGCGTGTAGACACGCTTTAGCGGGGCATTTATGCTGTAAATTTACGCATGTGCATTAATTTTTTTAACGCGCGTTAATTTTTTTAACGCGCATTAATTTATTAACGCATTAATTAACGCGTCAACTGTGACAGCTCTAATTATTTATCTTTAATTGCATGACAATATGACACATTAATCTTGCAATTAATATGAGGCACACCCAATGAACACTGCTACTTTCTATCACTATCTGGCAGTTTAGCCTAGTGGTAACATCATTGGACGCATCACTGACTCTACTCTAAAGTGAGCTAGGTTAGTTTGAGGTAAGTGACCATTTTTTGGATATGTGGTCATGCTGGCTGACCAAGCCACAAAGGCCAACTCAGTCTGGCCATCCCTCTAGGGGCAAACGTAATGAGTACTGGCAACGGTAATGACAAGTTCTGCTAACAGGCTGTTGGCATGCTCACCGGTCAAGGCAAGGCACCGGATATGAACGGACCCCGCCATCCGATTAATTAATTTTAACCACATAAGGCACTGAATGGCCTATTTTGTGCAGATGTGCCGTTAAGAAACTACTCACTCACTCACTCGTCCGACCGACTTGCATTATAACCTGCTTACTTGAGTATTGCCCTTGCAATTTCTTGCATGTTCAAAATGCAAAAACAGGTCTTTGCAGAAATCTTCAAATCTTCTTCTATTACCGTTTTACCAGCCAGCCTTTTGTTAGATCTACTCTACTGCCGGAGTTATCAGTTGACAAACAGAGCATTACTTATAATCACCCAGTCACCAAAAAGTTTGACTTGATACAGCAGGGACAATAATATACCAATCATTGGCATCTAACAAACTGTCTCACATGGACATCTGGGAGTAAAGCAGCAGTTACAGTACTATATGAATTAAGCCAACGATGTGCTGCCCAAACTATGTACTGCCCACTAAAACTCACTTGCTGTCATGTTAATGTGGCACTAGCGATGATGACCACATGCCTTAGACTGCAGTAAGCTGTTGAAATTTCACCTCTTTAGCAAATTCGTACACCTGCTCGATCTTACGTACTTCAAAAAGACACCAGATCAATGTTCTGACATCAGCAGCTCTGTACCTAAAATGTAGCTTCTTAAAGTCAAACTGTACTTCGACGATGCCGGTTGTCTTGACTCGCGTGCGCAGGATGTCCTGCTCAGTTGGCATGTAATCGGCAGTTCCAATGCGACTCAGACTGTCAAGAAAACTACACGCACAAAAAAGCATGCTACGACACGCTAGTTTCAAAGAGGTGACACTAAATACCGAAAACCACTAAAAGCACTTTCAAGTTTTCGGTACCGAAAACCTAACCCTAACCCTAACCAATAACTACGAATAACTTGGTAGTTTTCAGTAAACAATGCCCCTGGTTTCAACTTCATGCTATGAAATTCACAATGTAGGTACCAGCTGACCTTACTTCCATACTAACAATTTAGAAGTGTGCCATGCATACAGCCAGGACATTAGAAAGAATGGACTCGGCAAAGTTTCGGTTGTTAGTATGACAGGCCACAGCAGTATATTAACAGTCTGCCAATCACAAATACAAAAACGCTTTTTCCTGATGAAAATAAACATGGTGTGCTTATTTTCAGTGTATAACTGCTGTCAACAATCAACACCCTGGCGAACCGACTATCAAAAATAAGCAATCAGCAAAGCTCGTTTAGGTCCCAGTAACATCGACAGCTGTAAGACATACAGCTTGAAACTGCAAGCAAGTGCTCTATCAGGCCCACAGGCTCCCTACATTAACAAAAAACATAATGTAAAATGGCAAGGCAAAATTAGAAAATGCCACAACAAACATCTTGCCGGAAAAACTGCTACAAAGAAAGATGCCAATGGCCGGTAATGATCCTTACTACTTAGCGGAGTCATTGATCTGGTATTCGTTGGCGCGAGAGTAACAGCGAAGGGCACCAGAGTCCTGCCAGAGTCGCTGCATTGCTGCCAATAACTCCGCCGAGAATGGTTCGGTGTCTTCCATCTTTGTTATAACATCCAGAACCATCCGACCATCAGCCTGCACAAACAAAATCAACACCGATCAACATGATAAATGATATCAGTCACTCGCTTATTACTAGTGATTGCAATCCCGATATTGATTTCTCAATCCCGGGATCTAAGATTCGGAAATTTCTAATCCCGGGATCCTGTTTCGAAATTAGGTTTACAGATTGATGAGATTTAGTATCACTATAATAGCCCTACTAGACTTATTTCATGCATATGATGCAGCAAACCCTTACCGGTAAGCATATCAAATTGTAGAAAGTGACTGTGATCGTCAAAATATAACTTACGATGCACAGCAAACACTCTTCTGAATACAAATACTTCTCATGAGATGGCTAGAATTGTTATTTTATCATCCAGCACTTGGAAAAGTACTATTTTGGTGATTTTCTGTAATGCTGAAATTCCAGGATTGGGATACTGCTAATCTCAGGATTAGCAAAAATAGCTGGGATCCTGGAATTCGAGATCCTTAGATTGCAATCACATCTCAACGGAATAAACGATATCATTCACTCATTACACCAAAAGGCAGTGCATATGAACTACAACAAAAAATTAATACATAATACTACAAAAACTAAATACATGTTACTATAAAAATAAATGCAACACATAACCAATCTAAAATCAAAAGACATCGCCAAGAATGCTTCAAAAATTGAACACAGAATAACAAAATATGCATTGTGAAATACCTTGTTGACACTACATTGTATGCAAGTGCTGAGATTTTTCATATGCAGTGTCAACACAAGAAGAAGAAAAAAAAAGAAAAATGCTACGAGCAGCTATTATGCCTAGTGTATATTCAGTCAGCAGCACTAACAGCAGAATGTATACCTCTCTCTCGCTGTCAGCATAGTCAATGTGTAATGTTGACATGGCACGAACGATTGCGACCAGCGCCTGTATCGTGTTGCTACGAACTAACGGAATATAAGTTTTGTTGTCATCCTTCGTGAAGCCGCCTTCGTGAATAATTCTAACGCAAAATGAACAATGGCAATCAATCAACGATTCTGTACACCCAACACCATAAGTCAATTGTTACACTTTAAGGCAGTGCACAAAAATAACATAACAATAAATTTGTATACATATTTCAAGCTATTGTCAAAGAAAAACTGCAACTGCACTTTCATCACAAATGGAAGCTGAATACATCACTTTCTCTGACATACTCCAAACATTTATGTACACAGCCTTAGAAATGCAAATTACGATACCAGTTTTCTGACCAGTACCAACCTCATCTGCTTAACAATAGTGCTCTTGCCTGATTCACCAGCTCCTGTAAATTAACAATATTAAAATGCAAAATAAATTGCAGCTGGACAATAAACAACATCAACTACTAAAAGTTCTTCCTCAGCTTAGAGTGCAGAAGGTTAAAGGTGGTGTTATAGCTCTTAATGGAGGCCCATTCCAAAGCTATGGAGCATCACCTGCCGTATGGCATCCCACAGTGTTACCTGCCACCCGACACAGATGAATGCGTCCCGCCTTAACCCCAGCCAGATAGGCTGGTATTCGATTTACCTACCCTGGAGAGATGGAAAGCTGAGTTGACCTAGGCGGCTAATTAAATACTAAGATGTTTACCTGCCCACAGGCAGTCACCCATCCAAGTACTAACCCGACCCGGCATAGAGTAACTTCGTTGATCAAATCAAATGCGTTACCACTAAGCCACGCCACCCAGCTATGTAAAAAAACTAAAAACAGCAGCAGCAAAATATATACCAGACAAGTTTAATAATACACTAGGTGTAGTGCTACAGTTGATACACTGTTGGCACTCTTGGCACATTAATACCTGCACATTTAGAGTTAATTTCTCACATGTACCCTGTTTCTAGAACAAACTAAAACAAAGAATGCAGCCACATTTCTTCACTGCATTGTTAAAACTGTAGTTGGAACCGAAATGTTATCATTGTTACCAAGCATTAAATAAAATTTATTCAAAAACACTATAGTTTGCGTGATCACGACACAACTTTGCTGAACACTGTAGTATCCACTAAATCTTAGCTAATGCAGGCACATCAGTTCGGAATTAATTTAGATGGTTCACACGAAACAAACTGAAAGATATAAAATGAAAAAAAAAACTCAAGCTAAAACAAAATATCTTTAGTTCATGTTACTAGTATTTCACACACCGAGAAGCAGAAGTTTGACATCTTTGCCAGACTGAAGTCCGTCTTCCTTCAATGTCTTCTCAATTGCCCGGTTGCGTGCGACAGCCTGCCGGTCCTCCATGCTTAAGTTGCACCCCATGGCTGGCCTGCTCTAATCAATCAAGCTCTACCACTTCACAGCTGCAGCGTATTTTACCATCAAAAGAAACCTGTCTGCAACACAACTAACATTATGTGACTACAAAATCTTCATTTAGTTAGTTAGTAATAGCAAACATGTAAGCTGATGCTGTTATTTGATCCGGACTAAATGAGAATGGTCTTGGTCTGCTTACCATTAGGGCGCAATACAGATGTTTTTCTGCACATAACAACTACTTTAGCTTTTGCATATACCTGTATATGTCTGTCATCAAACGACAACAATATAATGCAGCATTTAAATCAAATTATTCACAGAAGTAAACATAAAAACGTCATCTTCGTTCACAAAGTGGATATATTACCGGCTGCTGCGATCACCACGACCAGAGTAATAACTTAAGTAAGTAAGTAAAACTGCTACGACGTACTAGGCTAGCCGTTGGCGTAACGGGAAAGTGGGTTTTAGTTGTTCTAACTTTCTAATTACATTGCATGCTGGCATGCCGGATTGTCGGTACTTGCCTGTTTATTTTAATTTGATGGTGGTTGATTAGCTGACGAAAAAGTTGCATTTAGTACATTACATCACAAACAGCCTGACAACACGTATCGCAACTCGCAAGGTCACGCCACTACTCTACTTAGTCTATTGTCAGTGAGTCACCCCCAACTGTTCTTTTGTACTTGCGTAAAATGCGCGTGTATTCATCATTAGTACATAGTGATAGGAAGTGGCATATTGGCTTTTAATTTTTTATGACATGAAAATCATCGACCTTGGATGCCCTTGAAAGTCACTGAAAACCAGTACCATCGGCTGTCTTGGCGACAGCTTTGCTTCTTGTTGAGTAATCTGATCACTTTTGTCACGTTTTGTCGTTGGACTGATAACCTAAGTAAGTACGAAGTACACTTTCCCAAGACTCTTAGTGCCTCCTGAGCCCCTTAACCCAGTGGCGTATTTAGGGGGAGGGCCACGGTGCGATGCCCCCCCTTTGGCCGGACCATGAAAATTTTTTACAGGCGACTTTATATGAAAAGGTGCGTTTTTGCCATTTTCCAGCAAGAATTGCAAAATTCAACAATGTTTGGTGGTCTTTTGAGTTTCCAAATTTCAGAAAAATGGGCGAATTTGCGGTTTCCATTGAACATTCAGAAGCAAAAGTGTTTCAGCTTCAGGGGGGGGGGCTTCGCCCCCCTGACCTCCCTACCAGGGGCTCCGCCCCTGGACCCCGCTGGGGGCTCCGCCCCCCAGACCCCCGTTATAGGCTCGCGCTCCACGGGCTAGCCATGGCCCCCCTTTGACGAATCTTAAATACGCCACTGCCTTAACCCGTACCTCATTTTCTTTCTGTCTAATCTTCTCTCGCTCACGTATCTAGTACTGTCGTAATTCTCTTATCTTTGCCTTTATTCTTCTCTCTGGCGACATTAAATCTAATCCTGGGCCTACTATATATAACTTCACTGTCTGTACTCTTAATATTCGCTCTATCCTACACCCACTTCATTCTGTTGCTGTCTCTGACGGACCTAATTGACTGTCACCATCCTGATCTTGTCTGTCTCACTGAAACCTAGATCAAACCTTCTACCACCATAACTGAACTTTCCCATTGTACTCCACCTAACTATACCTTAGTAAACTTTCCTCGGTCATCATCTGGCAATACTTCAGCTATCGGTGGTGGCACTGGCTTCCTTGTCCGTGAACCTTTCACACAGCTACCTACTGCTCACTCACAGTTTTCTTCCTTTGAACACGGCTCTATTACTCTCAAATTATTGCATAGCAAACTGTCTGTTTTCAATATCTATCGTCCTCCACAGTCTTCACCTTTCTCTAAGCCTTTCTCTGTCTTCCTTGATGAGTTTTCTTCCTTCCTGTCTCTGGCTGTTACTAGCCTACACCTCACGAGTTCATCATTACTGGCGACTTTAATATACACATTGATAACGACACTGATTCTCCCTTATCCTTCAATCTCAGGCAACATGTAACTTTTCCCACTCATAATCACAATCACATTCTTGACCTTGTTATTACCTTTTCGGACACTTCTCTTGCACCATCTCTCTCTGTGTCTCACTGTTCTCCAGCTGATCACTTTGCTATCTTCACTAAACTGTCTGTCGCACCTACTCCACTACCTCCTCCTACACTTCATTTATGCCGCCGCCTTCACTCTATTGATATTGATTCTTTAATTTCTTTTGTATCTGATCTCCAATCTTCAGATCTTATAACTAATCCTCCTACACTTTTTAACTCTCTTCTGCTAGCCTACAATTCTACTCTCTTTGCACTCCTTGACAAACACGCTCCGGTCATTTCCAGCTCTCCAGACGACACCCTAAATCTGCACCTTGGTTTACAACTGCTCTTCGTGCCTTTAGATCTTCTGTTCGTCATGCCGAAATATCTGAAAACGCACACATTCTTCTCTTGACTGGTCTTCCTTTACATCTCTGCGTAACCGCTATCACAGTCTAATTCTTTCATTTAAAAAACAATACTACTCCCAGCTTGTTTCTTCATCTTCCGCTAATCCTCGGCGTCTTTGGCAAACTGTCAATAATCTCTTACATCGTAAATCTTCTTCACCCTTCACTGAAAAAACAGCCTGGACATTTCTTATGGTAGCTTAAAGAAGAATTATCAGATTTTAGTAATTTTTTACGAAAATGTTTTTAATACAACTGGCCATCAAATGACCGTTTAATTTCCCACCGCACCCAATGTCTGTTTTTGCACTACCTGGGAAAATTAGAACCAACAAAATATTGTATTTTTGTCTAAAAGAGCATTATTACTTAATAATTAATACTTAATACTTAATAAGACATAAAACACATTTTTTCACATTTCTGTCACTCAGTCTGATAGTTCATCCAATTGTCTGTTTTTCAGCTGCCTGCAGTAAAAAAATGCTTAAAGTGTCAGCCCATTACGTAACCACAAGCACAGAGATGGTTTCTCCTTTGGTTGACAGCAGTGTCAATGATGTTCTGCTCCAGACCAATCCAGACTTCACCAATCACTTTTTGAATTTATCAATATTCCTAAAGGTCATCTGGTCAACACGCTGCTGCATGACAGTCAAACAGTGTAATTGACTGGCTGTTAGGGGACACAGGTTTGAAGATATGAAATTTATTGAAGTTTTTTTTGTTTATTTCAACGTACATGACGCTTGTTTTGATTTTCCCCGGTAGTGCAAAAGCAGACACTGAGTGAGGTGGAAATTAAAACTGCCGTTTAATGGGCAGTTGTGTTAAAATGTTTGCACCAAAAATTATTAAATTCTATCAATCCTTTTTCAAGTTAAAATCATTAATGTCGGGATGTTCTTTGGCGTATTTTTGTTCATTTCGACGCATATTTTGTTGATTCAGATTTCCCCAGGTAGTGCAGTAACAGACATTGGGTAAGGTGGTAAAATATCCTGCTATTTAATGGTAAGTTGTGCCAAAAATATTCCTGCAAAAAAATTATTAAAATTGGTCAATCCTTCTTCGAGTGACAATCGATGCTGTTCGGGATGTTTTTTTTCCGAACACGGTGTAGAATGTCCGTCGAATGAACCTAGAAAGAACACTCGAAAATACGAAAATATAGGAATTTTCCTTCGAACGTTCATAAATTGCCGCTCTGGAAGAATCGTTAACGATTTTGATATTTGTTATTTTAGCTGAAAATTGGGGTGTTCACGTGCTAGGACGTTCTGCGGTCTGTTCGCTAAGCAAATTAACGTGCTTATAATGGCAAAACAGAATGAAGTAAGCTTATAGCCCGCCATTAGATCAACACGTTAGATCAATATTTTGCCTTTTGATCGCCTAGTCGACGCCTACGAACTCGGACAATTATGGTTAATGGACAACAATCGGAGCTCAATTATTTTACAGCCGCAACATGATGCTGTCTTCCTTCCTTTTCTTTCTTCAAAGCCCATCTGTCCGTTTCTAACACTTGCCGTATCTGTGCTATCGAATGTTCTGTTACGGAGGCGTGTGCCCACGTGAACTTGTGACGTGAACACCAATAAAACACTTATATGTAACCTTTTCTCAAAATATTTCGTACGTAATTAACCAATTCTGCTGCAAAAAATAACAGAAAATATATGAAAACATTTTGTTGAATGTTGTATATTTTATGGTCTTAAATTTTACCCGCGAAAGCAGCTACTGCTTTCAGCGCGTCTTAGCCATCGCAATTCTGTCTGTCCGTCTGTCCGTCTATCTGTCCGTCTGTCACACGGGTGGATCAGTCAAAAACGGTGCAAGCTAGGACTACGAAATCTTATCCTTCGGCTGCCTGGAAGGGTGCAGACCGCTTGAGACAAACGTAAGACTGAGTTAGAGGACACTCTTCCCGAAGACCACGAAAGAGGAGTTGGGAAGAGTGAAGATAGAGGGCACTCTAAATAGAGGAGAGCACTCTAAATTGAGGACACTCTAAATAAAGGAGTACTCTTTCAGAGTAAGGTCACTTCGCCATAAGTTCGAAGTTGTCCGGAACTTTTCTTTCATCTAAGTACAAGTGCGCCGCCACTCTTCAACACCTCGCCGCTATCACGGAACTTTCCCTCAATCGTTAGCATTCCCTCTAAGTTGCCGCTCCACATCTGCAATTCCGCTGATCATATTTCTCAGTTCCTAACTCATTCTTTCGTCGAAGACGGGTAGTTCTACTTTACTCCGCTCCACCTTTTCATTTTAAATTTAGAGGAGTTTCGAAGGAATATTTTTTTCTCCTCTTCGCATTTATACATCGAGGCGCCCGAACCCACTTCCAAGTTGAGAGCGAGAAGATTGAAGTGATTAGAGTGATTTTCGTCAAGTAAAATCAGTTCTTTTAGAGTGAATCTAATCGTCATTCTTATATCTACTGTTCCTACCTCAATTTCGTTTCTGCCGGAATTCATCATTGTGGTGAACCTTCGTTTAACACAAACCCACCCGTACCATGGGCAATCGTCTAACTTTCTCTAATGGAGTAGATCCGGATACCCATGGGAAAAGAGATGTAGCCGACCGAGGACGGGAAGTCTCGGAGAGTTACACTTATTGCAATAATTGCAATACTGCAATATTAACAACCCTGGCGCATAATGTTATCCGACTACGAATGTTCCCTGTCATAGAATCGCGCAAGGGAGCGATTGCACGGCGGACTGCACGGCCGCATAACGTATTGGCACCGGGCTAACATATTTTTCTGCTCTTTTTTGAGCCCTTTTGCTTCTTTTTAATAGTTGCAATTCTGTTGGCCCGGAGTTACAAGGTTCTATGTTCAATTTTTGCTATTTTTGACTTTTATATACCACTCGAATCAGCGCGACGAGTTCTATCTCCTCATGTATTTAGCATAATTGATAGCAGCTTCTATATACCGTTTCTACAGAGTTACAAAGGTTTGTGTCCACCACTGCGAAACGTCATGCGCAGTGACAAAGTTTTATGTCAACGCAGCCAATCACAGTGCTTGTTTTACGGGCTTTACGGACATAGTGTTTTCACGAACCAAAGCTGTTTACAAGTTCTATGTTCTTTAAGTGACTGGACATAGAATTTTACGCTTTCTCTAACCTGAGCCCATGTACATGTTTAAAAGTTCTATGTCCATTATGTGACTCGTTGACTGGACAAGTGGTATTAAGTGGCGACCATTTTACAGGGATGTGGTCTCGGTCGAGACGTATCGGTCTCGAGACGGTCTCGAAACGTACTAACGTCCCGTCTCGGTCTCGTCTCGGACAAAATCCTCAACGTCTCGGTCTCGTCTCGGTCTCGGATCGATGCGTCTCGGGCATCGTCTCGGTCTCGGAGCAATATGTTTCGGTCTCGGCCCAGTAGATCTCGTCTCGGGTCTCAGTTAGAGCGATACTAACCAGCATGACATTTGTGGTTTAGACATATTCGTTTACAGTGTTTCTACTCTTTCATTTACTAATTTGTCATAAAGCAAAATTATGTCATGTCAGTCTTTTTTCGTCATAAAATTACCTAGTCGCAATGAAGATAAAGTGTATAATGTCAGAATGAATACTGTCAGCCAAATGTAGACGACGTATAAGGCTATAGTCAGCTGTAATTGACTAATTTCAGTTGCTTGCAAATTGCGATAAACATAATGGCTCATGTCTACAGCACTGCAGTTGCAATTCTTTATGCTGCAACCCGTTAATTATTTAGTGATAATTGTCAAAATAAAGTGCAAAAACCCACAATATCACAAATAGGAAGGGCTTACCATGGTGCGAGTCAATTAATTCGTATAATTTTTTTCATTGTCAATGTATTTCACCATACGTCACGGAAAACGTCTCGCGAGACGTTGCAGCTCCCGAGACTCTCGAGAGTCTCGGGAGCTTCAAGGTCCCGACCAGCGTCTCGGAAACTGCAACGTCTCGCCTCGGTCTCGTCTCGGTCAAAATTTTGAACGTCTCGGTCTCGGAGATATAGGTCTCGAGTCTCGTCTCGGTCTCGGCTCAGAAGGTTTCGTGCACATCTCTGCCATTTTAACTTTCAGAAGTGCAGCTAAGACTTTTTTGAACATTTGATTTATCAATACGATAGAAACCATTATATAAAAAACAAAGTGAGCATTTGTTTTAAGAAACTGGAAGGACTCTGAGGTGTTAGTGTGCATTTAGATAGGCTGATTTTAAAAAATAGGCCGGTAAAAATGAAGCCAGTATAAGTTATGGCTATTGTCATTTAGTCGATGACATCAGAAGGAACACTGATAGATACGTTCGTGACAAATGGATGTCCAGAAATTTGCAAATTTACAGTTTCAGGTTCCAAACATAACCATATTGAAAATTTTCAGTATTAGTGAAATAAGAAATTCAAACTGTATGAAGTTTGCTGAGGTTTTTGCTGTGTATTTTAGATGAGTTTAAAAATGCCGAAAAAGCTGTAGCTAATGTTCAGAACAGGTGGTGCGGGAGTGATAGAGGAGCGGGGGGTACCTTTACTATTATAAATGTACAAAACATTAGTTTATACACTTGTTAACGGCAACATTTAAGGACTTGCACATCGAAAACAGCAAAAATTACAAAAGGTGATATTGCCCGCATCACACTGACTGTGTGTCA
>Ga0209367_1010968_pt1 | contig 12082 bp, 10 predicted proteins | sample WorMetLIZISLAND2_FD_187412 | JGI IMG/M metagenome (GOLD analysis project Ga0209367, IMG submission 187412) | Marine gutless worms symbiont microbial communities from Max Planck institute for Marine Microbiology, Germany - Olavius geniculatus... ... | reverse complement strand
CAGGTCACCGTCTGATCTATGCTGTCAAATGCCTTCTTGAAGTCGACGAAGCAGTTGAAGATCTTTTTACCCTTTCGTCGTGCTTTCTCTGCTATCAGTCTCAGGGCTAGGATCTGCTGTACTGTAGTCCTGTCTTTGCAATCTTCACAATCTTGCTAACAATAATAATAACAAAAATAAAGCTGTAAATAATGCAGCCTATTAAAATTGCAGATAACTTTTTGATTCTCTAATGTTATAAAACAGTAAGTTGTCCAATACATATAAAAAAGCTTGAAAAATGTAATCTATGATTAAAGAATGGCATACAAAAATAAAAGTAAAACTAAAAAGTACAACTAAATGACCTACAACTTTTGGTCCATAATAGCCCTAACTATTTGGCAAACAGTGGAAAATAAACAACGGCATAACAGCATAACATGCAAAGCTGATAAAATATTATGATATCTGAGCAAACAAGTTAAATTAACAACAATTAAATAGCTGTAAATTTTAGTCAGTAATAGCCAAAACAGCTGATGAAAATGTGACAACAAATCAGCATCGGAACATGCAAAGCCGATAAGGCGCAAGATGCAGAGGCTGCAGGCAGGCACGATTTATTTACCAGATGTGAACAGCACGCATTCGACAGACTCCGGTGAAGCACACTTACTGCTTCCCTCCACGACTTTAACATAGTGCACTAAGACCTCCATGTTGGTGCTGGTCTGAGGCGCCGGTAAGTCAAGTTCGGCTTTCTTTGCCATGAAGTAGCAGAGCGACGGAGACAAACGCTTCGCTTCATTGTGGTGTGTACTAAACTCCGCTTCACCGCTGACACAGCAGCAAACAGCAGCACACAGTAGTTCACAATCTGACATCAATAATGACTGAACATGGTTGTGTACAAACTTTTTCAGCCCAGTGCTGCTAGATGTGAGTCTTAAAGCCACAGTGGGCAGATCAATATGATCAGTGAAGCTTTTATAAGCAGAATTGTACATACAGAAACCAAGTTCAAAAAGATATATAAAATAAAAAGTCAAATACAAGCATCAAGAAGTAGCATACTAATGTAATGATCCTATTTGCAAAATAAGCTAACACAGTACAGAAGGTAGGGTTGGTATAGATTCAAGTAAAAAGTGAAACCAGATCAACAGACCCACGTTAACCACTGTCTGCATTTGTACTTGCTGTTCTCGATAATAATAATAAGAAGAAGATAGCCCAGCTAATGCAAAGGAAACGCATGAGAGCAGTGCATGTACGAAGGCCTACTGTAAACCAATCTAAGCTCACTGATCCTAGCAATCAACATTTGTATGATGATAATGAAGGCTAGTATTTATAGTTTTGCATCAGCATTCACTAGAAAGCGTAACTGGTATCGCACATCAGCTACTGTCTGACAGGCCAAAAGCAAGCATTTTGAAGAGGTACCCTTCTTTGATGCCCTCATGCACCGGCCTTGAACAAAGAGGGTCACGACTTGGACCATTGAACTCTACGCTCAATTCTGAAAATTTCATATGGAAATTGTCCTGGTCGATCTCTAGCAATTTTGACACTATTCGCCATTAAAATGTTTTGAAGCCTAGGAATGCCAAAAAGCCATAAAAAACCCCTATTTTAGTGTTCAAGGTCATCCAAGGTCATTGCTTTTGATGCCCATCGAAAGCCTGTGTACGACTTCCTAATAGTAATTAATAGTGACCTAGGCCCTATCTTGCATCATTTCTGAGATACAGCAACTTATTGGCTAAAAATCACAATTTTCCGTACCCACCTCTTAATTTATCACCCTTGCTCAGAGTGACCGCTTTTTTTAATTTATGGAAAAACTTTAGAAATCCTAAAACAAATGTCTTCCAGGCAGCCAACAATGAAGATTTGGTGATCCTAGCTTGCACCATTTTTGACTGATCCACCCATGTGACGGGCAAACAGATAAACGAACAGACGGACAGAAACAGAATTGCGATGGCTAAGACACACTATAGCAGTACCTGCTGTCATGCATAATAATAATTAGCTCGCTAGCTGCAAGCTTGTACTCCCTTAAATTCAGGCAGTGTGTCTGTGACAATGTCTCTCTGTGCACTGTGTCTGCCTGTCTGTCAGTTCGCTCTCAGGCAGTGTCAGTGTTGATTGCAGCTGTGCTGTGCATTTGCATTGCAGATAGCTAGCTTGTTACCCACCAGCTTGTAATAATAAAACATTAATTCACAGAGCGCCATAGTGCTGTAGCAACAACTAATGATGGCCCAAAGGATGGTAGTAACCTGCGTAAAAAAGCGTCAACAACGAGCACATTCTGTAGAGCGAGTCCTCTGATGCTCATGTCATTTTGGTCCTCGGCCAACACACGTCCGGACCACATCTCACTGAGCAGCAGCTGCCAACAGTTGGTTGCTTCACGGAAACTGAAACACAGCTTCTTTCCATCTGTTTTATGCAATCAACAATACACACACTAAGATTTCTTCCATCAATCCGGGGCAAATGTTAACTTACAAAACTATGCAAAAATTCTCATACGATTTTCCTGAAATAATTTTAAGATCTTCCCAAGTTCTGTTCAACTCAAGAACTACAAATAAAATTAGTAAGCTTGTCTTACAATGTTTTTGTAAATCATGTCTTCTCATATTCTCCAAAGTTTTTGTAACTGACTTGAGCTTATCGTGACCTACTCTAAACTAGTACCTCATGTTTGACAATGTTCAGATCAATTTTGGTTTTTCTGCACATTTTAGTATTCGACTAAAAATGCGTAAAAGACAGAGAGACAGATGAACAGATGACCAAGACGTGTATTGCAGCTGCTGACACGGTCATGCAGCAGAACAAAATAACAAACAAAAAATCATTCAGTAGACAGAGACAGAGAAAAAAGATGATCATATCTTGTTAACGATGTATCATGCTGAACGGACGAAAGGATAACGTGGCTTTTTAGTGACTTGGTTTAACTGAAATTTAATGACTAAACTTTTAGCTGCCAAAGTTCAAGTTAACACTTTAATCATTAACTTCTGCAGCGCTAGTTAATAAAGGCCTACTGACCTTTGGTGGTGATCTTAATTGCTGGTCGTTGCTTGAGGGTGACTGTCAGCTCCTGATACTGTTCGATGCTGCGAATGTCAAGAAGACGAACGACCTCACGACAACGACGTGATGTACCCTCCTGCAGATGGATCAGCCTGCCAAACACAACAGTACTCACTCTTTATAGTAATGATAAGAATCATCGCAACGTTAACAATAACAATAAAATTTTGGAAAAACAAAAAAAATAAATATCGCATTTTATATTTGAGAAATTTACAACTCCATTAACCTGCTCAGCGGTAATCCTGAGCATTATTTGGGGCGGTTGTCATGTACACATGTACTGAATGCGGTAACCCTGAGTGAGACTCAGAGCGCATCTAGAAAGTACTTCATTCCATCTATGCTGCAGAGTGCTAGTCATCAGTGCATGACCAAAACTGTCAGCGGACAATGTCTGTTGTGCTGTCAATTAGCCACAGTCAGTGGTCAGTTGCAACTGATAAAATCCTCCTTCCCTTCTATCTGACTGCCAGATGTCATGTTTGTTGAGCTAGTTTATCAACATCACAAGTTGCAGCGCATCCAGCTACATCGGCTGACAGAGCTGCCGTCGGCGCCGCGGCTGTACTGTGAGTGCAAGTCCAGTGGGAGTATACAGTTGAACGCTCAAGTGTACATTTAAATGTCATTAGGCAAATGTCGTGGTGAACTCGCTATGGCAGATATATGTACCACTTTCAGACAGAAACTATCTTCAAATTCATACTGCCAAGGAGGTTAATAGCCTAATATTTACTGTTTCAACATATGAGCTTATAAAAGCCTGCATGAGTGACTTGCCGGTCGTGTGTAAGAACGATGTGTCCGCTGCCGAAGCTGCACTTGATGAGCTGTGAGACTTTGATGATGATCTCGACGCCAGGGTCAATGAAGTCATTCAGGTCTGCGAGCTGACGAACCTCGACCTCGTTCTGCTTCCAGCACTTGTAGAACTCTTGAAACGTCACCGGATCCACCACTGCAACCAGCCACATAACCATCTACTGATACTAGAATACACAAAAAAACAAGAAGACACACCAACCAATTCTACATATGGTTCAACCCTGTAAAATACAAAACTGAAAAATGACACTAAAGAGAAAGTTCACACAGATTTTGATTTATCTATGCTTTTTTGTTCGTAATTTACCAACCCGTGTGAGACAAACCAATAAACAAGCAAGACCCAAAATGTGGTCTATTACGTTAGCCACATAACAATGACAGGCTGGCATTTATTTAACAGGTTCACTTTCACAAGTGAATACACACAACTCTTGCAGCAGACACTACAGCCATTAGGTCGACACACATAAACAATAATAGATACACTAATTTTACTGATGTACAAACAAAGTTTGCAAACAATCAATATAACTGGTAACTTACCATCAGAACAATTTAACGTGAGTGCGTCAAAAAGCCGAAGTGAAACATCTGGCTGGAGGGAGATTTGCATGTTGCTCAAAAGTCGACCAAAGCCTTCCAAGTCTGCAAGCAGCACAAACGAACACAACAAACATTCATCATGAGAACTTCATACTAATTCTCAATCTGATTAAAGGTCCATGAACACCAAAATTAACTTACCATTTTCCTAAAAGAGTACAATTTTCTGAGAATTTTGACAGTAATATTGGCACCCAGCATTTTGTAAACATGAAGAAACTTACATTTAAAATCCACAATCTACGGAAACAACGCAGAAAACGAGATGCCATGTTGACAGGCTGATGACGTCACCACGTGTACCCGTCGTCAACGTAAAATACACACAGAAACATAAGCATTATAAAATCATATTGTCTACCTATGTACTGCTGCAGTTGTCTTGCGATGCAGTATTTTTTGCCATTAAAAAAATTAAAATTAATTGGTTAACACTGACTGGGTACTCACGGTGACGTCACTTCCGGCCACTTGCCAAGGTCAGACTTTTCAGTAACGAATGATCGTATTATATAGGCTAGGTGAAATGTCTAACTGAGGTCTACATAAATTTTACAAGTGAGTTTGATCGTGGCCATGGACCTTTAAACCCAGTAACAAACACTAACAAATATATAACACAAAAGCAAGCATCACTAATATTTGACCACGCAAATATGGTTAGGGTTTCCAGTCCATAATTCTTCCAGTCCTGCTCTTTAGTCCGTCAAATTCCAGACCTGCATTTCCCCGATTTTTTTTGGTCCGCTATTTTCCAGTCCTGCACTTTTGGTTGCACCATCGACACAACAACAAAGCAGTAAACAAGGTTGCAATATATAAACAATTTAGGAAATACAGCTCACTACTTACTGTTGCAGGATTCAAGTTTATTCAAACAAACAAACTTGCCAATTTGTTGCTCAGGAATTTTGTGCAGCTCCATGATGATAGATTTAAATTCCACCACTGTGTTCTTTGCGAGACCCTGTAGAGCAACGTTCAGGACTGAAGATGTTCGATAAAGTTCACTTGACTCAAGTTCACTCAATTCATTCTCAGTCATCGACGACAGCAAACTATCCACCAGCCTGCAGAGAAACAACATATTACACCATTTTCCAGCCAAACTAAAATATAAAATATTTAAGCCCATTTTTATGACATAATGACAATAATGCACAAGGTGTCCTATCAAAAGTTACATTTGATGTTGTATGTGCACTATAGAAATAATCTTAATAGTTACTTGCTCCTATTTATTTCTATAATCACTAGAAACTTTGAGACCAATTTTCAATACACATTCAACAGTCTTCATAAATGTATAAACATACATCAGTACGCAAATATTGTTTGTCTTTCATTATGTGTGCTCACAATTTGACAAACAGAACTATGCAGCATCAAAAGGATAAATCAATACAGAGCCTCTACAAAAACCAAAAATTAAACAACAGACTTGGCCGGAAAAAGTCGGTCGTTGATAACGTTCAGTTGACACAGATTGTCCAATGCTGCAATCGGCTTGTACTGAGCAATAAGTAACGTAGCACGCAGATACAGAAGCGCTGGTTGATGACTTGAAAATGCATCTACATTCTGCTCCTGAAATGCATAAAATATTTATAACTAGGAGCTCCAAAAATCATCCCCACCATGGTCAGCCACCTTGTCGTGGTGGTGGGGCTTTGCACTGATGACCCGAAAGATTTCTAAAATCTGGAGGGTAGGAGCTAACTAAGAGCTGACCAAACCCGTGAGAGCAGATTTGCTACATGTTACCAGTGCTTTTGTGCTAGTTTCGGCTTCACAGCTGACTACGGCTTTGCAGCTGTTACCTGTAACCTTGTGGTTACATTCGGGGACGTGTATTGGGCCGAGCTGATACGACCTCAGCGCTGGGCAGGTGTGAGAGCCTGCCCACCCCGGAGGTGAGGTAAGGTAAGATAAGGGCACCAAGGATCAGAAAATCCACTTAGGGATTAAATAAACAACAATCTAAAAACCTCAAATCTCAAAAATCTCAAGACACCTAAAAGTGGTCATAAGATTTTATCTTAGAATATGTCACAAGTGTTCTGTGAATTAGCACACTGTCCCTATATGACGGTAGGTATGAAAATTGCCACAATATTATCTCTAAAAGTTTTGTAAAATGGGCCCTTGATCTGAATATAAAGTCATAAATTCTGGATTCTAATTCTAAACTGGATCGCCACCAAAATCTGACTGCTTAATCGTTGGACCACTCTCAACTGAAATCCATTTGTGATTTGCTAAGATACAATAAATACACTGCAAAGCACGAGTTTATGCATTATCTCCTAATGGTAAAAATAGTGGATGATGCAGAATCTACAAAAGAATTTAATTGTTGCCCAAATCTGATCAATTGCTACTTGGGTTATGCACAACTGTGCCAAAAATTTCACCAAAATGTGTTCAAAAATTTTTCAGTTACTTTGCATACAAATAAACAGACCTGAAACAAAACCTCAGTGACAAAAATAAAAACTACAACAGTAAAATGTGTATCAAATTTTGGGTTCAGCAGAAATCAAATGGTGATGGTAAATGTGGATGCTAAATTTTTAAAGATTAACAAAAAAAATAATCATTATAGTCATATCACTAAAAAAGACACAAAGTAAATATGATGACAAGTAATGGAAACTGTCTCAAATGACCATGTTTTTCTCTGCAAATTTAAGTTCAACATTTTAGTCTAGCTACAAGGCTATATATATGTGTCTCAGTGCATTTCTTAGCAAATAGCTCACAAAGTAGCCAAACAAAAACATATGTTTTCCGTGCCATTTACCACCATTAGTTTTTAATTGTTAATTCTGCAAAGGTAACTGTTGAAACTTTTTAATCGTTGCCAGCTATAAAATCCAAACCTTATCGATGGCAGAAGAGACCTCTTTGATGCAGGCATCAGTGTAAGAGTGGCTAACACTGTAGATGAAGTTCGGCAGCTGGAAGCTGAAAAGTTTGCTGGGTTTCAGTGGTGACAATGGACTGGTAGGCCGGTGACGTGTTGTCAGCACACCGCCACTCAGTGTCTGCAGTGACCGAGACAGACGAGAATGTCTGAAGGACGTGTTCAACTTCCGAGTGTCACGAAAACTATTATCGGGCACAAAACTATGAGCTTATTTAGCACAGCATATAATATGGTAAACAATAATGCATGAAATACATTGGATAACTGTGACATGTGATCAAACTGTTACAGACAAAGCAACCCTCATGAGCTGTGGGCCACATAACATAAACATGAACTGAACTCGAGCCAGAAGAATGCAAAATGCTACTATCATTAATGACAAAAACAGCAAAAATGATCATATTATACATGTTACAAACTTAGTGGTGTGTTCAGAGTGTTCTAGCCTGAAGCTGAAGATACACTGCACAGTGCAACTAAATACAAGTCTAAAGAGCAAGCAAGTATATAGCACAGTAAATAATTAATTTCAAACCATATATGTCATATATCATACTATGGTGCTAAAAGATGTGGCCTGCAGACAGAAGGCCAGACATTTATTATCAGTAGTCACAAAGCAGAGCTAACCTAACACGGCTGACAGCAGTGGTCCACTCGTCCTGCCTGCTGCTGCTGAGTCGACTCTTGAGAAATGCACTGAATGACTCCGTCACAAACACCTACACACGTCACATTTCTGCTGTTATGAGAACTTACAATGTAACGTAAATACAAGTCATAAGGCCGTAAGGCGGCGCTGATCTCCGTTTCCTTAGCTCTCAGCCAGATAACAGTTTTACACTGCGAGACCACGGATAACAGACCACGGTGTGCCTGTTTACGTCCCATCTTTTGCTGGTACTCACTGTGCCAACCCACAGAGAAATGGCCAGGCTGAGTAGACCTGGGTGGCTGGTTACATACCGACGTAGTTTACCTGCCTGCCGACGGTCACCCATCCAAGTATTAACTGGGCTTGGCGTTGATTAACTTCGTTTATGCGACCAACGACGTAACCAACTAAGCCCATCCACCACATCTTGTTACAAACTCAACCAAAAATGTACAAATAGTCGAATAAGATGCTAATGTAAGTAAGCAAGTAAGCAACAAAAACAAAGCAACAGAGCATCACTGCATGAGTACTGTACAAACTAGTAGTCAGACAAGAAATGAAGACAGAACTGATTGAAAGCCACAGATGGTACAGAGGTGTGACAAGTTCAGGCACTTAACGTATAACTGATTTTATTTTCTAAATGTCAAACAATGGTGCCTGCCTAACAAGACTTATCATTCGTTAGTGGATGCATTAAAAACTGAAGCAAGAACTACTAGTACCATTAGTACATAGCACTGACACTATCCCCTTTCCTCTCAAAAAACAATAAATTTTACATAAATCTGTCTGCTGGCAAAACTTCATAAACCCACTAATCAGCTGGCGCCCCAAACATACACACATACAACTAGCATACCATTAGCTATTCTAACATAATTAAACAAGAAATCTGAGCTAATGCTCATGAGACACGCAAGAGCCTATACAGTTCTTGTTCGTGAGTAATCTTAGTCTATATCCATCCATTTCATCGCAATTCACTCTTCTGCAGCAAAAATCGCCAAACAATCACTACAAACCCCATTTTTAAGGTTCAAGGTCATTCAAAGTCATCAACGTTGACATTCCTAAAAAGCACGTCACCAGTGCTTGTTATGTTGAGCAGCATGTTTGTGGCTATCTGCAACCATTTTCACACTAGACAAGCAAACAGTGGAAAAATAACCACTTTTTAGAAGGGTACCCCTGTTTGCATGTGCAAGCTTCCTTAAACCTTGAGGGTCCGGACTTAGTCTGATAAAATCTAAATTCAATGCTGAAAATTTCCTATGCAGGTTGTCTTGGTCTATCTCCAGCCATTTTGGCACAATTCACTCCTGAAATATGTGTCGCAACCCGAAATCGCGAAAAATTCACTAAAACCCACTATTTTGGGGGTTCACAATCATTCAAGGTCATTGATATTGACATTCCTAAAAAGCTCGTCGCCAGTGCTTGTGATTATAAGCAGCATGTCTGTGCCTATCTGCAACCATTTTCACGCTGAACGAGCCAATAGTGGTAAAATAATGTCTTTTTTGGAGGGGGTGCCCCTCTTTCACCTCCTCATTTGTGAAGACCTGCATCATCCAGAGGCATAAAATTTTGTCACAAAATACTAGAGCCATTATGGTATCATACGGTGAAAACCTGAAGTCTCTATCTCACCTGGTCTCGGTACCGGGATGTGACACCAGGACGGATGGATGGACAGACAGAATTACCGTAGCTAATACGAGCTATAGCTACGCTAGCTCTCACACGTAAAAAGTGATCACTCTCTAGGCAATCACTGCAAAATTCCCAGCCTGGTTGTTTCACTCGTCCTAAATTCTTACTTTTTCATAGAACGGTCTTTCAGCCTCGCTGACTTCATCCAGAAACTGGTTTCTGTTGAAGAACATCGCCTGAGAATCAACGTGCAGCCACACGTCCCTGCCAGTAACACAGTGCAGCACAATCTCTAAGTCAGACAGAATATTAATAAAATACAGTGTCAAAAATGACATTTTCCTGTGTCACACATTTATCTCTCACCGAAATATGCACTAATTTAATTAACTGCACTAATAAAAACGAATGCCTTTCCATCAAGCATTTGAATGATCACTTCTAACTAATCTGTTATAACACTTACAATGGCCACATAAAAAATATATCAAATATACAAAAACAACTCTGCTCTTATTTTTAAAAACACTCGTTTAGACATTAAAATCCCATTTTTCCATGCACATTTGATGGCCGATCAAACTGATCTCCGATCAACTTTGGGACTTGATCGGAATCATCTCAATGACCATTTTTCCATCACCAATTAGCAACTAATTGTCCATCAAATCTTTTGTCACGTTGATGGCCAAATAGTGGCCGATCAAGTCAAATAATTGACGATAAAAATGGCAATTTGCAGTTCATTGCTTATTCACACCAGAAATATCACTTCACTTCACCAGTCAGAACGGCAATTCATGCATTAAAATAAAGTACCAGTCATGGCGATCAATCACTACTGATCAATTTATACTGTGTATAGTGTTTTGTAAAGAAATAAAATGGATAAACGCATCCGTATCGATTTACAATAAAATGTATTTTTGACAGCAGATAATATGGACGATATCGTTGATATAGTTGCTAAGACGAAGTTTACTGGCTAGAGCATCCACTCTCAGCGCATGCTGGGTAATTTAGCACAAAACTGCAAATTGAGATCACTGTCAGCCAATCAGATTGACATAGAATAAGCTCAGGTAATGGTGAATCAACAAATCGTGGATCACAAATTGGAGATCAAAAATGTACGAAAAACGAAACACAGTTGATCGACAATCAATTCTGAGCATCAAGTTGATCGACAATCAGTAAATCGGAGATCAAATTTGATTTGATGGTGCGCGGAAAAAATGGACCTATGTCAGTATCTGCTGCACGTTTTAACACCAGCATTGCAATCCTGAAACAAATAATTCAAAACTAATTGAATGGCAAAATTTGTGCCACTTTCTAAATAACCATGTACGCTATAAATATTATAAACATAAAACAATGCACTTACGCAAACACTTGTGCCAACAGTGCAAGGAAAATGTTTGATATTAATTCGTTTAATTTGTGCCAATTGTCAAGCTCCAGAGCTCGACTTTCTTCATAAATGAACGTTCTGGGCCTGAAGTAACAACAGCAACTGCTCAGTTTCAAGCAACATGATACTGATACTTAAGATCACTAAGTCAAAATTCTGCCTCAATGATTTAGACTATACTGTCATCCCAAAATTCCACAACTTTCCAGAACCACGACCTATTTTGCAGAGCATCTTCTTAACTTAAAAAAACGTAAATTTTACAAGCAAACAAACTGTCGAACAACCCCAAAGCACAAGGCAAATTTGGTAGAATGAAGTAAGGTCACAAAAATGCACTGCAATTACAGAAAGCATAGACGAAAGACAGTGCATCCACTATTGTTGACAGTCAGTTGAACGCCAACTCCAAATCAAATACTAACAAACACAACTATTTGTACATATTAGCAACTGTTAAAAAACAGCTTGTACAGTAATTTTCCACACCACTAAATGTAATTTCCAGCACTCTTAGAGCCCAAAATCATTTCTCAGAATTTTCTATGCTCACAAATTTAATTTTAAAAAATCCGTTACTGATGAGAACTTTAAAGAGAGCACGGGTGCCTCTGAAATACTCGGTCCTTGATGAGATATGACACACTGACCACTGACCTAACAAGTAATTTGAGCAAAGCTCACGAGACGTGCAAAAGCCTATAGCAGTTCCTGTTCGCAGGTAATCGTAGTCTATCTCCATCCATTTTCGTCGTAATTCAATCTTTTGCAGCCAAAAATCGCCAAAAAATCACGTTAAATCAATATTTTTAGGGTTCAAGGTCATCGATGTTGATAAATTTAAAAAGCCTGTCACCAGTGCTTGTTATGATAAGCAGCATGTCTGTGC